>Ga0194052_1000833_pt1 | contig 18902 bp, 17 predicted proteins | sample SepL226m_MetaG_FD_160117 | JGI IMG/M metagenome (GOLD analysis project Ga0194052, IMG submission 160117) | Anoxic zone freshwater microbial communities from boreal shield lake in IISD Experimental Lakes Area, Ontario, Canada - Sep2016-L227-6m | ecosystem: Environmental > Aquatic > Freshwater >...
TAATTCCTGTATTCTTTCCAGACAGATCAGGTTTTTCGGCGGAATTGAACCGCTTCGAATTTTTACCAGAAGATCGGTGCCGCCGGCATAGACTGCTGCATCCGGCAAATCACGCATCATGCCCCAAAGATCACCCATAGATTGAGGCAAAGAAGGGTAACAGATGGCATGGGGCAGGTTTTCCCTATCCGCCCCATGACCCTCCCCTGCCCCCTTTCTATTGCCTCTGGCGGCGGCTTCCACGGCATCCACGATTTTCACATACCCCGTACACCTGCAGAGATTGCCGCTGAGCGCACGGCGAATCCGGTTTCGGTCAGGCTCCGGATCATGGTTTAGCAGATGAACGGCTGAAAGCACCATTCCTGGCGTACAAAATCCGCATTGCACGGCCCCATGTTCCACAAAGGCTTCCTGAACCGGGTGAAGCGAATCGGATTCCCCTATGCCCTCAATCGTAGTAATGGCTTTGTCATAGAGCTGGGCAGCCGTCATCAGACAGGACAGACGGGGCTCGCCGTCCACCAGAATCGTACATGCCCCGCATTCCCCGGCGCCGCAGCCTTCCTTGGTTCCGGTCAGAGCCAGGTCTTCACGAAGGATGTCCACTACCCGCCGATCCGAAGGCCCATGAATCTCTGTGTTCTTCCCGTTGATTGTGCAGATAATGCTCACGATTTCGTCTCCCCACTCCTTATTTATGCTCGCATCCCTCAAAACAGCCGAAAATTCAATTCACTGCAAAGACGCAAAGGAGATCATTATTTCGTTGAATATTTTCTTTGCGTCCTTTGCGCCTTTGCGGTGAATAATATCAGAAATTTAATATCAGAAAAACTATAGCGCATCAAGTATCCGCGCGGCTGTAACCGGAGATCGGTTGATCCACAGGCCCACCGCATCCAGAACCGCACCGGCAACCACCGGCAGCGGACCGTTCATGCCGACCTCACCCATGCCTTTCATGCCAAAAGGGCCGGTCGATTCAACGGTCTCAACGGTCAGCGATGCTATATCCGGAACATCCATTGACGTTGGAATTATATAATCGGTAAACGAGGGATTCAGTATCTTGCCGTCCCGAAGTCGAATGTCCTCATATAGGGCATATCCCAAACCCTGAGCCACAGCGCCATGAATCTGCTGCTCTACCCCCTGGGGATTGATGATCCGGCCTGCATCGGTTACGGCCAGATAAAACAGTACCGAAACGCCGCCCGTTAGCTCATCTATTTCGATCGCGGCCAAGTGGGCGGAATATGAAAAGAGTATATGAGGAAATCCCAGGATAAAACCGCTTGCGTTCAGATTCCCGTCCGAAGCCACCGTCATGACATGCTGATCAATGGCCGTCCGGTCCGAACCCTGCAGCATGGCAGCCAGAGTTGAAAAAGATACTTCCCGGCCCGAAGGCAGATGCCGAACCCGGCCGGGCAGAAGCGTCAGTCCCACAGGTTCATCCAGAAACAGTATCAGAGATGCCCGATGGATCAGTTTTTCTTTCAATTGCTGACAGGCCCGGATCAGCGCATTGCCATGAGTATAAGTGGTGCGGCCTGCAGATGAAGAGCCTGATGGGTGGGTCTTTTCCGTATCTGGAAGGATCAACTCCAGATTTCCGGTATCCTGGCACAAAATCTCGCCAGCGATCTGAACAAACGCACTGGCATTGCCCTGCCCCATATCCGATACTCCACAATAGACCCGTATCCGGCCCTCCCGCGTCAGTTCGACCTTGGCAATTGCTGAATCCGGCAGGCCCCTACCGTATCCCATAGCATTGAAAACGGCGCAAACGCCCACTCCACGGCGTTTAAAACGGCCGGCCCGAGCCTTCCAGTCCGCTTGATTGCGCCAGAGCGGATGCTGTTTGATGGTTTGCAGGCAGGAAACAATCCCCGTGGAATGCACCAGGGTAACGCCCGAGCTGTTCCGGTCTCCGCGCCGGAGCGCGTTTTTCAGCCGCAACTCCAGTGGATCCATGCGAAGTTTTTCAGCCAGGCGATTAATCATCTGTTCGATGGCAAAGGCTGCCTGGGATACGCCGAATCCGCGCATGGCCCCGCCAACCGGATTGTTGGTATAGACACTCCAGCCTTGAATCAAAACATGAGGAATGCGATATGGCCCACCCGCATGTTCCATGCCCAGTTCAAGGACTTCTCCGCCCAGGTGGGCGTAGGCGCCGGTGTCATAATACAGCCTGCATTCCAGACTTTTAAGTGTTCCATCAGCATCGGAGCCAAGTTTATAGTACAATCTCGCCGCGTGTCGTTTATATCCGGCGACAAAGCTTTCTTCCCGATCCCACCACATTTTTACGGACCGACCATTGGCATTCATTGCAGCAAGGGCCAGCAGGCACTGAACTGTAGCGCCATCCTTGCCTCCGAACCCACCACCCAGATAAGGGCTGATGATGCGGATGGAAGAAAAATCAAGACCCAGTGCATGGCCGATCTCCATCCGATCCCGAAATGGGGCCTGGGTTGAAACCGTCATGACCAGAGAGCCATCCGGGTTTTGATGAGCAATGCCGTTTTCAGTTTCAATAAATGCATGTTCCTGAAAAGGGACTTCAAAGCAGTCTTCGAGAATGACATTGCAATCCGAAAATGCCTTGGCTGCATCGCCGGTCCGGATCACAGCGGAGAGCAGCGTGTTTCCAGCCGCATGAACCATGGGGGCATCCGGCTTCAGCGCTTCTTCCGGATCAAACACTCCAGGCAAGGGATCAACATCAAGCTGAATCAGGGACAGCGCTTGTTTTAGGGCTTCGCGGTTTTCGGCCAGAACAAGCGCTACCGGTTCGCCGCAATGTCGTATTTTTTCACCTGCCAGGACCGGCTGATCCTTGTGAACGATTCCCTGTCGATTGGTTCCGGGAACATCCTTGCTGGTCAATACGCGAAAAACACCAGGAACACTTTCGGCATCGGCCGTGTGAACCTCCAGAATTCCGCCATGCGCCATTCCTGCCCGCTTGGCACCGGCCCAGAGCATGTGCGGCGCATACACATCCGCAGCATATTTTTCCGCGCCACTAACCTTAGACCAAGCGTCAAAGCGGGGAAAAGAACATCCCACAGCCGGAATTTCATCTTTCATCTTTCACCTCTCACTGTTGACAGCCATCGTTTCAGCAGGAACAGTAGCTCCGGTACAATGCCATATTAGCCTAAGATGGGTTAACGGGTGCTGAAGCTTCCGCTCGTTCCCAATCCCGCTTGATAATCTCCAGAAGTTGTTTGGCATCTGCGGATTCCAGCACAATGCCGTCAAAATCGGGCGGACAGAGGAGCTTTTGCATGAGGAACCCATCGCTATCGAACCATCTGGGCAGTGCGCCGCCAAAAAAATAGCCTCTTTCTCTCAATGTGTGGACTGCAGACCCGACATAAGGGCTGGCAAGATTGAGCCAAGCCTGGAGAACCACGGCATTTCCAGCAACAGCCTGCATCTCGATATTGCTGTAGGCATCGCTGAAATCTTCTCCGATTTCGTGTACCGCAATCCGCGCGACCTGAGCAAAATCAAATATTTCCATACCAATACGTGAAACCTGACTCGCTGGTAGCCGACCTTCCGATAGCACGATGTCCCGTGAATCATCAAGACGTGAATATATCCAGCGCAGTTCCCGCTCGTAAGTTGCTGGAATGTGGATCCGGTGGGGCCTTGGTTTATAGCACCGGAAGCAACCCAAAGCCGCCACCCTGCCCATCGCACTCTTTTCCTTGGCATAAGCAGCAGCGGGCATCAGGGCGATTTCCATTGCCATTTCCACATGTCTGAAACGCGCCACGGTTTTTTGCATAAAAACATGGTTGCAGACAGGCTCGCCGAAGACTTCCTCAACATTATCCTTCTGAGGCACGAATTTTTCATAAAGATATTCCAACATGCGGGTATTCGCGCCGGTGTTTCGATATTCCTTCAGAACAAGGCCGACGCCTGCTTCATAAGTAGAGGGGTGCGGGGCCGAACGAAACAGATGCACCACGCCAATGATGCTTCCGGAGACTGTACGAGCGACAATGGAATAGTATTTTCCAGCCTCATTGACAGCGATAATGCTCTGTGGATCGTAGAATATCTGGATGGGATAGTGTTCTCCATAGACGGTCCGGAATAGACGGACAATCCCTTGGGCATCATCTGGTCGAAATGTGTCGATATAAAATTCTTCCCGATTTTGATCTATTTTCTGGTCATCCACAGGATTCATCCTTTCAGGGCTCAATATCTGGTTGTACGCCAACCCATGGCGATGCCCCGGACTGACATAATACGCCCCTTTGGGGCTAAACGAACCAAATATATCGAAGTATTCTTTGTTGGAAATCACCTTATTGCTTTCACTATGCTTCAGTTCAATAAACGTAGGTATCTATCATGGTCGCCTATCCAATACCAGATTAACGTATCACCTTCGAGAATGCCGAGTACCCGATAGTCGTCTCCCACACGCACAGAATAAATAGGTTCTTCCTCATCTACCCGTTTATAATGCAAACTCGGATGCCTGGGATTGGCTTTCCATGTCTGATAGGCCTTTCGTGAGCGATGCTGTATGTCACGAGTAAGATGGTCATATAATTTCCAAAATTTTTCTGTAGCCTTTGATTTCATGCGGGTAAAAGTCGTCCGTCTTCAGCTAAAGATATGTCAGTTGTTTTTCCGTTATGATAATCTTCCAGAGCCTCTTTTGCCATTTCACGCATAACACGTTTTGCTTCCGGCTTTGCAAATAACTGATTCCATTTTTCTTCACTGATACTGATTTCATCTTCAGTCTCAGTTTCATCTGTACCGTTACTAATTTCTTTAGCAGACTGAAACTCAAGAAACTCTGCAAACTTTATAAGTTGCAAGACATGTTCAGACGGAAGTTTACGTACTATATTGATTACTGTTTGTTCATATTCAGATGATTGGATTAATTGTATTTCCATATTATATTTTTTCCTTGGAAGTTCAAAAAATAAAAATACACGTCAAGATTTTTCGGTAAAATCTTCATCAATCAATGCCCATTTGTCTATTAAAATGAAAACGGAGGTTAAACAAATTTTTCTTGTTCAACCCCCACTCCGTAACCGTTCACTCCCCCTCTCAGCGGGATGGGGCCTGGGGAAGGGGTCTGAACGCTTACGCTGCAACAAATGGTTACGCTGACTATTTGATCATGTGTACGAATATTCCGACAATCTTCTTCGGATTCTTTATGTAATAATCTTCAATGTCTATGTATGCTGTATCTTTTTCCAATTTTAAAAATTTCCAGGCATGTCCGGTTGTAACTGCACCATATATAGATGAAACTGCATTGCCTTCCCTTTCATTATAAATTTTTGCGGCTATCATTTCCGCAACACATTGCCCCAATCCGCTGACGATTTTTTCATTTTTTGCTTCGACCAATGCCAAAACAGGGGTATCCAAATATAATTGTTCCGGCGACTTGCTTATAATAAAGTCACAAAAACCATTTAAGCCTTTTTCTTTATCCACTGTGAAATCTATGCCGGAAAAAAAGCTGATCTTTAATTGTTTTTTCATTTCCAGTAGGATATTAATGATGATTAGTTCGGAATTGGCTTTTTCCGTACTTATTGCCAGTGCTATAGGAACATTTTGTTTTAAGATTGTTGATAAAAAATCACTGATTTCCACTTCTTCAATGCTTGAAAACAGATCCTCATCTTCTACAATCTTTAAATGAAATTCAGACTTTATTTTTTTTAGGTCAAAGTCACTATATGACATACAAGTCTCCTTTTGATTTTAGAGCATGACAGCGAGTTCAGTGGCGGGCGTTCAGGTTCCCGTCCGTTCCCAATCCCGCTTGATAATCTCCAGAAGTTGTTTGGCATCTGCGGATTCCAGCACAATGCCGTCAAAATCGGGCGGACAGAGGAGCTTTTGCATGAGAAACCCGTCACTGTCGAACCATCTGGGCAGCGCGCCGCCGAAAAAGTAGCCTCTTTCTCTCAACGTGTGGACGGCAAATCCGACATAAGGACTGGCCAGATTGAGCCAAGCCTGGAGAACCACGGCCTTTCCTGCGACGGCCTGCTTCTCGACGTTGCTGTAGGCATCGCTGAAATCCTCCCCGATCTCGTGTACCGCAAGCCGTGCGACCTGGGCAAAATCGAAGACTTCCATGCTAATGCGAGAGACCGAACCCACCGGGGCCAGACCATCCGATGGCACGATGTCCCGCGAATCGTCAAGACGGGAATATATCCAGCGCAGTTCCTGCTCGTAAGGCGCAGGAATGTATATCCGGTGGGGTCTTGGTTTATAGCAGCGGAAGAAGCCCAGAGCCGCCACCCGGCCCGTCGCGCTCTTTTCCTTGGCGTAAGCGGCAGCGGGCATTAAAGCTATTTCCATGGCCATTTCCAGATGCTTGAAACGCACGGCTAACTTTTGCGTGACAACATGGTTGCATACCGCCTCGCCGAATATCTCCTCAATATTATCCTCTTGGGGCACGAATTCGTCGAATAGATATTCACTCATGCTGGTAAACGCACCGGTGTTCCGATATTCCTTCAGGATAAGGCCAACACCATATTCGTAAATCGAAGGATACGGGGCCGAACGAAACAGATGGCCAACACCGATGATGTCGCCAGAGACCGTGCGGGCAACGATGGAATAGTACTTTTTGGCCTCATTGACGGCGATAATGGCTTGGGGATCGTAGAAGAGCTTGATGGGGTAGTGTTCTCCATAGACAGCCCGGAACAAGCGAACAATTCCCTCGGCATCTTCGGGTCGAAAACTTCCCGCCTCGAAATTCTCTTCAGCCGGTTCCGTATTGTTCTCAAGATTGTCATTCATGGGTCTTGCAACTCCTTTCATTGATGGCGCGGCATGATGTTATAGGCTACCAGATACGGGCATCACGGAAATTTCAGCCACTGTCTCATCCGCCACCTCCCGCATCAGGCGTATTGGCGTGGATTGATTGCCATCGGCTCAAGCCGGCCAGAAGTGCGATCAGGATCAGAGTAATCGCCGAACAGCTCAGAAATAGCAGACTGAATGATCCGCCAACTGCCAGGACTGCCCCCATGATCATAGGGCATAAAAAAAAACCAGCATCCATCATGAACATCATGAGATTGCTGTTGATTCCCTGAAACTGCCTCGCGGAGAATTCGAACATGATTGCATTGAGCAGGGGAAGAATGCCCCCCATCGCCATGCCGTAACAACCAGCAGCCAGAAACAGCCTGGGGATAGAATCGACCCAGGGCAGCAGCACATAAACAGCCGCCAAAAAAAGCGCCACCCACCCAAGAGTCCTAACCTTGTTTCCCGAATCCATCACCCGCCCAAATCCTGTCCGGATGACGATCATGACACCCATTGATACCGCAAAGAAAATTCCCACATCCTGCCCCATGCCCTGATGCACCAGAAACGATTTGATGAAATAGAATACCGTGGCGTATGTGAAGAATACGAGCAGATTCATGGTCAGGATCAGGATTATCGGTACTCGGCGGATATTTTGCCACAACTGCCCGATTGCCGGACGCTGCAAATCGCCCGGATCCATTTTGTCCAGCATGTTCCGGATTCGGGGACTCACGGCGGAAATCAGGACGATTCCGGGGATAGCCAGAATTGAAACCAGGGCATAGATGACAGCCTCACTTCGGAAATGACGGAGGGCAATTTCGGTCAGCATCGGTGCCACGGCGTATGGGATGAGGCTGGACAGACTCATGACACCAAACCCCTGTGTGCTTTTTTCCCGTGGAATGAAATGAACCAACAACGCGATGCCGGCCGACACCAACGTGACGAATGCAGCCCCATGACAGATTCTGAGCAGAATCAGACCCGGCAGCGAAACCGTCACAGTGTATGTGCACAGAATCAAGGCAAGCGAAATCATCGAGAACCTAAGAAATACCATCGCGTTTCCGGCATGTATAAAAATGCCGACCGCCGGACGCAGAAAAAAAGCGGTCATAGGCTCAAGTCCCACAATGATGCCCCGCCATTCCGCAGAAATACCCAGGCGTTCCAGATAGCTGTAGAAACTGTAGAACACAGACATGTTGCAGAAGCCGAAGAAAAGAATAAATATCAGGGATATAAATTCGGCTGAATACAATTTTTGGGGTTGGGTCACCATGATGGCATAACCATTTTACCAACTAAATTCATGAAGAGTTAAAAACCTGATCTGCTATGTTTTCAGAATATTTTCCATACCTGTCATAAAAGAATCCATGGCATCCGGCAAGGCTATTGTCACCCGGATCCAGTTCGGAAACCGAAACCCCGTCATGGTACGGATCATGACTCCCTGCATCATGAGCCTGCGATAGGCCAGGCTGTCACTCATGGGAAGGCGGATCATGATAAAATTGCCTTCACCGCTCAGAAACTGGAGTCCACAGTTGGCAAGATATTCGGTCAGCACCTGCTTCTGACGACGAACCAGGTCCCGGGTCTGCTGAACATGTTCCCCGTTGTCTTCAATAACAGCCAAGGCGGCGGCCTGGGCCAGCGTATTGACCGAATAGACCACACAGGTGCGGCGGATGATATCGACGGCTTCGCTTGACCCGGCCAGATAACCGATCCGCAGCCCGGCCAGCGCATGCATCTTGGAAAATGTGCGAAACACCACCAGATTGGGATACTCGGCGATCATCGACATACTGTCCGGAAAATCCGGTTTTTCAACAAACTCACAGTATGCCTCGTCCACCACGACAATCCGCCTGCCGTTGATACGATTTAAAAATCCCCTCAGCTTCTCGGAATTCCAGTAGGTTCCGGTGGGGTTGTTGGGATTGCAGACGAAGAGAATTTTCGTGTGTTCATCAATTCCGCGAATCATCTCATCATCATCGAATCCATAATCTTTCAGCGGAACCAAGCGTGCTTCGATTCCCGAAAATTCAGCCACCCATTCATACACCGCAAAAGTCTTATCTGCGGTAATAATATTATCTCCCTTCTGGCAGAATGCCTTTATGACAAATGCAATGACTTCATTGGCTCCGTTTCCAAACAGGAACTGGTTCGGATCCATGCCGTACTTTTCGGCCAGTTTTTGTCTAAGTAGCCAACAGTCGCCGCTGGGGTAGATGGACGCCTGGGGGGAGGGTACAAAGCTGCTGATCACCCTGGCCGCTGACAGACATGGTCCCAGCGGGTTTTCATTGTTATTCAATCGGAATAGATGGGAACAGCCAAAGAGTTTTTTCAGCTCATCGTCCGGCTTGCTGGGAATATATGCCTCAAACCGCTGAATATAATCTGGGGCCAGATGCTGAAATGAAACGGGTTGTTTCATGGACCACACTGGAACAATTGAAACAGGATGATATCGCCATCACCTGCATAAGGCAGAATTTGAACCGGTTGAAACCCGTTTTTCAAAAGGCAGGGAATGATTGCGGATTTCCAGGCGATTCCGGAGTCAATCTCAAAAATTACATTTCTAATACACTCTTTTTGAAAAAGCTGGAGATGTCGCGACAGATTGTCTCCGATATCCGCGCCAGGCCATAGAATATCCAGATTGACCTTATGTCTGAGGCGATCCATATTAGTTGACAATACCGAGTGCGCATGCTGAGTTTCACCATCATCGGCAACCTTGCGGATATCACGGGAAAGAAATAGCCGACGGTAGGTTTGCTGCAGAAAATCCTCTATATCTTTGGTCGCCCACACAACGGTTCCCAAATCTTCATGTATCATGCGAAACCATGAAGATTGTTGAGCCGGAACACCACTGGCCGGGTAGCTGTTTATATGGCCCAGGTACTCGAAATATTCATCATATTGACCGGATTCAGGTGGATGGCAGATCATGGCGATTGCAGATGTTCTTCCCACCTCGCTGATGCAGGCTTCTATCAGGGAAACGGCAATATTTAAAACTGGCTGGTTTGATCCGGAATCCCCAAATATGTACGGTCCGATAGCTTCAACGGTTTTATCGCTGAGCAGATGCCAGACGATTCCTCCCCCGATTTCGCCTGCAGGTCCTTTAGCGATGATGGCATGGTAATCACCTCCTCGAATCATATCAACCAACATGCCGGGATATTGAAAAAACCGGGGTATTTCGTTATCAGCGTAAAATGAACGGATTAACAAGGCTAAAAATTTCAGTTCCTCTGCCGTGGGGCAGTGAATTGTAAAGTCCCTGCAAGTAAAAGGATGCGGTTTCTCCTGTCTATCCAAAGCCTGCGGGTACTTTTTCTCTTTAACCAGAGAAATTTGTAAGAGATTCTTTTTTCGACGAATTTTCAGTCGATCCACGGATCGGGATGCCAATATCAGCCGCATTTGATCCAGATCGGCAGTTTCCAGTGGCTGAGGCGATGCTGTTATATTGAACGCATGTAAATTAAGACTGGTTTCTGGAAACGAGAAATCACTCCGAACGACATGCCCTTTACAAGCGCATCGGATATTGATCATTCCCAGGTTTGGAATGACCACCCGGCACAGATGAAGAAAAAGCTCTTCTGATGCCAGCGTCATCTTGAGGGCTTCGGGTTTTCCGAGCCCCAGTGCAAGAGATGACTGCTCCACAAAGGTCATGACAACCGGCAGAAACATGTCGTTGGCGGTAACTCGAATTGATGTATGCGGTAGTAAAACGGGTGCGTTCATATTGAATCTCAGTGGGAGTGATTGTGTTCTTCCGCTTCATGGCCGGAGTGATCATGATCGTGGGCGCCATGCTCTCCGTTGTGTTCGTGATGATGAGCGTTGGAAGTTCCGCCATGCTCATGTTCATGTTCATGCTGATGGTCATGATCGTGGGCATGATCATGACCATGTTCGTGACCGTGTTTCACGTTCTCATGAGAATGCTCATGGGCGTGTTCATGCTTATGATTGTGATCGTGCTTATGATCGTGTTCGTGTTTTCCTTCCATAATCAATTCTCCTGTATAAGCGGGTTGCTGTGGTCTTTCAAGTGATTTCCATACTGCGTGTTTAAGTGCTTCTGAGATGTTTGTCAACGGATTAACCGATTAACTTGGCATGGCGACTCCGAGTTCGGTAAAAGTTGTGGGCACATAGCGCATACCTCCCCAACTTGAGGTCACAATTTGTGACCTCAAGATTCCAAATTCATTTTCTGTAAGTTCAAACATGAAATCTTCAGGAAATCTATTGATATTTCTCCGAACAGCCGCTTTGCGTGAACCTTTCTATCTGCGAACATCAAACCAGGATAACATTGCCACATCTTTTGTTAAATATTTGTCTTTCAGGGCGATATCAAAGTAAAAATTGCCGGAATTTTTCACATCGACTGTGCCAGCAATAATGGCACCGTACATCGTAGCATTGTTATAAATATCGAGATCTGCGTATGGAGCATAGATAACGCCATAAAAAGCACTTGCATTCGATAACGATACGGGATCGGCCGTGTCGGAAAAAATGGCGAATTTCTTGGGATCTCCACCTGCCTGGGTGATCGTTCCGTGTTTTCCATTCAATTCTCCGGATATGAAAAGATTGACCGGTCCGGCCGAGGTGTCTATATTCAGGGCCGAGCCGGATTTTAATTCGATATTTGTGAAATAATAATTGGCGCCTCCTGGTTTTCCGGTCAGCGTAACGGATTCTCCGTTTCCAAGTATCAGGGCGGCCGGAATCATTCCATTATCACTGAACATGCGACAGTTATTAAGTTTTTCCGCATACTCTCCGCCAATAATGCCCAGAGGATCAGGCTCTACAGGCCCGACAGTCTGGACAGTATCGCCTGTACCATAAAAATGAGGCGCGGGATTTCCGATTGGATTATAGACGGCCGTAATTGATTCAGAACCGCCAAGCCCGATATGGCCGTGTACTTCGGTGTTGCCGGATAATGTCACGCTGTGGTTGGAGCCTATGTCACACTGGTTTGTCCCATCATCACCTGCTGGTGATAAGGAGACAGTACTGTCATATCCATAAAAATGTGAGAATTCAGGTGCTATAATCCCCTTGTCGCCAAACGCTCCGAACCTGAAGGCGGAACGGTTTTTGAAGGCGACGATGATGTCTGCATCCGCATTTCTTGAGCCATAACCGCGCACCGTGAACTGGTACTCATTTTCAGCGATTCGGGTTAAGACGGGCGCGCCAATAGGCAGGTATTCAAAAAGAATATCGGTGATGTCCGGATCTGACGGCGGCACACAAGCTGATAAGGATACTACCGCCCCATCCGTTTCCGGAAGAGTCATCGTGTTTGCCTTAAGATTTTTTTGAATTGACGCAAGCGCAAAATTCACCCCCGCATCGGCGCTGTAAAATGCCGTCCTGGAGACCTCAAGGTTTACGGCAATCGCCGAGTCGTTCGCCGTGATCACGCATGCCACTGCGCCAATGATAGACATTATCAGAACAAACATCATGGCAGTGAACAGTACCACTCCGCGATCATTATCCAATATTTCATCAGGATTCAACGGAGATCCTTTCTGTTTCCTGGTACACTTTACATACCGCCCCGATTTTGGGGCATTCCTTCAGTTCGTAGGGGTGGGTTCCAAACCCGCCCTACTGCACGACCGGTGTGGGCGGGTTTGGTGGAACCCGCACATACACTCATTGATCCCGCAAGAGGCCTTTCAACGCAGCCCCAAATTGCGAGGGAAGACATCTTCAACCAGCGTAATCGTTCCAGCTCCGACACCAGGATGATGGGGATCTGATTTAACCGTCCTTGCAGTTATGGTGATTCTGATTTTTCGAATTGCAGTATCAGTTGCAGCCGAGTTACCATTTCCGTCCAGACACACAAAGGAGAAAGCTTGAATATTTTCCGCAAAAGGCTGAGCCCCTCCGCCCGTATTTCTTCGAATCATCTGGTTGGCGGAATCAAAGGTATAGATGATACGCTCATTCGCATCGGCGGTATCACCATCTCCAGTCAGATCCGCCAGTAACTCCAGTCGGGAAATTGACGCGGGAATGCCGACAAAATGTGGACTGGCGGAGCTGTCACGCTGCATGGGATTTGCTGGATTGAAATATCCGGCCATTCGCACTTCCCGGCCAATCATATCCATTGCGGTCCTGGCAATCTGCGTCATTTCAATGACCTGTTCCTGGGTGCTGTACACTTTTCTCTGCATGATAAACGTTGTGGTGAGCGCCCCAAGGACGATCATTCCGATTGATAATGCGATCATCAATTCAATCAGCGTCATCCCGTTTGAGGTGTTGATAGAAATACTTGGCATAAGGGTCGCCTCCCGATATCTGCAGCTAATCCGGGATGATATTGGATACCAGGGACTGGAATCTTACCCGTCGGTTATCATTGTTCCAGTACACATCTACCGTTATGAGTTTGATATCCGTATCCGGTTTATTAATTTTAATGTCGGTAATCCGCTCGTATGAAAGATAATTTGCCATGGCGCCATAGTCTTCGGTAACAGTCTGATTTGTAGCAGGCAGGTTTAAGTAACCCTTGGCAATCGTTTCTTCCATTTTATCCTGAGCCAGGGAAATGGCCACCGTCTTCTCAGCGCTGTTTCTGTTGATGGCTACGGTGATGTTTATCAGGCCAGCCATTCCCAGCAATACAATAGATAAAATACCCATCGCGATAAAGACTTCTATCAGACTGTATCCCTTATCGTTATTGGGTTCATGCATCAGATTTTTCATTTTACACAAGATTCGCCCCTACGAAGCCAATTCATTGCGCTAATTTATCTTAACCCGGCCGGTAATAGCGACAGTAATCGTCTTGACACCGCTGGAATTCTGCAATGTCAGCGTGCGGGGTGATGTCGTTCCTCTCGACGAAAATAAAACGCTGGTAAAACTCAGCGTCGTTCCTGGATAATCCGGCTGTAAATCCTTCATTTTTGAGGCTCCGCTTCCGGCAGTCACCGAATATGAGTGATTGTTCAGATGCATTACCACCACGCTGACGTTTTCCTTGACAGATGCCATCCGCGCTGCAATCAAATCGCCCATTACCTGCCGTGCTGCTCCATTCAGGCGGATTCCCGGTATCCATGCCATGTAATTGTGAATTGAGATGCCGGATAAGATGGCGATAATGACCATCACCACAATGACTTCATACAGCGTAAAACCACATTTCGTCTTTATTTTGGGACCGTACCCTTCCAACTCTCGAATCAGACCTGCGCTGAGATTCATGGACGACTCCCTGGAATTGATTCATTTTTTTAAGAATGATATATCGATATATTTTCTAAAACAATTATTTTTGGTAAATTGACAATAATTCCTAAAAAATCCTGACCGGAAATCATAAACAAAGACAAATGACGATGCGAGGACAAAAACCTTATGATAAATATCGCTGCTATTTACGGAAGTCCCAGAACGAAGGGCAATACCGCACTGCTGCTGAAACAAGCTGTTGAAGGCGCCAGAGAAGCAGGTGCGCATGTAGAAGAAATATTTCTGCGTAATTTAAAGATATCACCCTGCCTGGAAATCTATGGCTGCAAGACAACCGGTCGGTGCGCCATTCAGGATGATTTCCAGAATGTTCAGGATATTCTGCTGGCATCTGACGGAATCATGCTGGCTTCACCCATTTTTTTCTATACCGTAAGCGCCCATACCAAAATTTTTATGGACCGGTGCCAGTCTCTTTGGGTGAAAAAATACTGGATCGATCAGGTTCAGCCTGGTAAATGGGAGCCAAAACGAAAGGGTTTATTCATTTCGGTCGGGGCAACCAGAGGGAAAAAGCTGTTTGATGGTCCGCTTCTGACGGTAAAGTTTTTTCTGGATGTCCTGGATGCTGAACTCTGGCGCTCCCTTCTGTATCGGGGACTGGACTTTGAAGGCGATGTACTGAAACACCCTGAATATCTCGCGGAAGCCTTTGAATCAGGACAATCTTTGGCACGGACACTTAACCGGAACGACGATGCAGAATTCAGCCAGCAGTACGTATAAAATCCCCCCTAACCCCCCTTTTTCAAAGGGGGGAAAATCGCCGTCCATGACCCAAAAAATGATCTATGCCGATTGTTGTCCCCTGACCCAAGCCCAACCCATGCTCCCTTTTTTAGGCCGGATACATATCCTCAATAATGCTCTGATATTTATTGATCACATTCTTGCGCTTGATTTTCATGGTTGGAGTAATCTCGCCGCCGGAAATCGAAAACTCGTTTGGCATCAAGGTGAACCGGATAATCTTTTCATACCCGGCAAGATCATTTGAGCGTGATTCGATTCTTCTGCGGAAAAGTTCGATGACGGAAGGATGCTGAATCAGGTCTTCCCGACAGGTCCACAGGATTTGATGGGTTTGGGCATATTCCTGTAGTACCTCAAAGGCAGGAACAATCAGAGCCGAAACAAACTTCCTGTTGTCGCCGATAACGGCAATCTGCTCAATAAAATGGTCGCTGCCGATGACTGACTCGAGATACTGGGGGGCGACATATTTTCCGCTGGAGGTTTTCATCAAATCCTTGATGCGGTCTGTTATACGGAGCTCGCCATTGTCATCAAACTCACCAGCGTCACCGGTTTTGAACCATCCGTCCTCAAACACTTCTTCGGTTTCAGCAGGCTTTTTATAATAACCCTTCATGACCGTGCCGCCCTTGACCAGGATTTCCCCGTTTCCGGATATTTTGACCTGGACACCTGGCATGGGCTTTCCCACCAGTCCAAACTTGAAATGGCCGGGTTCGTGACAGGTTACCGTTGCCGTTGTTTCACTCAGGCCATATCCATAGCAGATAAAAACGCCAGTTGCATAGAAAAACTCTTCGATGTTTTGAGAAAGCGGCGCTCCAGCACAGGGAAAGAATTTTATTCTGCCTCCGACAATATCCCGAATCTTCTTCAGGACCAGCGCATCGGCGATTCGATACATAGCCTCAAGCAAAAAAGGAACTGGCTGTTCATCCTTAATGCAATTGTTTCGTCTGGCCCCGATATCAATGGCCCATTCAAAAAGGCGTTTTTTGAGTGGAGAAGCTGATTCCAGTCGGTGGAAAACCGTGGCGTAGATTTTCTCATAAAATCGCGGCACCGCACACATAATGGTTGGCTTTACTTCCTTAATGGCTTCAATAATGGTCTTGGGATCTTCCAGGTAGTTGTTGGTCATACCGCGATGCAGGACATAATACGTCCACGCCCGCTCAAAAACATGGGACAGGGGAAGAAAGCATAATGAAACATCCCGGTCATTGGGGTCTATAAGGCGAATATCGTGTGATGCCGCGCTGTGAAACATATTGGAATGGGTCAGCATTACTCCCTTGGGTTCGCCCGTGGTGCCGGATGTATAGATCAGCGTCAGGAGATCGTCCTGGGATGCTCGCTCCAGCCTGCTGGATATTTCCGGGCCTTTGGATGAGTTTCGTCCCATATCCAGAAACGCATCAAAATGCATGGCCATCGGATGAGCATTCAGGTTGATTTCTTTTCGAAAAGCAATGATTTTTTTCAGGCATGAAGACGCGGAAATAAAAGAAATGACCTTGTCATACTGATCCTGGCTTCCGACAAAGATTAACCTGGATTCAGAATCATTGACAATATATTCGGCTGTTTTGGCTGGATTGGTGGGATAAATATAGACCGGTACTCCCCGGATACTGAGCGAAGCAACATCTGCGATGGTACACTCCGGCATATTTGGCGAAAATATGCTGATCATTTCGCCTTCATTCAGTCCCAACTCCAGAAGCGCCCTGGCCGCTGCATTAAGTTGCTCCCCCAGCGCATTCCACGTAATTTCCCGCCAAACGCCATCCCGTTTACACCGCATGGCCACTTTGTCGCCATATTTCCGGGTCTGTTCCAGAATGGGAATGGCCAGATTGTTTTCAGTTGGCAATTCCAATATATGTGATGAATGATTCATCTGATCGTCCTTTCAGTATTCTGTCCCCTGTCGTCCGCCTTCAGTTCTATACTGCGAACTGGCATAATCTGCGCTTTTCATAAACTCCCTCTCCCAGCGGGGGAGGGTTGGGGTGGGGGATCAAAAACGTAAAATTATGCCGGTTCGCAGTATATGTCTTTACGGCAACATTGCGCCAAGGTTCATGAGATTCCGGTGTAGTTCATAACAACGGGTCAGATCGTGTCGAATGTGGCCAGGGCGGGATTCCTGAACGTAGCGGTTCAGATAGTCCCGATACAAGGGGTGAGCACAGTTATCGATGATGACTTTTGCGCGCTGCTTGGGACCCAGACCACGAAGATCCGCAAGACCCTGTTCGGTTACGATAACCTGCACCGAGTGTTCATTGTGGTCAACGTGAGGACACATGGGAACAATGGCGGAGATTTTTCCGTTTTTTGCAATGGAGGAGGTCATCATCATGGTCAGATACCCGTTACGGGTGAATTCACCGCTTCCGCCTATGCCGTTCATCACATCCATTCCATAAAGATGGGTGGAATTGACATTGCCGTAGATATCGGCTTCAAGCGCCGTATTCATCGCAATCACACCCAGTCTGCGAATGATTCCGGGGTGATTGGATATCTCCTGGGGGCGAAGCACGATTCGGGTAGCAAAAAAGTCCATATTTCCAACGATTTCCTGTAATTTGGCCCAGGATACCGTCAGGCTGCATGCACTGGCTCCGGTAAGCTTTCCGCTGAGCATGATGTCCACCATGGCATCCTGAAACACTTCGGAATACATGCTGAATGGCGGAATATCCGGATGCGCCCCCAAAGCAGCCATCACCCCGTTGGCCACGCTACCTACGCCGGCCTGAAGTGGCAGAAGGTTCTTCGGCAGACGTCCGGCTTTGACTTCATCACACAGGAACTTGACCACATGCTCGGCGATCAGGTGACTGACCTCATCCGGGGGGGACATTTCACCGACATGATCCTGTTCGTCATTCACCACAACTCCTATGACTTTCTTCGGATTCACCACAGCATAAGGCCATCCGATTCGGGTCATGGGTTCATTTATCCCGATAGGATCACGATGTGGTGGAGGCGGCATCACGACAATGTCCGCCATTTCTCTCAACCTGGGGGAATGTCTTTTATTGATCTCGACTATCACCTTATCCGCATATTGTAAAAACGTGGGAGAGGCTCCGATGGATGAAGTCAGATACACCCGGCCATCGCGGGTGATTTCAGTGGCCTCGACAACGGCGATATCCAGATTTCCAAGAAACCCATAAGCCAGCATCTGGGGAACATGGGAAAGGTGAATGTCCACATATTCAACCTCCTCGCGGTTGATTTTTTGTCTTAAACTGGTCTCTCCTTGATAGGGCGCGCGCCATGAAACGGCATCAGCTCTGGCAAGTTCGTCATCAATGCTCTGGCCGCTGGAGGCGCCCGTCAAAATTCTCAGTTTGAAGGGGCGATTTTGCTCATGCTCCTGTCTTGCGCGATTGGCCAGTGCAACAGGGACTACCTTTGCGGCGCCGGCCGGCGAAAATCCGCTGAAAGCCACTGTGTTGCCATGTTGAATGAATGATACAGCTTCTTCAGCCGTTAATATTGGGTAGGAATCTTTTCGAATCATAAGCTTACCTGTGTATGGGTTGAACGAAATGTTGACCGTTGATCGACAACGTTAAACTGTCAACGAGTAGGTTATGGGTGGAATTACCGAAGCAGTTCCTTGATTTTGAGGTTCCGAATCTTACGAGAATGAAGATCTTTTTTCTCAAACGCCAGAGACAGCTTGACCAAAAGCTCTTCCAATTTAATAGGCTTCAGGAGATAATCAAAGGCACCAAGTTTGAGACCTTCGATGCTGGTTTCGACTGAGCCGTGGCCCGTCAGCAGAACAATTTCTGCAAGGGGCTGGATTTTTTTCATCTCCCGCATGGTTTCAATGCCATCCATTCCGCCAGGCATCTTAATATCCAGAACGACCGCATCAAACA
>Ga0194052_1000836_pt1 | contig 18851 bp, 21 predicted proteins | sample SepL226m_MetaG_FD_160117 | JGI IMG/M metagenome (GOLD analysis project Ga0194052, IMG submission 160117) | Anoxic zone freshwater microbial communities from boreal shield lake in IISD Experimental Lakes Area, Ontario, Canada - Sep2016-L227-6m | ecosystem: Environmental > Aquatic > Freshwater >...
GTGTTATTATTATATTAATGTTTTCTTCTCGAAGAATTGTTTTTAGAAGATCCTCAATTACATGATCTCCTGGAGACCGTTGTAATCCTTTTTCTGATCTTTGTATCTTATTAAATTTATTGAATTCCATTTTGCTCTAATGAATAAATGCTGTATGCTTTGATGGAGACACTTTTTTATTTTATACATATTTTCTCTTCAAAGTCAACCTTATCGTATTTTTTGTGATAATAGAAAAAATGTGTCATCTCGAACTTGATGTGAAGGATCTTGTGATATGTATATCTCTTATTCTGCTAATTTTTTTCCAATCACTTCTTGAGCGGTCTTTGGATTTACTTTTCCTCAGGTTTTTTTCATGACTTGTCCGAGGAAGAATCCCATGGTAGTAGTTTTTCCTCACTTGTATTGCTCGACGATGCTTGCATTTTCCTGGAGGACGGTATCGACTATGCTTTCGAGTTCATTTTGATCCATGCTAGGAGCATTGAATCATTTTTCCTTGATGATTTCTTCTGGATTTTTCCCTGTCGCCAGCATTTCGTCCATAATAATTTTGAGTTGGCTCTCTATGATTTTCCCTTCTTGAACAATCTCTAGAAATTTCCCAAATGCTTCTTGTGAGAAGGGGAGGTCTTGGATCGTTTTCATGTGCTCGTTCATCCAAGCGCCAATGGGTCAGCAGATTCGTTTTGCTCCTTGTTTAGCATCTTTGTTTGTTGCAATCATGGCATTGAAATAATGAAGCACTTCTTTGTCTCCAATTAATGCATTGATGTATTCTTTATTGAATCCATAGTCTTCTTTGAAGGTCTTGATGATGCTATACGGTATCTCGACTTTTTGTTCGCTGAGTCGTTTCATTATTTCTTCATCGATATGTAACTGTGGTAAATCAGGTTCTGGGAAAAATCTATAATCCAATGCATCTTCTTTGGATCTCATTAAATAGGATTCTCCTTTGGCGTCATCTCGGCCTCTGGTTTGCTGGGAGAAGGCCTCTCCCTTCTCATAGATTGCTTCCTGTCTTGCTTGTTCGTGTTCGATTGCTCTTTTGACCATACCGAAGGAATTGATATTTTTGATCTCAGCTCTGGTGCCGAGGGGATCTGCTTCGCTTTTTCTGATGGAAATATTTACATCACATCTCATCTGTCCTTTTTCCATATCAGCATCTGAAATATCATTGTATCTCATCAGTCTCTGGAGTTCTTTGAGAAATTCTACGACTTCGTCCGTACTCGAAAAATCTGGGTTGGTCACGATCTCTACGAGGGGAGTCCCTGCGCGATTAAAATCCAGCAAAGCCGAACTTCCATTATGTATCATCTTAGCAGTATCGTTTTCCATATGCGCGTCTAGGATGTGGACCGTCTTCTCCTGGGTATAATTATTTAAGAAAAAAGAAACCTGACCTTGGACGTTGGTTGGCTTGTAAAGTTGGGTAATCTGGTATCCCATCGGGAGGTCTGGATAGAAGTAAGATTTTCTATCGAATTGAGAGTACTCATTGACTTTGCAATTGAGGACCTTACCTAGGATAAGTGACTTTTCGACCACCTCTTTGCTAAGGGTAGGAAGAGCTCCGGGTTGTCCGGTACACACGGGACAGATATGGGTATTTGGAGTAAGGGTTTCGAAATTCTGCTCGTTTTGGCACTGACAAAACATCTTGTTTGGTGTATTGAGTTTGATATGAATTTCGAGTCAGATCGTAAGAAGATAATTAGACATAGCTATGTGATGAATAAAACCATATCCCATATCTAGCTATTTCCTCTTCGTTTTCAATAATTTATAGGGGAGAATTCTTTTGTTTTTCTAATGGTACTGTTGCACTGGACCCTACTTTCCACAAGTGGATTGTTTTCTACTATTTAAGCTTTGTTGGGCTTTATTATTTTCTAAGGGTGTTTCCGTAGGAATTACTTTTTGGCATTGCCCCAAAAAGTAATCAAAAAAGTCTAGGAAAAATCATCCGCCATGTTGATTTTTCCGGAGGCTTGCTTAGTCAGAGTCTGTATTCCAGCCCAGATAAGGTGGGTGGATTTACTAATTTATAATAAGAGAAATTTATTGCCCTGTGGCAACAATTACTGCCTTTCCGGCAACGACAGGAGTGGGTTTGTTCCATTTAAACTAGCAACGGATTGTTTCGGCCTCAGTTTTTTTAGAAATTATTATTTGATATTCTTATTTGCTTTGATCGATGACCATAAGGCCAATCCTATACAAGCGCCTCAGATGAGGCCGGTGATGATTTCTGGGACTTCGTGGACCGTGGAGATAAACATAATGATTGCTAAGGCAAAAATAGCTCGAAATGCTCAATGTTCTAGGAATTTATATTTCATTAAGGTTCACTTTTTTACAAGCATAACGGTAAGACTTCTAACAAACATTGCTCCGATTCCTAGTCACAAGGCGATGATAAAAATATTTTTACTCAAAGCGAATGCACCAATCACTCCATCGAAAGAGAAACTTGCATCCAAGACTTCGAGATAGAGAAATAAAGAGAGTCAGGATTTAGCTACGGTTTGGAGTGCTGTCGATGGCTTATTGAGGAGTCCTGCGAGTCCTTCGACGAGGCTGTAAATGATGATTCCTCGGAGACTTGCTATGATAAATGATTGTGCTTGATCGCTTGGTACTATCTGACTTATTCCCAAGATTAGGAAGAGGGTAAGTAATATCTCTGCTGATTTGAGTTGTCCTATTTTTTGTAATGATTTTTCGATGATGGCTATCCAATGATTTTCTTTTTCTGCATCTAGGAAAAATTTTAATGCTACCATAAAGAGAAAGGTTCCACCGAATCCTGCAATCACGATACGAGAGCTTGTGAGGATCTGGGCATAGTGGTTTGGATCGGTCAGTGCTAATTGGAAAGCAGAGAAAGGATTAATTTTTCCTATGATGGCAACAATTATTATTGGGAAAAGTATTCTCATGCCAAAGACTGCAATGGCAATTCCTCGGGTGAGAAATCTTTTTTGTCGTAATGGAGACATTTTTTTTAGGACTGATGCGTTGACGACTGCATTATCAAACGATAAAGATGTTTCGAGTACTCCCAGGATTAGTATGATAAACACTGTTTGGAGTCCTGCTGTAATGTTTCGTCAGCTTCCAGCTCCTATACAAAAACCTATGATGATAGCTACTGCAGCAAAAATAATAGATCCTTTGAAATACTGTTTGATCATGAGTATATGATAAGATAAATGCTTTTTTGTAGGTAAATATTCTGGTATTTCAATCCATCTTTCCTGTCCTTTCTCTTTCTTCTTGACTTTTGAATGATTATGTTTATTTATAGTGTGTATGTTTTTGTCTTTTCAATCTCTTATGGTTTCTTCGACGTCTAAAGAACATGATCCGATATATCTTCATGATGAGCAACTTGTCAATGAATATTTTCATGATATCCATATCAATAAGGCTGGACTTTCTGCTAAGTGATGCATTTTTGATACCTTGAATCAGGTGTATTATCCAAAGGATCCTGGTCTTTTTCGTCTTATGGAGAAACTTGTTCTTTTGTACATGTCCTCACATACGAGAATAAAACCTGTCCATCCTATGGAGCATATCTATGTTATGGAAAAAGTTTTTGCTGAACTTAAACATCGTTCAGTTCAATTCTTTGCGAATCACGAAACTTATGTGAGTCTTCCTTTTCTTGTGTGGCAACTTATTAAGCGATGAGAGGCAGAAGGAAATTATGAAATTAGAGACCATATCTCCACGATTTTTTGACCCTTAATGACGACACATTCTAAGTATAAGAATGTAATTACTGCTCTTTCTCATGGTTTGAAAACATTCCCTACTACCGGTAACTTGCCTGATCTGGAAGAACAAACGATTAAATGACAAAGAAGTCTTTTTATTAAATCATTATTGGAAGTGGTTTCAGTCCCTGGTAATGCTGTTATGATGGCGCCTGCTTGACAGACGGATGTTGTCGTGTGGAATGATGATGGAACGGTACATCGTGTGTATTTTGTTGGGGATACTCATGTAGAGTGATCGCTCAAGATCACTGAGAAGATTGTAAACAATGGAAGTTTGCTTGTCTTTGCTGGTATACATGAAGCGGACTTAAAACATCCTTTTCTTGTTCCTCCTAAAAATGGAAAACGAGTCAAAGGAAATACAGCTATCAATCTAAAAATTATAGATAAAGAAGAATTTTCTGCATTAAGGGCTGATGGACAAGTAATGTCTACTTTAGCATCCTTGGTCCAAGATGATAATGGAAATGTTCTCGGTGAGGTTATTCCCAAGGACGATTTTGATCATCTCAAAAAAACTCTAGATACTTCTCATCTCTTGGGGAAAAAGAGAGAGTCAGACTTTAAAGATAGTTTCAAAAAAGCTGCGCTTAGGCAATTGTTTAGATTGTTTACTTAAATGGGAAACTTTTCCTAGAAATATTTGTTTGTCTATGAAATTTGCAAAATATCTACAATTGGGTATACTGTATTGTATCTATTTATTCGTCGTATTGTAGATATGGGACTTAAATGATTTACTCATGAAGTGACTGATACTCCTCCTGAAAAAAAGAAGGAGGTCGTTTCTCCTGTTGCTGAAGCTTCTCATATATCTAAACCAGTAGTTTCTGAACCCATTACGTCTCCATCTCAAGTAGATAAAGATCTAGATAAACAGCTTGCAAATATAGAAAGCAATACTCCTTTGTGAAAAAATGTAGATATGCTTCTTCAAAATGTTACTAAAGATAATAATTTGGAGGATCCTCAACATCCTAATAAGGTTCAATGATTTCTCGCTGCGCTTAAGGCATGAAATATTTCTGAAGCTATTTCGATAGCATTTTCTTTTTTGAAATGAGTGATGTGACCTGGTACTGGTCCAGAATGAACTTTTTGGTTTAAAGAAAATAAAGAAATTCATGAATTTATTCTTCGGTTGAGCGAAAATGTAGATCATCTTAGCGTAGCGGAATTAGAGTCACAAAAAAATAATTTTACTGATAAGATTTCTTCTTGTTCATGAGTCAAAAGAAAAATAGGACTTACGTATGCACTTTCTCGTTTGGTAGATGAAATAGTCTATAAAAAAGATGCTAGTAAGGCTTGGATGAAAGGATGATCTGATTCATTATCCTCTAAATCAGCAAATACTTGTGCAATTGCGAGAATGGCTCAACAGGTACAGCCCGGAGATGTCTTAGCAATCAATAAATCAGAGAAGAAGGCTGGAGATAAATTACTTACCGAACTTGCTGATGATGACATGGATACAAGTCATGTGTTGATTGTGACCCATGTGGATGCAGATGCAGGGACTATTACCGTTGCTCATTCCACTGCTTCGAAGCTAAATAGCAAGGGTTCTTGAGTAGAGACAAATGTTTCCTTCGCAGAATATGCAGATAGGTTTAATGCACTCTCCATAGCTGTTTTGCGTCCTCCAGAGGGAGTTGCACCTACCTTGGTCCAGAATGTTTTGGCAAAGGATGGGAAATGATATGATAAGTTTGCCGCCGCTTCTACGGCATTGTTGTGATCAAATCTTGTCCAAAATAATAATAAATATAATTGTGTAGAACTTATTGCTCAGTCATTTCCAGATAGTGTTTCTTCTCGTTGGAAAGGATGGACCCATCCTTCTGAAATGCTTCAAGCGATGAACCCTGTCTATGTTACTATTGCATGAAAATCAATAGGATGATCATAATGCTTACTATCTTGAAGTAACGGTATTTTTTCTTTCTAATTTTCCTCGACCTACTCGGTAGCCACTTATTGCTGTTCTAATGGCCTTGAGATTGATATAGTACATGATAAATCTGTAGACTAATTTCTGTACAGGAAGGAGATAGAGTAATTTTCTCTCTTCTTTTTCTTCTAGCCAAAATCCTGTCATTGCCGTCAAGAGATCTATACCGGTGAAGATAAGATAATATAGTAAGATATGGAAAAAGGAGAATAAGGGCACGGTAGATTGTGATATTCCGAAATTGATAAGTGAGAAGATAATCGCAGAGAGGGAGAGTATGTCTATAAATGGTGCAATGAGCGGAAAGATAATTTGAAAGATAATTAAATTAGGAAGTACGAAAAAGCGTAATCATGGGCTTGCTCTTTTTTCAATCAATGCATCGGCATGTTTGAAAGTCATTTGTAAAATTCCAAAGGATCGGCGAAATCTTTGTTTCATAAATGCCCTGTAAGTATCGGGAGCTTCTGTATATGCGATAGCGTGCTCTTCATAGATAATCTTGTATCCTAATTTGAGAACTTCTATCGTAAGATCTGCATCTTCTGCAAGAGTATCGCTTTTGAACCCTCCTAATTGAACAATGATATCCCTTTTTCGGGCACCTACAGCACCGGGGACAATGCTTATAGCATTCATCATTTCATATGCTCTACGATCAAGGTTTTGATTCGTGATATATTCCAATGCTTGATATTTCGTCAGACGGTTGAGTCTATTTCCTACTTTAGCGTTGCCGGCTACTGCTCAGATACGTGGGTCTAAAAAGTGTTTCGTCAGGTCTCTGATGGTGTTTGGAGCGAAGACCGTGTCTGCATCGAGTACGATGATGATCTCTGCGTCTGAGTGTTGCATTCCAAAATTTATTGCTTTCGATTTTCCTCCATTTTCTTTTTTAAATATTTTGACGTGAGGATGGTGGTGATATTTTTGTCGACAGATATCATAGGTGTTATCCTTGGATCCATCGTCGATCACGATGATGTCGAAGTTGGTATACGTACTTTCAAATAAACTCTGGATAGTTTTGTTTATTACTTTCTCTTCGTTGTAGGCAGGTACAATGACGGAGACTTTTGGATTATAGCCCTCGTAATTTTTTTTGTTTTCTGTTTTTTTCTTTTGGTAGATAGCCAGTATCCCGATAAGAAGACTACGAGAACATCCAATAATTAATCCTATGATGAAGACGTAATAGATAATTCGACTGATGATGCGGAGTAGACTATACACCATGCTATCGCCGATGAGCAGTTGTTTTTCTTTGGCAGACGGTATTGGCATGAGGGCATCTTTGGAAATATTGCCGTATTGAGGGAGTCCGATAAATTGATAACCATTGTCACGAAGAGTTTGAATGAGTGTAGGGAGCATCGCTACGGTTTGGGATCTGTCTCCACCACCATCATGGAGAAGTATAATGTTTCACTTTCCTTCTTGGAGTTGGCTCAGGGTGTTTTCGATAATTTTTCCTGTTCATGGATTTCTTCGATCGCCTGGATCTACTTTCATCCCTACGGTAATGTATCCAAGATTTGTTGTCTTGACTAAGGGTAGTGCCTGATCGGGGATCTCTGGTTCGATGTCTTCTGCATAAGGAGGACGGAAGAGGACTGTGGATCTGCCGATAGTACTTTCTAATAATCTCTGAGTCATATTGATTTCTCCATCCATTCTTTCCGTACTGATAAGTGCAATATTTGGATGGGTGAAGGTATGGTTTCCAATCACATTTCCTTGGTCTCGTTCTTGTTGGATAATATTTGGATAAAGTTCTGCTTTCTCTCCGATAACGAAAAACACGGCAGGAATGTTATATTTTTTGAGTATCGCCAAAACTTGAGGAGTCCATTTTTGATCAGGGCCATCATCAAAAGATAAAACAACTTTCCCCGTTTGGAAACTACCAAATCTGCCTATCGTATAAGGTACGGGAAATTGATTAATTTGTTCATCTCGAATAAGATTGCTGCCGGTATCGAATTGTAGCGTGCGAGAACCTTTTTGGGGTGTGCTAAGTATTTTGTATAATTCTCCATTGCCTTCATAGTCTATACTGTATCCTGCATCAAATGATGCTAATTCTGTTGGTGATTCGTTTTGTTCAATACTTTTCGTCGATAAGAGATCTCGCAAGGATGGATCTTCTGATCCAAGTCTCCATAATGAGAAATTATTTATTCCTAGATTCTGTCCAATCTCTACTTGATTGAAGAAGGTGATAGCATCGAGATATCGTATCTGATGATAGACATTTGCGGTATCATAATATTCTGTCATAGGATTGAGACTGTCGGTATCGAACGTAATTGTTCCAGAAGACTCTTTCATTGTAGTGATGACTTCTTGGAAGGTTTTGGTACTGGAGAGATTATGTCCTGTTGCTCGATCATAGCCATAATTTCCTAGTGCTACACTTATCTTTTCTTTGGGTACCTGAGTAAGTAAATATTGGAGCCCCGAGGTGTATCGTTTGTATCCTGCAATAGGCCCTGGATTTGCACTTGCCCAGTGTTCATCGTATGCCATGATGCTGATATTGTCTACAATCGTCCCAATGGTTTTGTAATCGTAAGAATTGTTATTGAAGGGAAGATTTACACTTATAAGTAATCAATTATTTTTACAGTTTATAGATAATTCTCTAAGAAATTGAATAAAATATCCTTGGAGACTATCGGGCAATTCTTCGAAATCGATACTGATCCCATCTGCATTATTTTTCACAAGAAAATCAGTTACTTGTTGGATGAGATTGAGCCTTTGTCCTGTAGAGGGGAGTATCTGTTTGAGAAGATCTGTCTTTCGGGTATTGGTTACGGAATCGAAATTTTGAATCGTAGGGAATATCTTGGTCTCTTGCCCGTATTGTTTGAGGAAGTCGAGTGTCCTTTTGGTTTTTTCTGGATTGATAAGTTGCATTCCACTCGAAGAAATTGTCATCCGTTCAGGATAGAGTGTGTCAATATGTGCAATATGATCTTTGAGTGATTGGAAACTTGCATCATCTCGCTCGACAGAAAATGCCTGCATATTTATAGGGTCTTCACTGGTCTTATACTCGGTTGTGTCTTTGGGAAGTATTGGGATTTTGGACTGTTTATTCTTGTGTGTTGGTTGTCTATAATGGATAAGGCTTGGTGTTGTAAATGCTACTTGAGGAAGATGGGGTTTGATAATAATACTTATAATGATGCTTATTAGTAGGAAGAAAATGAAAAAAGATCCCAAGATAAATAATCTTTTTACGACTTTCCCTCTGGTATATGAAGGATCAAAAAATATAGGAGTCTGTTCTTTGATCATGGTTGGTATCGTGAATAAATGTTGCTACTAAGCGTGGTGGTGAGTATATGTTTTTTCTTGTGTACTTCAAGGTCGGAGAAATTTTTTCTATAAAAAAAAGGAACATTTCTGTTGCCTTATTTTTTATGGTGGACGATACAAGAATCGAACTTGTTACCTTTCGCACGTCAAGCGAACGCTCTAGCCAAGTGAGCTAATCGTCCATTGTAGTCTAACTAATAGTGAATAACTAACAGTGAATAACGTTGGATTTTTTTTAAATACTAATCCCCAGTAAACAAATTCCAACGGACAAGAAGATACGGATTTCTCTCTCTATTTCAATCCTTCTTGTATATTTTCTCCTAATTCCTATACTTTTTTCTCGATATTTAGTGTTTTCTCTCATTATATGCAATATCTCAAGGTTACTCAGCTAACGAAATCCTATTCTCATGTCCCTCTCGTAGATCATGTAGATTTTACGATTTCTGCGGGGCAGAAGATTGCTTTGGTGGCGAGGAATGGCGCTGGAAAGAGTACCTTGATGCAATTACTCCTTGGGAATATAGATAAGACCGATGGCGATATCTCCTGGAGAAAGGGGCTCCGCATAGCTTCTCTTGCTCAAGAGCCTGATCTTGATCCTGAGATGTTGGTCCTGGATGCTTTGTTTGCTACGGACTATCCTCCTGCAAAACTCTTGAAACAATATGAACAAGTGATCCATGATCCTGAAGCTGATCCGGCACATGTCCAGGCCTTACTTACGGAAATGGATGCCCAGCAGGTCTGGTCCTATGAATCCAAGGTGTCTCAAATTATTACACAGTTACATCTCCAAGACTATTTGAAACAAACCATAGCAACCCTTTCATGAGGGGAGGCAAAACGTGTTGCTCTCGCTCAAATACTAATCCAAGAACCAGATATATTTTTCTTAGACGAACCTACCAACCACTTAGACTTAGATATGATAGAATGGCTAGAACGCTACCTGACGCAGACGCATATTACGCTGTTTATGGTGACGCATGATAGATATTTTTTGGAGAGAATTTGTACTGATATTTTTTCATTAGAAAGAGGAAAGCTGATCCAATATCCAGGGAATTACTCGTATTTTCTAGAAAAAAAGGCTGAACGTGAAGAAAATGAGCAGATAGCATTACATAAATTAAAACAACTTCTTAGGAAAGAACTGGCTTGGATTCGTAGAGCGCCCAGTGGAAGACAGACAAAATCTGATTTTAGAGCAAAAAGATACGAGGATATCCAGGATTCGTATACAGGGAAAAGAAAGGATGCAGAATCGAAAAGTCAGCGTTTGGTCTTGGAAGTCAAAGAAAGGACTTTAGGGTCAAAGATTGTGGTGTGTAAGCATGTCCAGAAATCTTTTGGTGATAAGGTGATTCTCAAAGATTTTACCTATGAATTCCGTTATCGTGATCGTGTGGGGATTATCGGAAAAAATGGAGTAGGAAAGACTACTTTCTTGCAATTGTTGCTTGGAGAAGCACTTCCTGATGGAGGGACGATTGTCCTAGGAGAGACGATTGTTGTGGGCTATTATCAGCAGAAACAAATGCAATTCCCTGAAGAAAAAAAGCTTATCGATGTTGTTCCATTCCCCACATTACTTGAAAAATTTCTTTTTCCTCCTGCACAGCAACATCAACGTATCTCTACGCTCAGTGGTGGAGAGAAAAAAAGATTGCAATTACTTACCATCTTGATGCATAACCCTAATTTCCTCATTCTCGATGAACCAACAAATGATTTGGATGTGCTCACTTTGGGGGTTTTGGAAGATTTTCTCTTGCAATATAAAGGATGCCTGATTGTGGTGAGTCATGATAGATTCTTTATGGATAGAATCGTCGAGCATCTCTTTGTCTTTACGGGGAATGGTGCTATCGATGATTTTCGGGGAACTTATAGTGAATATGCTGCTACGAATAGTTCTCCTACGCTAGCTGTTGCATCTCAGCGTAAAGTCATTAGTCTTGTGGAAGAAGAGGAAGATGATAAAAAATCTTCTTTACATAAAAAATTATCCTATAATGAAAAACGTGAATTAGATGCATTGGCACAAGATATTGAAACTTTAGAATCGAGAAAAGATGAGGTCAATCGTTTATTCAATCAAAAGGATTTATCTTATGATGAGATTACTTTCTTGTCAGAAGAACTTGGTGACATCCTCAAACAGCTAGAACAAAAAGAATATAGACGACTCGAACTCTCGGAGAGAGTATAATACATTTATCTTATTACCTTGTTTTATGCATACTTTAGATGCGGTTTTTATCAAAAGTGCTGCCCGTTTGGATCAATGTCCAGATTCCACATTGCCTGAATTTGCTCTTATTGGAAGATCGAATGTTGGGAAATCTAGTGTAATTAATTTTTTGACCAATCAATCTCATCTTGCTAAGGCTTCGTCTACTCCTGGGAAAACACAATTACTTAATTTTTTCTTGATTGATAGCTCATGGTATCTTGTAGATCTACCAGGATATGGTTATGCTAAATATTCAGTAGAAGATAGAAAACAATGGATGGATAGTATTCAAGATTATTTTACTGAACGCAAATGTCTGAGAAGAGTATTTGTACTTATTGATGGAAGCATCACTCCTCAAGCCATTGATCTGGATTTTTGTGCAGTATTGCACCAAGAAAATATCCGTTTCGATATTATTGTAACCAAGATAGATAAAGCAACTCAGAAAGAACTTGCTTTACATACCAGACAACTTACCTTTGCCCTAGAAAAGAAAATTGGCACTTTGCCACAAATATTTCTCACATCTAGTGCGAAGAAAAAAGGAAGAGAAGCTCTTTTGGACCGTATTTATGATCTCTTGGGATAAAATTATTTATAGTTTCCAAAAAATAATAACAAAAAAGAGAAGAAGCGGACCATGTTCTTCTCTTATCATATACTAATTCATTACTAATTAACCAATTTGTGCCATAGCGATAGTAAGTGCGCTGTTGACTACAGTGAATGCGAAGATAGCCCAAAGTAATGTCAATACCAAACGGTCCTTGTGTGGTGTTCCTTGGTCTACTGCTTCAATGATTTTCTTTACCATAATACTGTGTAAGAAGATAAATACATGTAAATTATAATCCAATTGTATTATTTGTCAAATTTTCGAGGACTTTTTTTAGATAATGAAAAACGCCTGCAGGTGACCTCATCCCGTCTGCAAGCGAATTTCTATGTACGTATGTTTACACCAGTTTTTAACCTATATCTCTTGATATTTATTTCTTTTGTTCCGATGACGCATGTAGTATACTGATGTACCTTAAGAGAACCTTAAGAATAAATAATTTTCTTTTTGCAGGAAGCTTTGCTTGGATTGTACCTTTCTTCTAGGGGGTTTCCATAGGACATACTTTTGTGGGGCGCTTCGCTGGGACCTACTTTTGGCTTGACCCAAAAGTAGGCAAAAGGTCAAGTCGCAACAGACTCGCAGAAGTATTTTTACAGACTAGATATCTTGGTTGTGTAGTTCTAATGGTTGTAGTCCATCTAGTGAACTCCCAACCTTCGGTCGGGGTCCGGTTCACTTTGTAGATTGATTTGAAATCATTGATGATGGATGGCTCAGACAGGTGTTGCGACGGATACATCGGAGTTTTTGTAGACAGAATTACTGCCTACCGGTTTATCCAGCTAAGCTGGGCAACGTCTTGAGCTGTTTGTTATCGTCGAAAGGAATTTTTATATAAAGTAGTTCAGACAAGTGTTGCGACGGATACAGCGGAGTTTTTTTGAAAGTATTTCGATAAATAGTAATCAATACCATGAGAAATAAATTGTTTGATTCTTGAAGCTAAAGAAGTATATGTAAGGGTATGTTTTTATTCCCTTTTTTCTTTGTATGAAAATTACTTTTTGTGGCGCCGCGCAATTCGTGGCGGGATCGTGTTATCTTATCCAGACAGGAACGACAAAATTTCTTATCGATTGTGGAATGTATCAAGGACCTAAGGAAGTGATGAGAATGAATTACGAGCCCTTTATGTTTGATCCTCGTGAGATAGACTTTGTTTTATTGACTCATGCACATATTGATCACTGTGGATTGATTCCTAAATTACATGTGCAATGATTTGAAGGGAAGATCTATGCGACGTCTGCTACCAAAGATTTGACCTGAATTCTGCTCGAAGATAGTGCCGATATTCAACAACATACCGTAGATGAGGAGAACAAAAGAAGAAAGCAAAACCATTTGGAGCCTAGAGTTCCTCTCTTTACCCCTAAAGATGCAGCTGCAAGTATGCGTTTGTTTTCTGTGGTAGAATATGGGAAGATGAATCAAATTACGCCGAATATCCAAGCAAGATTTCAAGATGCAGGGCACATTATTGGATCTGCGCATATAGAACTTTTTGTGACTGAAGAGGGAGTGCAGAAGAAGTTTGTATTCTCGTGAGATATTGGACAGCGAAATACTCCTATTGTCCAAGATCCTACTCTGATTACAGAGGCTGATTATGTTTTTATGGAATCTACCTATGGTGATAGATTGCACGAAGATGTTAGTCGTAAAAAAGAAATTCTTCTCGAGCATGTGCTTGCTGCGTATAAGAAAGGAGGAAAATTACTCATTCCCTCTTTCGCGGTGGAAAGAACTCAAGAGCTCTTATATTTTTTCAGTAAACTTATCGCTGAAGGATCTTTCCCCAAAGAAAAGATTTTCTTAGATAGTCCTTTGGCTATCAAAGCAACTGATATTTTCAAAAAACATATTGAATGTTTTGATGACCAAGCACGTAATGATTATGTTAATCCTTTTGATCCAGAGTATCTTCAATCGCTGCCAACGGCAGAGGATTCCAAAATTCTTAATACGTATCAATATCCTTGTATTATTATCGCAGGAAATGGAATGTGTACTGCCTGAAGGATTGTCCATCATCTCAAGCATGGTTTATCCAATCCTAAAAATACAGTCCTTTTTGTCGGGTATCAAGCAGAAGGAACCCTTGGAAGATATATTCTCGAAGGAGAAAAGATGGTAAGAATGATGTGAGAAGAAGTGGATGTCCTTGCTGATATTGAGAAGATGAATAGTTTCTCTGCTCATGCCGATGCCAATGAATTAGTTAAATGGGCAAAGGGATTTACAGTGCCACCCAAAAATGTTTTCATTATGCATGGAGAAGGAACAGCACAAGAAGCTTTACAGACTAATCTTCGTGCTTTGGGCTACACGACATCGATTCCAAAATTGGGAGAAAGTGTAGTCTTGTAAGTGTTGAGTGTTAAGTGTTAAGTAAAAGGAGTCCCTTTGGATGATTTTATATTAGTGTATATATAATGAAAAATCTTGTTTTAGCTCTTCTTGTATCGTTTTTTTGATTGTGAATATTTTCTGCTCAAACATTTTCTTATAATGATTGCACTTCTTTGAGTGCGCAATGTAATTATTATAGCTCTATGTACACCAATAGTTCTGGAATAAATAGGGCTTCGTATTATAAACTTTATAGTTCTTCTTGTTTTGATTATAATGACTGTATCGCCAAACAAAAACAACAATATGCTGATATGACTCTTGCTCGAAATAAGTGAACTGAATATTATAATAAATGAAGATATGAAGATGCAGAAATAGAATTTAATAAAGCCTTGTTGCTTATCGGTAATACCCATGATATAAATTATACCTCACTTCAAGATAATATGGTCAAGTGCTATAGAAATATATGAGTTGTTGCTTTGGCAAAAAACGATCTGGGAAAAGCTTTGAACTATTATAAAAAAATATTCCAGATAGATCCTAAAGATGTAGATGCTTTGATAAATGTTTGATGGGTCTATTTCAAAAGAGACCAGTACAAAACCGCATTAATTTATTTTAAAAGTGCAAGAGATCTTAATACTAATGTAGATCTTATCCATTTTTTAGATTGATCGATTACGAATACAGAATTTAGAATGAAGGAAACTAATGCACAAAAGAAATGAGTGACTGATGATTCTTATGGATATAGGTGATTGCCTTATTTTAAATTACATAATATAATAGATGCATGGAATAAAGTCAAGACTACTGATGCTCATGAGGTAGTGATAGCCGTTATTGATGATGGTATCTATATCAATCACCCTGACTTAGCCAAAAATATACGAATTAATTCAAAAGAAATTCCTAATGATGGGAAAGATAATGATGGGAATGGATACAAAGACGATTATAATGGATGGAATTTTATTTATGATAGTAATAATCTTCTTTCATTATGAACGCATTGAACGATGGTTGCTGGGATTATATGAGCAGTGAGAGACAATAAAGAAGGAATAGCCTGAATTGTTAAAAAAGTTAAACTTATGCCTATATGAGTTTGCGCTCTTGGAGATGATTGAATTTGTAAGGCAGATGATATTATTGATTGAATCAATTATGCTATCGACAATTGAGCAGATATCATCAATCTTAGTTTATGAGGTAATGAGTTAAATTTTACTCCTGCTTATACTGATGTTATAGAAAGGGCGTATAGCAAATGAGTTGTTGTCGTTATCGCTGCATGAAATGGAGACATCGTATCAAATGGACAGAATGGAATAGATACTGATACCCAGCCAATATCTCCTTTATGTAATTATGGAGATACTCCCAAAAGGATCATTGGGGTCGCCTCATTGGATCAAAGCTGATTTAAAGCATGATGGAGTAACTATGGGAAGTGTGCCCCTTTTTATTCTTTGGGAGAAAATATCTTTTCTACTACTGTCCCTAAACAATCAACGTGAAGTGTGCCGTCTATATATGATTTTTGAATTCCATCTTCTCCTTGATATGATTATGGAAAGGGAACATCGTTTGCGGCACCTATCGTCGTGTGAATTATTTGACTGTGATTTAATAAATATGGCAAGGTAAGGCCTGATTTGGTGTGGGATGCATTGAAAGAAAGTATGGATAGCTGATATGTGATTGATGCAAGTAGATATATTGATATTTTATGAAAGAAAATCAAAGACAATCGTTTAAACTCTACCACTATGCAGCTATCTTTCTCCGAAAAAATACGTGAAATGTGGTATGGTATAAAAAAGAAGTTTACTGTTCTAGTTCAATCTTTTGCACCGACCAAACGTATTATGGATTCTTTGGCGTCAATGGCTAGTGATGGATAATTTTATCTTCCTTATATTCCTATGTCCAATTATTTCTGAGTGGCAGTAAAGTGTATTATCCAAAATCCAGAAGGGAAAATCTTAGTGATGTTTAAAAGCGATATCGAGGAGGTAAATCCTAATGATTTTGATCTCCCGGGAGGAAGAATTCATTGGTGAGAAAAGTTGGAAGATGCAATTGCAAGAGAAGTAAAAGAGGAAGTAAATTTGGACATTGAAGTTATGGGTATCTCTAGGCCTCGATGATTTACTCAGGGAGAATTGCATTTGGTTTGAATTACCTATATTGCAAAATGTGAGGATATTTCTCCACTTCGTTTGAGTGAAGAACACACTGGGTATTACTGGAAAACCAAAGAAGAAATTTTGACAGGGGAGTTCCCTAATCGACTGAAGGAAGAAGTCCGCAAAGTTTAAAGGTCGTAAGGTCTGTAAAGTCCGCAAGATTTCTTTATGATAAATGATAAATTATAAATTATAGATTCTGCTAGGAGTGCTTCAACTAATTCATTAATTCTTTTTCTGCTTGTAAAGTATCGCTGGTTGGCTATACTTTCTTTTGTGTTTTATTTTTTTAATTATCTAGATTAATGGTAGATCAAGAGAAGACATTGAATATTATAGATAAAATTGTTAGTAGGGTGCCTGAGGTGACCATCTTCTTTTGGATTATAAAGATTCTAGGAACAACGATAGGGGAAACCGCAGCAGATTTTCTTTCTTTCAATTTGCATTTCGGATTGGTAAATACCTCATATATTATGAGTGCATTATTGGCCATTGTTCTTGTGATTCAATTTAGACTCAAGAGATATGTCCCTGCTGTGTATTGGCTTGTGGTCGTCTTGATAAGTATTGTAGGGACATTGATTTCTGATCAAATGGTGGAAGGTTTGGGTATCAGTCTTGTTACGACTACGGTTATCTTTAGTGGTGCTTTGATTGCAGTATTTATCGCTTGGTATCTCAAAGAAAAGACCTTATCTATCCATTCTATTTTCACCGCAAGAAGAGAGGCTTTTTATTGGTTAGCAATCTTGTTTACCTTTGCTTTAGGAACTTCTGGTGGAGATCTTTTGTCTGAAGGACTGGGTATCGGGTATGTAAAGGCAGGACTTATCTTCCTTGGAGTCATCGCTTTGATTGCTGCATGTTATTATGTCTTGAGAAGTAAACGTTTCACTATGAGCTCAATATGGGCTTTTTGGATGGCATATATTCTTACTCGTCCCCTTGGGGCTTCCATTGGTGACTTTCTTACGCAAGCGCCTAAAGATGGAGGACTGGGTATCTCTACGGTTTGGATTACTCCCATCTTTCTCCTAGGAATTATCGGCTTAGTAATCTATCTGAGTGTCAAACATAAAGATCAATTGTTGTTAAGCGAATAAGTGCATTATTTCTTGAAATAGATTTCTACTTTCATACATAGGTGTCATGGAACTTACTATTGTACAATTTTTTCAGTCCTTGTGACAAGGGACCTTCTTCGATACCCTTATGCTTATTATTAGTGCAAGGTGATTTTTGGTGTTGTTGCGAGCAGTATCTTTTGGTCTTGTTTTGTGGAAACACAAAAGGCAGTGGAAACTCATTGTGGTTTGTTTTGCTTTGGCAGGATTGCTGTTTTATGGCGTCTCAGAAATTTTCTTCAAACATATTCTTGTTGATCTTACGTGAATAAGAGTCAGACCGTACTTAGCATATCCTGACCTGATCAAATCCATATGAGTTCTCTATTCAGACTCTTCTTTTCCTTCCAGTCATATGGTCAGTACCCTCGCAATGTTGACCGTAATGGTCTCTTTTTGGAAAAAAACTTGGGTCTATGCATTGATTATTGCAGTACTCATGGCAGTATCAAGACTGCATAATGGGATGCATTATCCTAGTGATGTCCTTGTGGGTGCATGAGTTGGAGTAGTATGTGGAATTGGAGCGGTTTGGATTGGAAAAATGATTTGGAGAAAAATAAAATAGCTAAATTCCCCTTCCCAACTGTACCTTGCTATTTCCTCGCGAAATCGTACTATCGAGCTATCAAATAATCAATATCTTTACCTATAAAAGATTAACTTATGTTATTTAGTGAATGTTGACTCAAACCAGGATTACTGAGATCTTTGGCAGCTATTGGCTACAAAGAAGTGACTCCTATCCAAGAAAAAGTAATGCGTGTAGCGCTTACGGGAGCAAATATTGTCGGGCAGTCTCAGACCTGAACGGGAAAAACTGCTGCCTTTCTTTTGCCGGTCTTGAATAAGGTAGACACGAATAAAAAGAGTCTACAGGTCTTGATCTTGGCTCCTACGAGAGAACTTGTGAATCAGATCGGAGATGAAATCAGAAATCTGACGAAGTTTTATAGCGTGACCTACGCATGTCTCTATGGTGGTGCAAGTCCAAACGTCCAGAAACAACAGCTCAAAAAACGTCCTGCCATCGTGGTAGCTACGCCAGGAAGATTGATGGACTTTATGAATCAAGGAGTGATAGATATCCGCGTGGTGGAATATTTCATCCTAGATGAGGTAGATAGAATGCTGGATATGGGATTTGTTCGTGATATCAAAAAAATCCGAGCTCAACTCAAACATGTGAGACAGACCTATACTTTTTCTGCAACGATGAATAATGA
>Ga0194052_1000838_pt1 | contig 18824 bp, 4 predicted proteins | sample SepL226m_MetaG_FD_160117 | JGI IMG/M metagenome (GOLD analysis project Ga0194052, IMG submission 160117) | Anoxic zone freshwater microbial communities from boreal shield lake in IISD Experimental Lakes Area, Ontario, Canada - Sep2016-L227-6m | ecosystem: Environmental > Aquatic > Freshwater >...
TGGGGATGCAAGGCATAGACAGTTGGCCTGTTTGTATTGATGCATGTCGAGTATGAACGTGATCTCGTTAAAATTCGTTTAAATGTTAATTGCAAAATTAGCTACTAAGGCAAAAGCTATGGTATCTCCATACTTCGGTATGAATACTTTCGCTTTTGCTACAGCTACCGCGTAAGCGCCGGCTGTTGTCTTTATCATAGACTTCCGATATATGAATAAAGGCATAATATTATCGGAATAGGGAATAGGGAATAGGAGCGTCTCGACCTATTTTAGAAAAATAAAGAGAATCGATTAAAAAATATTTGGTTCACTTAAGAATTTTTTAATCTAAATAAAAAAGTGTACTAAACATGTAGACTTCATTACTGCAACCTTCTGCACGGGGGCTCATTTCCCCCCATCTCCACAAAAACAAAAAACACCATTTAGGTGTTTTTTGTTTTTGTGGAGATGAGCAAGCAAACTGCTTTGCTTGAGTGGGGAAATGAGGGGCGGAATATGTCGAGCAAAGCATTGCTCGACTATGAGCCGGGGTCGCGAAAATTTACGAGCGACGGCGAGTAAATTATTTGTGACCATTTCTCGTCATCTTTTTTTGAAGTTATTATTCAGATGAAATATTTGCTTTTTTAAAAAAAGTGTGATATAATATAGGCTAATAAACATAGTACAAATCAGCCTTAGAAATAGGGCAAAATACAAATTAATATGCATATAGAAAATGTAAATTTGCAAGCTCTAAGAGAGCTTGTAGAAAATCATCCTTTGAGGCAAATTAGAGGAAGATTTAGAGTTAGTGTCCCGTTTGTTGATTGGGACTTTTGTGATCAAATAAGTGATGTTCCAAAAAAGATAGAAGGGTTTCAGAAATTTCTTTCAGAAGAAAAACCTTCTCTAATTTTAGTAACAGAAGATGGTGCTGTTTTGGGTAAGTTAGAAATAACAACACATCATATGTTTGATGGAGATATTCCAGAGTATCCTAACGAAATTTATTTTATTCTTCCTGAAAAAGTAAATGGAGATTTGGAATTAAAGAACCCTGAACGTCTTTTGTTGATTCTTAATACTAATGATGGTTGGCCTAATTGGGATGAGTTTGGAGAATTTATACTTCAAATTTAAAACATCAAGGCGAAGCCTTGATAAAAATGCAAAGCTGTAAGAATAAAATCTTATAGCTTTTTTATTTTTATTTTTCAGTTTTTTATGCTAGTATCTTACTATGGATTTTAAATTTATGGACAAAAAGGAAATAGATAAAAAGATGAAAAAATCAATGAAAAAAGGGCCAAAATTCTCTGGTAGTATTTTTGGTGCCATTATGATTTTCATGGTTATTACTGCCATCTATCTTCTTATTTCTGATGTTCCAAAACCTGCTCCTGAAATTCCAATTTCTGATTTAGCAAAAAGTGTGATTGCAGGTGAAGTGAAGAGTGTAGAAGTCGCAGGAGGGGAGCTGACAATTACTTACAAAGACAACAGTGTAAAGAAAGCAAAAAAAGAAGTTGAAGCATCTCTTTCTCAAACTTTAGCAAACTATGGAGTAAAGCCTGAAGCATTAGCAACTACAGAAATAACAGTAGCCAACGAAAGTGGTTTCTGGTATTGGGCAGCAAATATTTTACCATTCTTGCTTCCGATTTTATTGATTGTATTTTTCTTCTGGTATATTTCTCGCCAAGTAAAAGGTGCCGGCATGCAAGCATTTACATTCGGACAATCAAAAGCTCGTATCACTGATCCAAACGATAAAAATAATAAAGTTACATTTAAAGATGTAGCAGGTTGCAAAGAAGCGAAAGAAGAATTAAAAGAAATTGTAGATTTCTTAAAGAGCCCAAAAAAGTTTCTAGACATTGGCGCGAGAATTCCAAAAGGAGTTATCTTAACCGGCGCACCAGGTACAGGTAAAACATTATTGGCACGAGCTGTAGCAGGGGAAGCATCTGTTCCGTTTTTCCATTTGTCTGGTTCTGAGTTCGTCGAAATGTTTGTCGGTGTCGGTGCATCACGTGTAAGAGATTTATTTAAGATGGCAAAAAAAGCAGCACCAGCAATTATTTTCGTAGATGAAATAGATGCTATCGGAAGAACAAGAGGAGGTGGTTTCGGAGGAGGTAATGACGAAAGGGAACAAACATTAAATCAAATATTAGTGGAGATGGATGGCTTTGAGCCAAATGATAAAGTCATAGTGATGGCTGCGACAAACAGACCAGATGTGCTTGATCCAGCATTGGTTCGTCCAGGACGTTTTGACAGAAAAGTAATTTTGGATTTACCAGATCGTGCAGACAGAGAAGAAATTTTAAATATTCATGCGCAAAAGAAACCACTTGCTGAAGATATTAATTTAAAATTAATTGCAGAGCGAACTCCAGGATTTTCTGGTGCAGATTTATTCTCACTGATGAATGAAGGTGCAATTCTTGCTGCGCGCGAAAATCGTAAAAAAGTTTTTCAGTTTGATTTGATTCGTGCAATCGAAAAAGTAATGCTTGGACCTGAAAGAAAAAGTCATTTACTTTCTAAAAAAGAAAAAGAGATAACTGCTTATCATGAAGCAGGGCACGCACTTGTCGCATCTGTATTGCCAAATGCTGATCCAGTTCATAAAGTTTCGATAGTGGCTCGTGGTAATGCTGGCGGTTATACTTTGAAACTTCCACTTGAAGAAAGAAAATTACAATCTAAAAAAGAATTTATCGACGACATTGCTATGTCGCTCGGTGGATATGTAGCAGAGAAAATGATTTTCGGAGATATTACAACTGGACCTTCAAGTGATTTACAAGTGGCTACAAATATCGCTCGTGCAATGGTGACTCGTTGGGGAATGTCAGATCTTATCGGACCTGTGGCACTTGTCGATGGTGGTGGTAGAAATATGTGGGGTGAGGGAAGTGATAAGGATTATTCAGAAAGTGTTTCTACAAAAATAGATGGAGAAGTTTCAAGAATAATTAATGATGGAATAAAAACAGCTGAACAAGTTTTGACTGAATATAAAAAAGTTCTTGCGTCTATTGCAAATAAATTAATTGAAGTTGAAACATTAGAGCAAGATGAATATGAAAAGCTTATAATAGCTCACGGAATTGTGCCAAAGAAGTTAGAGACTGAGAAGGTTGTTTAGAAATAAATTGCATAAAAATACGAACTAATGATATAATTATTTTTAATTAATAATTGGTGGTTCGTATTTTTTTATGGCAAGGAAATTAGACAAACAAAAAGCTATAACAATGAGACAAAAGGGAATGAGTTATAGTCAAATAAAAGAAAAAATTAAAGTTAGTAAAAGTACACTTAGTGATTGGTTGTGTGACATGCCTTTGTCTGAAAAAAGAATAAGAGAATTGCGAGCGAATAGCCCTGTTCGTATTGAAAGATATAGAAATACAATGAGGGCGAAGCGTGATGCTAAAAATAAAATTGCATATCAAAATATTTCAAACAAAATAAGAAATATTTCTGATAGAGAATTTTTAATTGCAGGATTATTTTTGTATTGGGCAGAAGGTTTAAAAACAAAAAGCTTTTCAATTGGACTCACTAATACAAATCCAGTAATGCTTATATTGTTTATTCGTTGGTTGGAGTTTTTTGATGTTTCTAAGTCAAAACTAAAAATTCATTTACATCTTTATTCGGATATGAATATTAAAAAGCAAATAATTTTTTGGTCAAATATTTTAGATGTTCCTGTGTCGCAATTTAGAAAACCTTATATTAAAAAAACAAAATTATCATCCATTACTTATACAAATGGTTTTGGACAGGGAACGTGTACGGTAATTTTAGAGAATGGTCCAGTTTCTTCTGAGGTTCTTATGGGAATGCAATATATTCAAGATGTTTTATTAAAAAAATATAAAATTGCATTTTAATCTTGTTTTGTTATAGTTGTTATTGTTAGTATCCGCCTGTAGCTCAGTTGGTTAGAGCATCGAGCTTATACCTCGAGGGTCCCACGTTCGAATCGTGGCAGGCGGACACGAAAAAAACTTCTGAAAAGGAAGTTTTTTTAGTATAAAAAATGGCTAAATATTTTTCAACACTTTTACACAAAAAGTGTTGTTTTTGCTACTGATTTTGTGAAAAGGACATGCTATAATTAGAGTAATGATTTTTTGGAAGAAAAAAGAAATTACAGAGAATCGGCCAGTACTTACCGATATGTTTTTTCGTGCTAAAAGAAAAATTGTTTCAGTAAAAACAAACTATTTTTTATTAAAATTTGATCAAGAAAAAGTTAAAAACTTCATACATAAAGATATAGTTTTTTTGAAATATTTTGTGCCGGCAGTTTTTGTTTTGTGTGTTATTGTTTTTTCTTTTAATTTAAAAGCAGGTGTTGCGGATTTTTATCCTACAAACTGTCTTGGTAGTTGGGAAAATCCAAAAAACGCTGAAGGCGTACCTGAAGTAAAAAATAATTCTGATAGAAATAATTTTCTTGCTTCAAATTCATCAGTTTTAAATAATACCAATGGCCAATTATTTTGCGGAAATTTTTCTGGAGAAATTCCAAAAGATGTTTTACCTAAAAAATTTATTTTAAAGTTTTCAATTTCTGCTACTAATGAAAATGTAGTATCAACAAATCCAAGTGCTTCTATTGATAATATAATTTCACCAACAGATGAACAAAATACTCCTGCCGTAAATACTGCTCCTATCACAAATCCTGAAGTAAATTCAAATACTGATACTACTACTTCACCACCTGCATCTGTGCCCGCTTCTGTTGATCCTAATGTAGAACAAAATACTACTTCAAATAATCAAAATACAGCAACAGACAATTCAAGTTCTGATAGTTCGACAGTAGCTCCTGCTTTACAAGAAATTCCAACTCCAACACCAGCTCCAGCTTCTGATTCAAATTCCGATAGTCCAGTTTCTTATATATTTAAGAATTTCTTAGCAGCTTTTGCTGGTGGGGCAGTGCCAGATTCAACTCCAACTGATTCGTCTTTAGTGGATCAAAATACTTCGACTTCTAATTCTAATTCTAATTCTGCTTCAAATTCAATTTTAGAAAACCAGAATGATTATTTAGAAGCTTCTTATACATTAGACGGACAAGAATGGAAAACTCTTGGAAAAATAAATGCTGATAATATTTCGAATCCATCTTTTGAAATACCTATAACAAATTTAAACTGGGAAGAGATAAGTAAAATACAAATTTCGCTTACTCCTATTTTGTCTATAGATAAACAAAAAACAATTTATCTAGACGGCATGTGGATTGAGAGTCAATATGATGATGCGCAGACAGCAAAATCTTTACCAAAGGTTTCTATAATCGATGATTCATCTGTCGGTATGGTAGAAGGGAATGCAGATTTTTCTTCAGGAGATGATCCAGTATTTAATATTTCAGATCCGAATCTTTCAAATTATCAACTTGCTACATTAGTAGCTTCTAGTGATGCAAAAATTGTAGAAGATAAAGATAAAGTTTTAAATGGAATTGCTGGTATAAAAGAAAATAGTGATAATACTGTAGAAATAGTACAGCCTCCATCTGCAAGTGGGGGTATTTTAGAAAAAGTAGGGAACACTATTGGTAATATTTTTTCTTCAGTTGGTAAAGATAACAATACAGTACCTGATATAGTACCTAATACAAAAATAGCACCACCTGCTACTCCATATAACAAAGACAATACTAGTAACGATAATGTTACTTCTTTTTTATTTGGGCATAAAGCATTAGCAGATTCATTGTCTGCAGTAAATATAACCGATGTAAAGGTTCTTGATAATTACGGAAAGGAAACAGATATAAGTACTACAATAGAAGATGTTGAAAAAAATGGAGTAACAACTTCTCAAGTAAAAATTAATAAACCAACTAGAGAATTTAGGCCTGGAAAATACACATTGAAAGTTACAGTCACTACTGATACAGCAATCATAGAAACGAATCAAGATTTTACTTGGGGAGTTTTAGTTGTAAATACTGATAAGTCTATCTATAAAACAGGGGACAATGCATATTTACAAATGGGTGTATTGAATGAAGCAGGTCATACTATTTGTGCAGCAAAGCTTGGCATGGAAGTAACTTCACCATCTGGTGTGATAACAAATTTTAGTACTGAAAGTGCAGACATAGCAGGTGGTGCTATAAAAATAATTAAAGATTCAGAATGTGGACCAGACAATGTTGTACTTTCCGGTGTACCTGATTATCATACAAATTTCACTATTCCAAACGACCCTTCGACAGGCTCAGGGCAGGGAGGTATTTATAAAATAAAACTTACTGCAGAAACAGATAATGGTATAAAAACAATTAATGATAAATTTAAAGTTGATAATACTGCACCATTTAGTGTAAGACGGGTGACTGCTTCACGTATAAGACCAACTGCAAATTATCCTGTAAATATTTATGTAACACCAAAAGAAGATTTCGAAGGTACGATAGTGGAAATAGTGCCAAGTAATTTTAATATTTTACCTCCTGCCAAAAGTACTAAGTACACTGGAATAAAAACAGTTGGAGAAAATAAAATAATTTATTGGAATGTTTATTTAAAAAAGGGACAAGAAAAAGTTTTAGGATATTATTATGATGCACCCAATATAAGTCCGGAATTATTTTTGCTTGGTCCTTTGCAATTTTATTCTGATCCAAATTTTGACATAGATAGTTGGACATCAGGTTCATTGCCGAATTTTCAAGAATTACGAAAATGGCAAATTGCTTCTGATGCACCTTGTAGTGCTATAAGTTCTGGTGATTGGAGTAATGGAGCAAATTGGTCTGGTTGTTCTGGTCCTCGTGGAATGCCTGACTCAACAGATGATATTGATATTCCATCTGGTATTACTATTAATTTAGATACTGGTACAAATCCAGCAGTTGCTAATTCTGTTTTCATTGAGGGTACATTAGACACAACAATGGGATCATCGAATATCGATCTTATTACCAATAATATGATTATCGATGGTGGAAATTTTAATGCTCCAAATTCAGATATCCAGTTTACGGGGAAAAGTGGTATTTTAGTTGATCAAAGAAATGGAGGCACTTCTAATTTTGGAGTTTCAAGAGTTCATATAAATGGAAACAATGTTAATAATTCAATATCATGGGGTTCGCAATCAGGTTCTGGTTCTTTGTCTTGGAGTTCTATAGCTTCTGATTCAACTGGTCAATATTTAGCTGCGACAACCTTTTCAGGTAGTGATTATATTTACACATCAACAGATCATGGTTCCACTTGGACACAGCAAACTAATCCTGGAGCTGGAAATTGGGTTTCAATTGCTTCTGATTCAACAGGACAGTATCTAGCAGCAATTGGAAATACTGGATCCCTTTTTAATGTATATACTTCAAATGATTATGGGGCAACTTGGACAAATCACGGAGGGAATATCTCATATCCGACAGGAATCGCTTCATCTTCAAATGGAGCAAAGTTGATCTATGGAGATACAAATAGTAGTAATATTTTCACTTCAGTTGATTATGGTAATACTTGGACTACAGCCTCTATTGCTGGTGCTTCCTCTTGGGGTATGAATTTTGTTTCATCAAATGATGGTACACATTTAGCTAACTGGAGAGGTAATTATATTTGGACATCAACTGATTCTGGTGCTAATTGGACACAACGAACTGGTGCTGGTTCTCGTAACTGGACAGAAATGGCATCATCTGGTGATGGTTCAAAATTAGTAGCTATAGATTATGGTGGTTATATTTACACATCAACAGATTATGGTGTTGCATGGAGTAATAATTCTGGTTCTTCTGGTGTTGCAAATTGGCAAACAGTAGCCTCGTCGTCTGATGGTTTGACATTAGTTGCAGCAGTAAGTAGTGGTGATATTTATGTTTCAAATGATGGTGGTGTAAGTTGGTCAAGTCAGTCTGTGGGATCAGCTAGTTGGCAATCAATTGCAATGTCAGATGATGGAACAATGATAGCAGCTGTTTACAATGGTGGTGATATTTGGACTGGAGTAAAAGATACTCCGATCCTTTCTCAAGGAGGTGTAAATTTTTATGAATTAAGTATTGAGGGGGATGGAGTAAAAAAATTAGGGGAAACTATAACATTAGGAGCTGACTTAAGTATCAATTCTGGTTCTCTTGACACTAGTTTTAAGACTTCTTCTTTTAACATTACAACAAAACATATAAATATAAGTGCAGGTACTTTGACTCTTAACAACTCTTCTGTTTCTTTAGATGGTTCATCTGGAACTTCATTCAATAAAACGGGTGGAGATTTTGATGCTGGGGCATCCACAGTTCATTTTCAAGGAACAGGCAATGATGGAGTTTGGAATACTGCAGGTGTTGGTTCTTCTGATTGGAGAGGAACAGCTTCATCTGCTTATGGAACAAATGTAGCTGCTGTTGCATACGGTGGTTATATTTATACTTCAAGTAGTGGAGGGGATAATGGAACTTGGTCTGTATCAAATTATACTACTGCCAACTGGACATCGATAACCTCAGATTCAACAGGTCAATATTTAGCAGCGACAGATTTGTCTGGTGATATTTGGACAGCAAATAGTGGTAGTTGGGTAGATCATACTGCTACCTCTGGGCATGTATGGACATCGATAACCTCAGATTCAACAGGTCAATATTTAGCTGCAACATCATATGGTGGTTATATTTGGACTTCTTCAAATTATGGAGTTTCTTGGAATCAACAAACTGGTTCTGGTTCTGCTAATTGGACATATATTACTTCAGATGGCACGGGTCAATATTTGTCAGCAGTAGCTGATAACTTAACTTATGTTTACACATCAAGTAACTACGGAGTTAGCTGGACTACACATTCTGGATCTTCGGGTTCACATGGATGGGTTTCTGTCGCATATTCTTCTGATAGTACAAAATTGATTGCTGGTACTGGAGCAGATGATTTATATGTTTCCTCTGATAAGGGTGCTACATGGTCTGCATTAGGTGTAGGTTATTCTTACTGGAAATCAGTTTCTTTATCTCACAATGGAATGGTGATGTCTTCTGTTCAAAGCGGAGGATATATTTATGTTTCTACTGACTATGGAGCTACTTGGAGCGCACAGACTACTCCACCTTCTGGTAGTTGGTCTTCTGTCACAGTATCTGCTGATGGTTCAAAAATAATTGGAGGAACGAATGGTTCAGATATTTCTGTTGGTGCTTTTGGTTTGTTTGCCACAAAAGGTAGTCCTCTTTTTGATAAAATTTCAATTGATGGAGGATCAGGTGGAATATCTTTATCTGAAGATTTAAATGTAATCCAATCATTTGATATTAATTCAGGTTCTTTTGTTTCTGGTGTTTATTCAATCAATGCGGGGGTTATAAATATGGCAGGAGGTAATTTTTTTCCTGATAATTCAAATATATATTTAAGTGGCATAGGAAGTACAGCTACATTGTATACATTTACTGGAGGTACAATACATTCAAATACAGCCACTATTAATTTAGTTGGAAATGAAGATGATACAATTGCTGGTGGTTCTCCGCCTATATATGCATTAAATATTTCTGGTACCGGAACAAAGTCTATGGCAGAAGACCTGAACTTAACTGGAACACTGACAATATCTGGTGGTTATCTTGATACGGGGAATAATGTAGTGAATGCAGGAAATGTTGTGATGAATTCGGGTACTTTTTTTGCAGGTAGTTCAAATATTTTATTATCAGGATATGGAATTGTGTTTGATTATACAGGTGGTACATTTACACCAGGAACTTCAACAATAAAATTAATAGATTCATCATCAAATACAAAAAGATTTTCAGGAGGAGGACAAACTTATGGAAATATTTGGTTGTCAGGGTCAGGTAATTGCACTTATGTAATTATTGGAAATAATACATTTGCAAATTTTAAAGATGATAATACAACAAGTGGTGCAGCTGTTAATTTTACAGCTGGATCAACAACAACGATTTCTTCTTGGACAGTTTCAGGGACAGCAGGAAATTTGATTACTGTGCAAAGTACTTCAGCAGGAACTGCTTGGAATCTGTCTGCTAGTAGTGGTCTTATGTCTTCTGATTATGTTTCTTTGCAAGATTCTCATGCGTCAGGTGGAGCTCTGTATTATGCCGGGTCTCATAGTACAAATGTTTCTGGGAATACTGGCTGGGTTTTTACTGCACCACCTTGTGTCGCTATAGGTGGTGTCTGGGGTAGTGGTTATAATTGGACTGGAAGTTGTACTGGTGCAGGTGGTATTCCTGGAACAGGAGATAATGTTTTAATTCCTACAGGAAATACAATGGGTCAGAATGTAAATTCTGCCGTTCTTGGTTCAATTGTCATAAATGGAACATTACTTAATTCTTCAAATTATAGTCTGTCTGGTACGACTCTTACTATCGGCTCAACAGGTACTTTGTCTCTAAATTCTGGTTCAGTTAATCTTTCAGGCACAACAGGTACTCCGATTGTTGTTACAGCTGGTGGTACTTTTACAGCAGGATCAGGTACTGTGACATTGACTGGAAATAATCCATCAGGAAATACAACCATTGAAACAAGTATTACTTATTATAATTTAACTTTAAATAATGCTTCTGAAACTTTTGTACCAAATGGCGCATTGAATGGAAGTGGGGCAGGTACACTTACAGTGACTGCAGGAACATTAGATACGACAGGTAGTAACTATGCAATTAATTTTGGAAAAATAAATGTCGCTGGAACTTTTACTGCAAATGCTTCTGCGATAACACTTTCAGCAACCTCAGGTACATTGTTCACAAAATCAGGAACATTTAATCAAGGAACATCGACAGTAATTTTGTCAGGAAATGGAAGTGCAACGATTAACTCTGCGTCAACAACTTTTTATAATCTAACTTCATCAGGTACTTTAATTAAAACTTTAGCGAGCGCTATAACTCTTGCTTCTGGTGGAACTTTATCTGTAACTAAAGGAACTTTTGATCCGTCTTCTTATTTAATTACAGGAAGTGGATCAAATACATTGTCTGTAGGAGCTGTCGGAACTATTCGTGTTGGTGCTTCTACATTTGCAGGAAATTATTCATCAGGTTTTACAACGAAAACTTTTACCACAGGTTCTATCGTTGATTATTATTTAAATGGTACACAGACCGTAGACAATACGCTTTCATATTCATATCTTTATATATCTACTGGCGGAACAAAAACATTAGGTGGCGCTACTACTGTAAATGATGATTTAGTTTTTGCTGGTGGAACATTGGAACTTTCCTCATATAACTTTACAGTCAACGGAGCAACTTCACTGTTGTCTGGAACATTAGATGATAATAATGCAACCGGTACAAATATTTTTGTCGGGAATGTTGCTATATCAAGTGGAGGATATTGGACAAATACAAATAATCCAGGTTATACATTTAGAGGAGGATTTTCAGTAAATTCATCACATTTTTCTTCAGGAACAGGAGTATATACATTTGATACAAATGCACAAACATTAACGAGTACTGCATATTCATTTACAATTACAAATTTGACGAACAATGTGACGACAGGGAATGGTTTGACTATTCCAAATTCATTTCCAACTGTATCAACACTTACTCAAGGAACAAATGCTGTACTCACATTTTCAGGAACAATGCCATCCATCCCAACACTTGGAGCATCTTCTGCAAATGGAAATATAGTTCAATATACTGGTGTTAATCAAACAGTAATTGCAACTTCTTACAACGCTTTGACTATCAATAGTTCAGGTACGGCATCTCTTTCAGGTACAACTATAGTTAGTAATACTTTAACACTTACAGCAGGTACATTAGATACAACTTCAGCTAATAATTATCAATTAAATGCTGGAAATATTTTAATCAATGGTGGAACATTAACAGTCAATAATTCTTCTGTTATGTTGACTGGAATATCTGGAACATTATTTACAAAATCATCCGGTACATTTAATGCAGGTGGGTCAACCGTATTTACAACCGGTGCTTCAGGTACTCCAACATTAGCCTCAGGTTCTCCGTCTTTTTATAATTTTACTACAGCTGGTGCAGGTGTCATAACACTTGGTGAAGCATTAACGGTAACTAATATTTTAAGATCGGCGAGTGGAACATTTACCACTAGTGCAAGCAATTATACAGTCAATGCCGGAAGTATCCTTATGAATGGTGCTAGTGCGACTTTTACTCTTGGATCTTCGACGGTTAATCTGTCAGGCACAAGTGGTACATTGGTTACATTTACTACAGGCACACTTACAGGAAATACAGCAAATTTTAATGTTACAAGTTTAAGTGGTACTCCGACATTAGCATCAGGAATGACAAGTGCTGGTTTTTATAATTTGACTATCAATGGAGCTGGAACAAAAAATCTAGGTGAAGCATTAACCGTAACAAGTAATTTATATACAAATGCTGGAACATTAAATACTGCAAACTATGCAATTAGTGCAGGGACATTAAATATCGGAGGGGGAACAATTACAGCTGGTTCATCAGTAATAACTTTGACTGGTTATGGTACAGTTGTGAATTATACTTCCGGTACATATACAGCAGGGACTTCGACTATTAAATTTACAGATGCTTCTTCTAATGGAAAAACATTTGCTGGTGGAGGACAAACATACGGAACAGTTTGGTTTACTGGAGCTGGCACTGGAGCGTATACTATCTCAGGTTCAAATACTTTTAATACATTTAAAATGGATGACAATACTGTCGCACACACTGTGAACTTTACTGCAGGTACTACAACGACAGTGACGACTTGGACGGTCTCCGGAGTTTCAGCAAAATTAATTACTTTGCAAAGTACTTCAGGGGGAAGTTATTGGACTCTATCAAAAGCTTCTGGCACAGCCACCTCAGATTATCTTTCTTTGAAAGATTCTCATGCCGGTGGTGGGGCTGGTTGGTTTGCTGGTGTTAATAGTACAAATGTTTCAGGGAACACTGGTTGGGTATTTACTGGACCAGGTTGTACTGCTATCTATACTGGAAATTGGAATACTGCAGCCAACTGGAGTAATTGTACTGGTGGTGGAATTCCGACAACAGGAGATAATGTTTTGATAAATACTGGAGTTACAATTACACAAGATGTCGCCTCAGCAACACTAGGAACAATCACTATCAATGGAACACTAAATACAGGAGCATCAAATTATGCACTTACTGGTTCTAGATTAACTATTGCAGCTGGTGGAACATTAACTGCAAATAATTCTGTCATCACTCTTTCTGGAACAACTGGAACATTATTTACAAAAAATGTGACTGGTACATTTACCGCAGGTGGTTCGACTGTCACACTGACTGGAACTAGTGGTACACCAACTATTGCATCAGGCACTCCTTCTTTTTATAACTTAACCGTAAATGGTTCAGGTGGAACGCCAACATTAGGTGAAGCATTAACTGTTTCAAATGCCTTAACCATTACAGCAGGAATATTACAGCTCTCTTCTTTTAATACAACCATTACTGGAGCTACATCCATAACTGGTACACTAAATGACAACAATGTTACCGGTACAAATATTTTTGTAGGAGCAGTGACTGTAAACTCAGGTGGTACTTGGACGACGACAAACAATCCAGCATTCACATTCCGTGGAGGTCTTACTGTAAACACAGCTTCGACATTTACTTCAGGAACTGGTGTTTATACATTTGATACAAATGCACAAACAATTGCAGGTACTCAAACATATACAATTACAAATCTTACAAACAATATTACGACAGGAAATGGTCTTACATTTTCTGGAGCTCAACCAACTGTCACTACACTTACTCAAGGATCAAATGCAATGCTTACTTTCACAGGTACCGTACCAACAATTACAACATTGACTGCGACTGCTTCTGGCAACACTATTCAATATACGAGTACAACAGGAGCACAAACTATCAAAGGAGCAACACCATATGTAAATTTAATAATTAATAATCCTGGACAGATAGCAACATTAGGAGGTGCAGTGAATGCAAGTGGAAATTTAACTATTACAGCTGGGACACTTGAATTGTCTACTTATTCTTTAATTATAGGTGGAAGTGCTTCAATTTATGGAACTTTAGACGATAACTCTCTTACAGGAAATAACTCCTTTTCAGGAGGAGTTGTTTTGTATTCTGGAAGTACCTGGAGTAATACAAATAATCCCACTTATAATTTTTATCAAGGCTTTACTATAAATTCTGGTGCAAGCTTTTCTTCTGGAACTGGTACATATTATTTTCAAAATGGTACTGCGCAGACACTTTCTGCAAACCAAGCAGCTTCTATAACATCCATAAGAAATTACGATACTACAGGGAATGGACTTATAATTCCAAATTCTAATATAACATTTGGAACTATCACAATGGATGTAAATAGTTTTATAACATTTTCAGGGTCAGTACCAACAATTACGTCTCTTATTACAGGAACATATGTACCAAATACTGTTCAATACACTGGTAGTAACCAAACAATAAAAGGATCAAATTACAACAATTTAATTATTAACGGTTCTGGAACAGAATCATTGGGTGGGGGAATATCTCCGCTTGGAACACTTACAATTACAGCCGGAACTCTCGATACAACTTCAGCAAATAACTATGTAATAAATGCTGGAAATATTTTAATCAATGGTGGAACATTGTTGGGAAATAATTCTATAATATCTTTAATGGGGACAACTGGAACATTGTTTACGAAATCTTCTGGTGTATTCACCGCTGGAACTTCAACAGTCAAACCAACAGCAACATCTGGCACACCAACTCTCGCATCAGGCACTCCAAGCTTCTATAACTTAACCGTCAATGGTTCGGGCGGCACGCCAACACTCGGTGAAGCTTTAACTGTGACAAATACTTTGACGGTGACAGCTGGAACACTCACCACTAGCGGAAGTTATTATCAAGTAAATGCGGGAACGATCACCGTCAACGGTGGAACCTTTACACCAGGTAACTCGACAATTAATTTAACCGGAACAACTGGCACACTCTATACATATACTTCAGGCACAATTACAGCCAACAGTGCACCAGTGAATATTACTGGCACTAGTGGAACAGCGAATATAAATTCTTTTTCATTGACTGTCTATAGTTTGACTTTGTCTGGTACGGGAACATATTCAGTAGGGAATAATCCTCTGACAATTACGACAAATCTGGCTGTCTCATCTGGAACTTTGGAATTAAATTCAGCAACTTTAAATGTCACGGGGACGACAACACTTTCTGGAACAGGAACGATTGATGACAACTCTGCTGTTGGAGTAAATACTTTTACCGGATTAGTGACTTTAAATGGGGGAACTTGGAGCAATACTGGTGGTCCGGGATATCATTTCCAAGGCGGACTCATAGTAAATACGGGGGTAACATTTTCTTCTGGAACTGGTGCATATAATTTTGATACGAATGCACAAACAGTTGCCGGAACTGCGACATACACAATCACAACTGTGCAAAATAATCTAACTTCTAGCAATGGTCTTACATTTACTAGTGCTCAGCCATCAGTTGGAACACTTACTCAAGCAAATAACGCAGTACTGACATTTGCTGGAACAATACCGACAATTACTACTTTAAATGTTTCAAATAGTGGTAACACTGTTCAGTATACAAATACTTCAGCTGGTCAAAATGTTCGTGCAATAAATTATCAGAATTTAGTCATTAATGATTCTGGACAAACTGCATCATTGGTTGGCTCGACAACCGCTTTTGGAACATTAACGATAACTTCTGGAACCTTAGACACAGTTTTAGGGTCTAACTTCGCTTTAACAGCAGGGAATATTTTAATTAATGGTGGAACATTATTAGCTCAAAATTCTACAATAACAGTCAGTGGAACTTCAGGGACATTATTTACAAAATCTTCTGGAACATTTACAGCTGGAACTTCAACGGTCACATTGACTGGAACTAGTGGTACTCCAACATTAGCGAGTGGTACACCAAGCTTCTATAACTTAACAGTGAATGGTGCAGGTGGAACTCCAACATTAGGTGAAACATTAAATGTTACAGCCCAACTTACTATTACTGCTGGAACTTTAGCAACAGCAAATAATACAGTTAATGCAGCAAATATTTTAATGAATGGAGCTGGTGGAACATTAACACCAGGCTCTTCGACAATAAATCTAAGTGGAACCTCTGGAACATTGTTTGCATTTACTGCAGGAACTTTAACAGCGAATACAGATTCAGTAAATATCATAAGTTCAAGTGGCACACCAACTATTTCAAGTAACAATCCAACTTTCTATAACTTAACTATCAACGGTGCTGGAACAAAAAATCTTGGTGAAGCATTAAATGCCACAGGTAATCTATATGTAAATGCTGGTACATTAAATACAGCAAACTATGCAATTAGTGCTGGAACATTAAATATTGGTGGAGGCACACTTTCAGCTGGAACTTCAACTATTACACTTACTGGTAACGGCACAGTTGTGAACTATACTTCCGGAACATATTCTGGAACTTCCTCTACGATTAAATTTGCTGATGCCACAAATAATAATAAAACATTTGCTGGAGGTAATCAGACTTATGGAAATATTTGGATGACGGGAGCGGGAAGTGGTAAATATATTTTCACTGGTTCAAATACTTTTGCAAACTTTAAAGATGATAATACGACATCAGGTGCATCAATAAATTTCACTGCCGGGACGACGACAACGGTATCAACTTGGACAGTTTCAGGTACAGCAGGAAATCTAATTACAATGCAAAGTACTTCAGCAGGAAGTGCTTGGAATTTGTCAGACTCATCTGGAACAAATACTTCAAACTATGTTTCTTTGAAAGATTCAAATGCTACAGGTGGTGCAGTTTTCAAAGCATATAATTCTACAAATGTTTCTGGTAACACTGGTTGGACATTTCTTACTCCAAGATATTGGGTAGGAGGAGCAGGTAACTGGTCAGACACTGCACATTGGGCAGCAACTTCAGGTGGTACAGGCGGGCAATCAGTACCAACTTCTTCAAATGATGTTTTCTTAGATGCTACAAGTGGAGCAGTGGCTGTGTCTGTGGATGCGTCTGCTACGATGAATGATTTAAACTGTACAGGATTTACAGGTTCACTTTATGGTTCAGTTGGTGCTCGGTCTATGTCTATTTATGGAAGTTTGACTGTTGTGTCCGGAATGTCTATTACTCAAAATCCTGGCTTGTGGTTTGCCTTTGAAGGAAACGCAACTGGTAGAACTATTACAACAGCAGGACAAACTCTAAGTTACTTTATATTTAATTTAACTGGTGGAGATATTACACTTCAAGACAATGCAACACTTAATCAATATATAAAATTCGGATATTCGGGTACAGGATTAATGTCTGGAGGAACAGTTAATTTCACAGGTAGAACTGTGAATGTTACCGGGAATACTTTTGGTGGTTCGACTGACAATGTGTCAGGTGGAACATTTAATATTACTAATGCAACTATTAATGATAGTGCTGGTAATGGTTTTTATATTAAATCTGGAATTACATTAATTTCTACTGGATCAACAATAAATCTAACGAATGCTGGACCATTTTTTGGTGGTGGAAAAACTTACAATATTGTAAATCTTTCAGTTGGTGGATCTATAACAATAAACGATGCAAATACTTTTGCAACATTAAGTAGAACAAATTCAGGAACTGATACGACAGAGCAGTTGGTATTAGCTGCTAATCAAACAGTAACTGGAACACTCACATTAAACGGTGGAGCAGATAATAGATATAGATTATTAGTAACTTCTGATGTGCTTGGAACACCAAGAACAATTACAAACAATGGAAGTAATTCTGCGCAACGTGTAGACTTCCGAGATATTACAGGAGCGGGAAGTGCATCATGGAATCTTTCATCAATCACTGGAGGTTCAGGAAATTCTTTGGGAAATTCTGGAATCACATTCAATACTGCTCGAAGTATGTATTGGAAAACTGGATCAAGCGGTACATATTATTATTCAAACTATAACAATTCAAATCCTTGGTATTCATTAACAAATGGTGGAGGTACACATTATTCAAATTTAGACAGTCCGCTTCCACAAGACAATGTTTACTTTGATGCAAGTTCTGTGACTGGTGCTACGACTATTGCAGGAGACCAAAGAAGAATGTCTGCTAATTTAGATTTTACTGGAGCTACAAATTCTATGACATTTGCTCCAACTGTTGATCGAACTATTTATGGTTCATTTACAGAATCAGCTAGTGTTACATATAATTCTGTTTCAAGTTATTATCTAAATCTAGAAGGTAGAGGAAGTCATACTATTACTACAAACGGAGTAACTTTCCCCGACACACCTGTTTTCAATGCCTATAACGGAACTTATACTTTCCAAGATAATTTTACAACATTAGGAATTCTTTCTGTTCCAGCAGGAGCAGGAACTACACTTGCAGGAAATACAAAAAATATAACTGCTAAGACTTTTGCATTCGGAAGTGGAACAGTAAATATGAGTAGTGGAATTTGGAAAACAACTGCTATCGCAGCATATACTGTTTGGTCAAATAGCGGTGCGACAATCAATAGTCAGACTTCGACACTTGAGTTGTCCGGAGATTTAGCTACGGCAGTAGTTAGAACTTTTACACCAGTTTCAGGAACAGTATTTAATAATATAAATATTTCTGGTAAATCTACCACATTAGCAGAATGGGATCTTATAGATAACTTTACTGTTAATGGAACATTTACAATTGCTGCACCAAATAGAATTCGAGTTACTAGCGGAAAAACAATTACATTGGGATCTTCTGGTGTATTGTCTTGGGTTGGAAC
>Ga0194052_1000839_pt1 | contig 18820 bp, 20 predicted proteins | sample SepL226m_MetaG_FD_160117 | JGI IMG/M metagenome (GOLD analysis project Ga0194052, IMG submission 160117) | Anoxic zone freshwater microbial communities from boreal shield lake in IISD Experimental Lakes Area, Ontario, Canada - Sep2016-L227-6m | ecosystem: Environmental > Aquatic > Freshwater >...
GGAAAAAGAGGGCCAAACAATACATGCGATTTGAATTTATTCCGACATTTGGATTTTGTCTGAATGGATTTTCCATTCAGACAAAACCTATACCGGCGTTAAAGGGGAGAGGATTCTTTCGCCCTTCATTCGATGCAGAAAGGCATCATGGGTCCAAAAAATCTGAGTCGCGTCCGCTCAGCTCCTTAAAGCTAAGGCATCCGGTTGTGCAAATCGTTACGCAGACGGGCTTAAGACCCTGATCTACACGATCCATACAATAATCGCATTTGACGACTTTCTGAGCTTCCGGATTCCAGTGCACCGCTCCCCAAGGACATGCCACCATACAGGCCTTACACCCGATGCAACGATCAAAATCCACATAAACAATTCCGTCGGATTCACGCTTTTTCATGGCGCCAGTCGGGCAAGCTGTGACACATGCCGGATTTTCGCAGTGAAAGCAGGACATAAATATGTATGAAGCCATAGGTATGCCTCCGACAAGTCTGGGACCGACGGTGATGACCTGACAGAGTTTGGGGCCAACTGGCAGCGATTTGTTGCTTTTACACTGTATCTCGCAGGTATGGCAGGCGATGCATTTCTCTTTGTCATGAAACAAGTGATATTTACACATTATCCTTCTCCAATGTTAATACAGCCCCAGAAGGTTCAGCGCAAGAAGCATCAAGCCAACGACTGCAACACGTTTTACCATCAAGGGGCTGATGCGTTTGGCGATCTGTGGAGCGATGTACCCGCCGAGAATAGCCGCCGGAAACATGATCAGAAAAAACGTCATGTCAAAGTTTCCGAACTGATAGTGTCGCAAGCTGCCCATAACGGTGTTAAAGAAAATGGCGATAAGCGAACTGCCCACAACCAGATACATGGGAAGCCCCAGGCCCACCGTCATCAGGGGAACCATAAAGGGGCCCCCGCCAAAACCGAACATGGATGCAAGAATTGACACCAAAAACGCGCCAATACATCCAAAAATGATATTTACTTTAAATTCCTGTCCCCAAAATTCAACGATCATGATTTATTCTCCTTTTATCCTTCTGCAGGATGATAACCCTATGTGATTCAAACGGAATGTGCAAGGGCGTTCTTATTTGGCCTTTGCCGCAGCCTCCGCCCGTTTCTTGAATTCCGACATTATGGCCTGTTCCTTCTTGTTCTTTTTTAAATAGCCCGGCGTGGTCTGCCAGAACATCAAGGCCGCCAGAACTATCAGTATCCATCCGAATACGAATTTATACTGATCCAGGGTGATAAGCTCGGTAAGCTTGGGACCGATAAAGCCGCCGGCAAGTGTGGCGATGCCCATGGTGACACCAAGCTTCCAGTTGATAAACTTGATCTTGGAGTAGTTATAAATACCGCTGGCCTGGGAAAAGGCAACCGTAGGCATTACGGTTCCTGCAACCACCGTATGTGGCAGTGGCCATAAAGAGATCAGGAGTGGGTTTAAGAGGAACCCGCCGCCCGCACCCATGAGAACACCAAATACGCCGATGGCCAGCGTCAGCAAAAATGGCCAGACAAGGTTCAGACTGGTGCCTGCATTGGCCAGATACATCGTGGGAAAGTTGATGTTGTTTTCAACGACAGCGGGCTGGCTGCGCAGCGCTTTATCTGCGTAAGCCACGATGAAATATTTTCCCGGTGCAGCTCCCTGGGGAATGTTGACCTTGGCGATAAATGATCCGTCTGCATTCTGTTCGATGGACGGGCTGATCAGATTGCCAATACCACGGAACCTGGCTTTTGTCAGTTGCATGGCTCGCCTGCGGGTTTCTTTGTCATCCAGAGTCGCAAGTTTCTCGCCTCTTGAGCCGATGATGCTGGCCAGAATTGTGGACTGATAAGCATCAATGGCAATTTTTGATGGAGCCGAATAGGCTACATCAGCGCCCATTTCTTTCAGCGCATCGGAGTAGCTCCAGCCGCCTCCCTTGGCTTTAAAGGCATCAAACACATCTTTTTTGTCCTTGGTTGCATAAATCTTGTAGCTGGCAGGCATTGCCTGGGTCAGATACAGTCTATACGGAATTTTTCCGTCTTTGTCAGGCTTGGAGTCAAAAAAAGAAGACCTGACTTGTCTTTCGGACCAGACTTCCAGATAAATGGGTTTGCCGGAAACGCCCTGACCTTTCACCGTGACAGCTCCGCCGTTGACAACGGAGGTTTTGTCTATGGAAAATGTAACGTTGGGTGGGGGCGGTGCGACAGCAGGGGCAGGTGGTGCTTCCTCTGCTCCGGGTGTGGCTGCTGCTATAGGTTGAGCGGATTCGATTGAAACTGCGGGGTCCTGAGCCTCTCCAGGATGAATATAATAGGACCCCATTGCCAGAAGAAACAACAGAATAAGGATGATATTCTTTTTGGTAATCATAATTTTCCTTTATGGTGAAAATACTTTTTTAACCACGAATGAACACGAATAAAAAATACTGTGATTGCAGAAAAACACCCTTGTGTTTTCATCTACAGGGGTGGCGATGATCCTTGATTATGAGATTTTATTGTTAATGATGGTGCTTTACGTTTGATTGGAAGTCTTTTTTCTAAAAAATGAGACACCTCCTTTTTGTCTGTGAGCATATATTTGAGTTTTTGAAAAAACATCTTGACTTTTTATAAGTCTTGTATATTTAAGATATTTATATATTCTCTCTGTTTATGATATTTTTATTGAGCCACACTTATCATACTGACACAAAAAAATTTTTGAGTAACTACCAGAATACAACAACTCATATTTACTACAGAATGTCAAGATAAGAAAATGTGGTTAAAAGGGGCATGGCGCATTACGGAAAGCTTGAAGAGTTGTTGACAGACCGTGGCTTTGTTTTTTATTAATTGGGGATGCACAACCGATTTGAATGTTAACTCTTCATTTTCTTTGTGGGTACGATCGGGGATATCTGGTCACATGGCCAGTGGGGTGGGCTACTTTTCTGGAAGGTATTTTTCTTACTTGAACTCTTTGTCTTCTCCTTTTTCATACCGAAAATGATAGGTCAAAAGAATGACGAATTAGGAATTACGAATGTATGAGGCATCTGAATGTCTCCCGTAGTATGGAAAAACCGCGCCGGAAATTTTCTCTACCGGGTATTCCACACATTCGTAATTCGTAATTGTCTCAAAACCGTTTAGGCAATGATCCACACCGCCATGTTTTCAGCATGGTGAACCACCTTGTTGCTGACTCGTCCTATATTAAACTCGTCAACCTGAGACACTCCGGTACGGCCCACGACGAGGGTGCCATAAACGTTCGTTTTTACCTTTCCAATCAGCGATGCTGCGCGACTGTTTACCCCTTTTACAATCTTGGTGCGTACCTGAGCGGTCTGGAAACCAGCCTTGAACAAACGGGCTTTGGCATCTTCAAAAACCTGCTCCATGACTTCTTGATCTTCGGACCAGAGCATCTCTTCGATCTCTTTCATTGGACTGGCATCCCCTGTATCCATAAACGGAAAGGAAAGATGACGCATCGCATGGAAAAGAACGACATCCTTGTTTGTTCCGCCAAAAAGGTTGGCGACGAAATCTACGGCTTTCATCGCCCCGGGAGAGCCATCCATGGCCACCAGGATTTCGCGGGGATCGGGTTTGCCCACAACCAGACAGATAGACTCCTTGGCCATTGCTCCCAGTATCTTGCTGGCGATGCTCCCTAACAAAAGTCCGGTGTGCTTGCCAGTGCCGGTGCGCCCGATTGCCAGGGCGGTGTAGCCTTTTTTTGTTTCGGCGACAATGTCACGAGCCAGACCAACCACTCGGTTCTGAATCCGGGTATCAATGGCATCTTCGGAAAAGCCGGCATCCATAAACTTTTTGCGGGATTGGTCCATAAAGGTATTAAGCAGGCGCAAGTTTTCCTTTTCCATGTTACCCATTTTTGCAGCCCAATCCTCGTAGTCGGGGTTTTTCATCAGATCCCATAAAGCCTCTGGAATCTGACTGAGAACATTAAACAAGACGATTTCTGTACCGCGTGAAGGAAGCATGGCAGCCATATAGTCCACAGCCGCAGTGGATTGATCTGATCCGTCCAAAGCCAACAAAAACTTTCTTTTTTCTTTAAGCATTCTTGTATTCTCCTTAACCTATACTTTTGGAATCCTGGTTTCAACCTATGCCACAAAATGATGAATGATTCAAACCCAAAGGCCGGGTTGAAAAATCGGGGTCATTTTTCAATACCAACCCTGGCTGGAACACCTGCATGAAAATAATGTTTGATCTCCTTCATCTCAATTACATCATCCGCCAATTCGATCATATCATGGTGAGCGTCTCGCCCGGTGACCACAACAGATACACCCGACATCCGGTTGCGAATGGCGGCAAGAAAATCGCTGATAGAAAAGAGGTTATATTTAAGAGCTATATTCGCCTCGTCCAGAACCACGAGGTCAAAGGCATTGGTTTTTAAAATGGCTGCAACTCTTTCAAACCCGATTTGCGCTTGCGCTTTGTCTTCTGGATGCGGTATCCCGTCGATAAAACGTCCAATGCCGAATTGTTCAACAACGATCAGGTCATCCAGTCTTTTCAGTGCTTTGATTTCACTGTATTCACCGCCTTTGATAAATTGGCCGAGAAACACTTTTTTCCCGGCTCCGGCCGCTTTGATGCATAAGCCAAGAGCATAGGTGGTTTTGCCTTTGCCGTTACCCGTCACAACCAGAATTTCTCCGGTCATTCTTTTTCCTTTCCTTTGGTCCATAAGATGACTCAATTGTTTTGCTGATTTTCCCTGTGTATTCCGCCGGGTCTTACCGGTAATTCAAAAACATCGTTAACAGCACTTATAGAGCCTTAAAAGTCGTTCATCCATCACAAAATAAAACTTCATGAACGATGATCCATCCATGCGGGTCCGAATGCCGTGAACCGTGTTTGCTAACTGGATCGTACTGCGCAAATGGGTTATCATGATCAGTTGCTTGTTTTCAGCCAGATTCTTCAGCAATGCCTGCATGGATTTGTGGTTGGTGTAGTCGAGAGCTGGCTCCACTTCATCCAGCAGAAAGAGTGGGCTCTTAAGTTGGTCAAACACCGCCAATTGTAAAGCAAGGCTTGTCACCGATTTTTCGCCCCCTGAAAGCTGGTGCGCCTTTCGCTTCCGGTCGCCCCTAAGATTGACTTCGATATCCAGACCCATCAAGCCGTTTCGTGAAACAATCTTTAAGGCGCCGCTGCCTTCCGGAAACAAATATTGAAGATAGGATTCGAATTTGGGAGCGATTTCATCGGTAATTCTGGCCTCAAAGTCCATTTCTTTTTCGATATCGATCAATCGGGCAATGCGGCTGCGCCTCTGAACAGGATCCAGCATTAAAATATCATTGATCTGCTCCTGCTTGATAATCGTTTTCAGCGCATCATCCAGATTGAATTCGGCCAGGCATTTCCGGTAGTCACTCCGCGCCACTGAAGCCCCGTCGATATAGTAGAATACATCGCCGGCCCGGGTCAGCTCCCTGACCACCTGCACGCCGAGTGCGTTTTTTTCCGTTCCCTGTTTAAAATTCAGTTCAACACGGATTCGCTCTGCTGGGGGGGAGTCTTTGGATCCGACGAAAAAAAGCTCTACAGGTTTGTGGCATCTCATCTTTGAGATGTCGTCCTCCCCCATGGCCCAAACAACGGCATCCAGAATATTGGATTTGCCGACCCCGTTATTGCCGATGATCACACTGATTCCAGGCTGAAAACTCATTTCTGTCTTCTGTGAAAAGGATTTGAATCCCTGAACATTGACATCTTCAAGATGCATCTCGTATTCTCCAGCAAAGAATGGTCAAGGGTTTTTCTCCTTGAACCTGCGTTCGATTTCAGCAATCAGCTCCTCCTGGCCGGGGATCAGCGATTCATACAGCAATGCGCCGTCCAGGGCCACACTCGGAAGAGACCTGGCTCTCAATTCCCGAAACCGATCCACGCCTTTTAGCGTGCGCATATCCCATTCTTTGACTTCAATAAGTTTCTGTATCTCGTTCGGTAAAGCCTTTACCGATTCCGCCATATAGACGCAGGCGGTTCATTGCTTAAAGTCGGTCAACAGAACGTCAACATTTATTTTCTGCATGAGTTGCTACTCCCGGCTAAAAGGTGTTTTCCTAACCTGATAGTTCAATCCGCCTGCCGTGTTCTCCAGAATTCCCCAGCGAATAAAACCATTTTCACAGACGCTTTCAGTGCTCAGAAACTATTGTTTTAAGCGGAGAAACTCGGCCGAATAAGTGGCGGCCCGCGCGCCGTCCGCACAGGCAGTGACAATCTGTTTCAAGTCCGAATCCCGGACATCCCCTGCTGCAAAAAGTCCGGCACAGGAAGTCATCAGCTTGGCATTGGTTTTCAGAAAACCTTCCGGAGTCGCCGCAACCGGAAAGCGCATCATTGATACATTGGGCGCCCAACCGATAGACATAAACAGCGCATCTGCGGACAATTCTCTTCTCTGACCATCGGGGGAAGATACCTGTACGCCTTTCAATTCATTTTCGCCGATAAAAGCCTGAACTTCGGTATTAAGCAGCACTTCTACATTTTCTGCCAATGCCACGGCCTTTTGCTGGGCAGCGCTCATTTTCAGGCTTGAGTCTTTATCTATAAGAATCACCTGCCTGGCGATTTTGGACAGGAAAACACATAGATGACCGCCGCGATCTCCACCGCCCACAACGATGATGACAGCGTTCTTGCCACGGTACAGCGGGCCGTCGCATAAGGCGCAATAGTGGATGCCATCCAAGGCCGCATTATGCACATTCAGCCTTTTTGGGGTGGATCCCGCTGCAATTATCGCCAAGGGCGCCGAGTAAATATTTCCTGATGTGTCTTTAGCGACAAAATGTTCCCCACTTTTTTCGAGGCTACCCACATTGGTCATGGTGAAATTGGCCCCCTCTGACTGAGCCTGCGAATACATGAAAACGCCAAGCTGCATCCCTGGTACGCCTTCGTGAAAACCGGGATAGTTTTTCACCGATTCAATCATATACAGGTTACCTCCCGGCGTGTCTCCAAAGACAGTGGCGGACAGGCCCTGGCGCTGGCTGTAAATGGCGGCGGAAAGACCGGCAGGGCCGGAGCCAATGATGATCAGATCACATAGTTTTTCTTGCATCTGAGTCCTTATGAAGAACCGGATAATGACAGCGGCTATTTAGTGCCAGAAAATGGCTGAAAGACACCTCTGCTGATCCAATTACCCGTTTTCAGCGTTTGCTCGATTCCTGGCATCACATCTGGCGGCCCGATAAAAACGAGCGTGTTTTTATTTTTGATCCGGTGTTCCAGAACATGAGTTTTATCGATGCTCCATGTTCCCATGACGTAGGAAAAAAGGTGCCATACACCATTCTCAACAACAAACCCTTTGCTTCGAATCACATTCGGGGGAAGGTCATGGGCCATTTTCCGGACTTCGTCCAGATCAGTTCCATTCCATGTGAAGGCAGTCGACACCAACAAATCCGGCGGGGTGATTTCCAGATCCGGGTCGTTTAAAAGTTCTTCAACATATACATCCAGTTCAGCATCTGTCAGAACTTTTAAATCGCCATTCACAGCGGGATTTACATCGTCAACAACTGGGATCATATCCGGAAAATACTTTTCAAACGGAATGTTTGAATATGTGGTTTCATAAAAAACAGGAGCTGGGTGGCTCTCGCATATCACCTTCTTGATTTCCGCAATTTCTCCTGCTTTGGCCAGATCTGTTTTATTGATAATAAAAACGCTGGAGGATGCGATCTGCTTTTCCAAAGACACATAGGTCTGATAGGCATCCAGAAAATGACCAACATCGATGGTGCAGAATTGCTCCTGAAAATGAAACCGTTTTCCGAAAATGGGAAGTTGAAGATCACGTTTGAGATCGGATGGATTGGCCACACCGGTCGATTCGATGATCAGAACATCCGGCTTTACCTTCGTGACGAGTTCATACAGCCCCTTGATAAAATCCGTTTTGACGCAAACGCAGAAAATCGACCCCCGACTGATTTCCATCATATCAATGTCGTCGCCTTCCACAAGCGTACCATCGATACCGATTTCGCCAAATTCGTTCATCAGAATCGTCAATTTCCGGTTTTTGGGGAAACGCTCGATAATCCGGTTCAGGAAAGTGGTCTTGCCGGATCCCAGAAAACCCGTAATCAGATAAACGCGTGTGCCAAAAGATATCTCGGACGACATGGCTTATAACCTTTCCTTGATTTTCACCTTGATCTGCTCGGCGCTCATCGCCTTACCAGAAGAAATCACCGTTCCATCAATGACAAGACCAGGAGTCATGAACACTCCCATTTTCGCAAAATACTTGATGTCGCCCACCTTTTCCACCACGATCTGCTTTTCAGGCCCAACCTCGGCGACAGCCTCCATCACGGCCTGGTAAAGATTTTCACAACTTTTACAGCCTGTGCCAAGAACCTCAATCTTCATCCTCATATCTCCTCTTGAAACGGGATCAGGTGAATGCTGAATGTGAAATGATGAATTTGTAGCCAGACCGTCTCGGTCTGGTTCTTCGGGTGGATGAATGATGAATGCGAAATGATGAATAAGAAAGAGTCAGCCATAGACGCCTCCCATTCATCATTTCATCATTCACCACTTATCACTCATCACTCATCATGAGTCCACTCGGGTATGCATGCCAGAGCCGGCCTTGGCAAGATTTTCCTGAATCTTGTCAAACTGAAAACCGACTTCTCTCAGAGACATAATCCGTTTACCTATAGCCTCGCTGGGAGCGCGTTTGGCCATTTCATCAATAAGCTCTTCGTATTGGGGAATGATGCTTTCAAAAACCAGGTCCCTTTCGATGCAGATGGTGGGAAGCACTTTGCCTTTAAGCTCCATGAATTTGCCCACTCCGTCCTTGTTTTTGACTGACCATTCCTTGTAAACAATCATTTCCTGAACATCTTTGGGCAGGGCTGCGATGGATTCCATCATATATCCGCAGGCCGCACATTGAACACTGTCCAGAGTCAAGACATCAATTGTGATCATTTCCGCCATAATTCAAACCCTCCTTTAAAGAGTCTTCTGAGTGGGTTTGTTGTTAGAGACCTGCCGGATATTTGGCATAGTACTGATTGTACCAATCTCTTGCCTCTATTGCTTGGTCCATATGTTCCAACGGAACATCGTAAGGCATGTCTCAGCCAGGTGCGAAGGTGAAGCCATGCTGACCTCCTGCAGCCAGACTGACGATAGCGTCCTCGCGCGGAGACAGTAGGCCAAGGCTCAGAGCAAGGGTCAGTTTCAGGTTGCCGCCGAAGCCCACGCCATATTTGCGGGCCAGATCGCGGATGAAGTTCAAGTTCATCTGCTCATCGATGGCGAATCCATGGGTGCCGATCTGGCAAACTTCATCCATGACCTTGGTAGCGTCACCGCAGATAAAGAAGGATGAGGTAATACCGGCATCATGAATGATCTTGATTGCGGCCTGGCTGTTGGGGGTAACGTATTCGCGGAAGGTTGCCGGCCTGATCTGAGAGGCCACAGGATCCACGTTCGCGATGATATCGCATCCCATTTCCACATAAAATTCCGCGGCTCTGGCGCCGATTTCACCGGCAAATTTGCATATTTCCGCTGCGAATTCCTTGTGCTTGTAAACATCGGTAAAAAGGCGTACGCCAGCCAGGTGAGCCCCCAGCGTCAAGGGACCGCAAAAAAGCCCCATCATTGCGCAATCCAAGTCTTCCAACTGCGGTTTGGCAATTTTGGCTGCCTTGAAAATAACAGGCCATCGGCCAGAATCCTTGGTCGGAAGTTTAAGACCAGCTTCTTTTGGTGTTTTATTGGAGCATGGATGGGTCGTTACGGAAGGCACGTTATCGGGCCACCATTTTAGATCGCATCCCACGGAATTGGCCTCCACCGACAGATCAAACAGTAGCGGAATACCATCGGCCTTATACCGCTTGGCAGTAGCCACAATGCCTTTGGCCATGATCTCCGGATCCTGAAGAAATTTATCCGCCGGTTCGTTGATTATATGGGCGCAATGCACTCCTGCATAAGGCACCCATGGCGCATATTCGGTCCTTTTCCCCCGATATGCGTCCAACAACATCTGTTTTGCCATAAATTTATTCCTTTCTTGTGTGTTATGTTCTATTTAAAAACATTTGAACATTTCGTGAAAAAACCTTGCAGCACCTCCTTTCCAGGGATTACTCCAACAGAATAATCCCGTAATAGCTGAACACATCCGACGTGTTGACTGCAACATGGGACGTGCCGCCAAGATTACGCAGTGTTCCGATGACATCAATCGAAAAAGATTCGATCATCGGTCGCTTTTCCTGGGGAAAACGGCATGGATCGGGATATGCGCACTTCTTGCAGAGCGAACAGACCCCGCTGACCAGCGCAAACGCCTTATAATATCCCTCTAAAAACAAAAGCCTCTCTGCACTGACGATGCCTTTCCAGTATCGTACCATGCCCGATCTTTTTCTACAATTATCCAGATAAAAATCAGCGCATCGACGATGACCGGTCAACAAAATCGCTGTGGTGTATTCCGAGAGAATCGCACGGGCTTTTTCCGGTTCGGGAGTCGCCGGGGGACAACACCAGCTCGTTCCAAATTTGCTGCACCCATAGCGACATTTCAGATTGACCCAGTCTTTCACAATAATTTTATCAACAGGAAACGGAAAGATTGCAGAGATACCGTGTTCCTGGCACTTCTTGAGAAGACGCCCCGTTAATGTGCTGGAAATTCCACTATTATTCCTGAATTCCACAACGTTATTCTTGACTGCCAAAGCTGGTTCACATTTCATGGATGCGCCTATTTAAGAACGATGAATAATCCTCAACTCATCATCTTCTTGCTCACGTTTAGAATTGTATGACGACATCGCGCTTCAAAGCCAATCCTAACTCCACTTCCGCAACCTTGATGACAGCGGTGGGAATGACACAGGACGGATGGCATCCAGCCTTTTCAGCACTGACAAAGACCGGATTTCGGGTTAAGGGGATAAAAATATCCCTGAATCCAATTTGGGAAATCAGCTCTGAAAGCCGTTGAATTTGTTTACACTCAGAGCCTTCAATGTTGATTTTTACCGTTCGGGCTTCCAGTTTTTGGGCGCTAACGGTACATGCGAATCCGCAAATCCCGGGATCCACTCGTAAGCATGTCCCATCACCCATATATGTTATTTCTGTATTCACCAATGATTCCTACTTGATGCCTTTCATTCCCTGATGAAGAATTTCTGGCAGAACCACTCCTTCCAGATGCGGAAAGGCATCCGTCATGTGCGGCAACTGCATGGCTTCCATGAAATCCTTCTCAAAGGTTGGTTCCACTGTCAATTCAATGTATTCAACGTTTCGAGAACACCAATTGGCTTCACTTCGTTTCTTCACGTTTAAAAGCGCTGCACGGCAGCCATCACCGGCCGCATTACCCACGCCCTCAATCTTTTCGATTTCGCAATCCGGGAAAAGACCCATGACGAGCGCTTTGGTCCGATCCACATGGGTGCCGAAAGCACCTGCAATCTTGACACGGTCAACCTTTTCAACCCCCATCCGTTTAACCATCAGCTTACAGCCCGCATAAAGCGCGCCCTTGGCCAATTGAATCTGACGGATATCTTTCTGGGTGATAACGATGTCTTTATCGATGGAAGACTCCTCTTTAAACGCCAGAATAAATTCAGGTTGACCAGTATCCGCATTCTTTCGGAAGCGGGGATGGTCCTTGAGAAGCTTCTTGTTGAAAACACCAGTTTTCGTGATTACGCCGGACGAATACAGCTCCGCCAGAACGTCCAGAATACCCGATCCGCAAATTCCCTTTGCCTTCATTTCATGGGGTTCAGAGAATTTTCGCCAGGCATCACGACCGATAACTTTGTAATTGACTTCAAGGGTGCCAGGCTCGATATCGATGCGCTCGATAGCTCCGGGTGCGGCTCGCATGCCGAAAGAAAGCTGTGCGCCCTCCAAAGCGGGACCCGTGGCGCAGGAAGAGGAAATCAGCTTGTGGCGGTTGCCAAGCACAAGTTCGCCGTTGGTGCCAATGTCAATGATGAGCTGAATGTCATCACTCTTGTACGGCTCTTCACATATCAGCACACCCACATTATCCGCTCCCACAAAGCCGGCTTCATTGGGAAGTACGAATATATATGCTGACGGGTTGACCTTGATTCCAAGATCACGCGCACGAATGTCCATGCTGTGATGAATAACAGGCGGAAAAGGCGCCATGCCAACAAACTGGGGATCCAGGCCCAGGAAGATGTGGTGCATGGCGGTATTGAATCCTATGGTGATATCTTCAACATCTTCCGTCTTGATCCTCAGATAGGTTTTGCCCTCTTCCGGCGCTTCGACAAATTCATCGGGGCCTTCTTCCCCTTTTTTCTTCTTGACTTTTTTCAGGGGAGGATGGGTTTCGGCAACTGCCTTGGCTATCAATTCGTTCACGCCTTCGACGATGTCATCACTCATGCGCTGGAGACCGTCGGGAGTGGTCATGTGAAAGGTAATCCTGGCCATGACATCTTCACCGTATTTACACTGGGGGTTCATCATCGAAGCCGTGGTGATAACATCTTTGTTGGTAAGATCACAAAGATACCCGGCCACCGTGGTGGTGCCCACATCAATCGCGATACCATAAGCATGTTCTACCCTGCCAGGTTGTACGCGAATGACCTCCTTGTCGTTCCAGACGCTGACCGTAACGCAGTAGTTACCGTCTCTCAAGGCAACGGGAAGTTTTCGCAGGGTCTGGATATCCACTTCCAAGGTTTCCGGCAGACCATATTCCCTGGACAAAGCCTTGCAAATTCTCTCGAAATCCCCAAGACAATCTTCAAAAGTCGGTTTGATCACTTGCACATAATAGAGTCTCACCGCTGGATCCCAGTCGATCTTGATGTCGCGGGCCGCCTTGGAAACCACCTGCTTTCCTGCACGGGACTCTTCGGGTACGAATACGAGCAGATCGCCCTCAACTCTGGCTACACAGCCAAGACGAAAGCCTTTGGCCTGATTTTCGGCATTGATGAATTTGGACTCGACTTCCGGCTGCCACGCGCTCGTATTCATCATTCCTGAGACAACGCCGTATTTCTCGAAATTTCCTTCTTCAATTCGAATGATACATTTACCACATACTTTTTTTTCGCCGCAGAGGGCTTCAATATCTACGCCCAAAAGCCGGGAGGCCTCAATCAAGTTAATCCCCTTGGGGACTTCACCCCGACGGCCGGAAGGCTGGAAAATTACAATAGCCTTGTTTTCATCCATTCACATATCTCCTCTAAAATTACGAATTACAAATTATGAATTACGAATGAAAAAGGGAAAAAGGGCGATAAGAATTCGTCATTCATAATTACTTTCCTGACCCATGGCCCCAACAGGAAAGGGCGAATACAAGATTCGCCCCTACGTTTTTTATTTTTTGCTGGCCTGAAACTCGCGCAAACGTCCGATCATCTTGATGCCTTCAGAAACTGCATTCCCTGCGGAATCGGCGTAGCCATCAGCGCCGAACAGATTCGCAACGTCTTTGGTAACCGGAGCGCCACCCAGCATGATGAGACATTCAGGGTTTTTCTCTTTGATCATCGCAATAACCTTCTTCATGCCCAGCATGGTGGTGGTCATCATGGCGGACATGGCGACAACTTCGGAGTTGGTGTCGAGCTGTTTTTCGACAAACTGTTCCAGCGGCACATCCCGGCCAAGATCATGCACTCCCCACCCGGCGACATCGAACATCATCTTCACAAGGTTTTTCCCAATGTCGTGAACGTCCCCCTGAATGGAACCAATAACCACCTGAGCATTCACTCCGGCTTCAGCTTTGGGAATATGGGGCCGTAAAATGCCAAGGCCCGCATAAAGCGCATCCGCACACATCAGAACTTCAGGAACAAAATACTCATGGGTATCATAGAGACGGCCGACTTCTTCCATACCTGCGGCCAGTCCGTTCATAACCGCTTCCATCGGCGTGAGAGTGTTCGGATTGTCAAGTACTTCCTGGGAGAGTTCTTTGCAGGCATCTTCATCGTACTCAACAACAGCTTCCGCAAGTGCTTTTAACAATTCTTCTTTTGACTTTGACATGTTAATTTCCTTTTCAGTCCACATATTAGGAAGTTGGGAAGTTGGGAAAAGCAGAAATTGAGATGTATCGGCTCTTCGACTTTTCCTAACTTCTTCGAGGGCGAATACAAGATTCGCCCCTACGTTTCTTTTCTTATTGTTTATATCCGCCCGATCACCGGCGAACGCTTCTTTCCATATTCTTTGGAGGTCTTGACCCAAGCTTTGATGTTATCCAGTTTCACGTCCGGCCACAGGTCACAGCCTGGCCATACGGCATCCACACCATCATCAATGCATTTCTTCACAACCGTTTCCACATCCGCCGGATTTTCCATCTGAACCATTGTGCCGTAGGGATCAAAATTACCCAGAACGATCACGTCGTTTCCGACTACTTCACGGGTTTTGGCAAGCGTGTTTTTCTGATCAAAAGAAAGCGCATCCGCTCCGCACTGGTTCATCAACGGAACGATCATATCTGTTCCCCCACAGATATGCAGGACCGCAGGTGTCTTCAGCGCGCTGAATATCCGCGTCAGATGTGGCTGAATCAGCGAGTTCCACATTTTCGGGGAAAGAAGATCAGTTCCTGATCCCATTTCACGGATATTCAGAAAATCCACCCCAAGGCTTTCATAGTGTTTGATACTTTCAATCACAATATCGGTCATTTTCGTCAAAAAGGCTTCGACGGCTTCCTTGTTTTTCTTTGCTCCCTTTAACAGCAGGCCAAGCTCGATGATCTGACCGGCCAGCGTAAAGGGTCCCAACTGCCAGGCGCCCACTGCAAACCGTCCGTCTTTTATGAGAATATTGAATGCTTCATCCACAATGGGCATCCTGGCTCTCTTCATGAAATCGGCCGGGATATCAACTGCTTCAAGGGTTTCCCATTTATTGGGAACCGTGGGATAAAGAATGTCTGCGGAGTTTTCATACAGCGTCAACCCGCATCCCACGGCCTGTGCGACGGTCGCCATGTCATAGGGGACAACCACAGCGTCCAATCCGCACATCTCACTTGACTTCAGAGCGGAGCCAGCCAGCAGTTCGGCGGTCGTATGCACCTGTGCGAATTTGACGCCCATCTCGTTCACTGCCTGAATCACAACTGTTCCCATACCGGAAAATACGGGCATGGTATCAATGGGTTCTTTCTTGAAAAATTTTATTACTCTTTCTTTGGACGTAAGTTCTGCCATGATAATTCCTTTCAGATTCTGTTGTATCGTTCAATTGTCACACAAATACCCTACAGAGACTTGAGTTGTTCCACAAATTCGGGGAAGAGTTTGAACAGCGGATGATTGGGATCAGCAGGAAGTCGCTTGGTTTCCGCATAGACAGCCGTGGCCAGGAAGGCATCCGCCATGGCGACCGCCGGAACGATCCGATCGGCGCCTGCCATGGGACCTGAGAAGATCATGTCATGGTACATAAATGCGGAAAGGGCTTCCAGGGCGGCATCTGCGGCGGCCCATCCTTTGAATCCCCACATTTCCCGAGCCTTTTTCCACATATAGGAACCGTTGGAAGGAGCGGATGCGGTGGGAAATCCCCATTTCTCCTTGATCAGTTTGTTGGAAAGGCCGCAAAGGGCGGTGGCGGGACCGTTCATTACGGATGTGTCAACAAAAATGCTCTCAAATTTGGCGCCAACTTTTTCAATGACATCCAGAATCTTCTGTGTTCCGGTGATGCGCCCGGAAGGCATCTGGTCGGCCTGGTCAAAAGCGACCAGCAGAACGTGTTTGACGCCGATCTTTGCGATCTCCCGGACCTCGGTTTCCAGATCCTGCTCCCACACTGTCAGACTGTTGTAAAACATCCGGTCCAGAAGACCTTTTTCTGCACAGTAGGCCGCGCCTTCCAGTTTGGGTTTCATGACCCAGGCATCAATACAAAAGGGCATTGACGTATTGGCGACTACGAAATCAATGAATCGCTTGAATTCTTCTCCGGTGTTGGCCACGATATCCGCCATGGCGGGAACACCGGTTTCCTTCCAGAGCCTTTCCTGCGTCTGTAACAGTGTCGCTGCATGTACTTCGTTGAATCCTTCCTTGCGTTTGCCTTCAAAAACCTTATCGCCTTTCTGAAAAATGGAAGAGCATACCACTGTAGGATATTCGCCCGGCTGTCCTCCAAATTTTACGCAACCAACCTCACACACATTCTGTTTTGTATCAAACTGAAACATAGATCGCCTCCTATGATTATTATTACCAAGCGGAGAACATCCCCGCATACGTCTTGTTGTCTTTTTGATGTTTTGAGGGCGAATACAAGATTCGCCCCTACGTTTCTTATAATTTTTGAATGCTTATACAGAATCTATTCTTAATTTAATATCATCCAAAAGATGATTTTTAATCATCGTCAGCAATAGATTGAAAAAATGAATGGGGTTTACTGAATCAGAATTCGATGCGCTATATCTGAGGGTCCACCAGACCCAGTTGAATGGCGATATGGACGAGTTGCACAGGGGATTTTGCGACAAGTTTTTCCATGATTTTGGCGCGGTGGGTTTTGATGGTACTTAGACTGACACAGAGCATATCGGCAATGGTCCGGGTGGAGTGCCCTTCAGCAATAAGCTGAAATACCTCCCTTTCCCGGTTGGAGAGCAGTTTGAAACGCTCTTCCCGGGATGTGTTTTTATGGGAGGAAAGAGAGATTTCCGCCACTCTTTGGGAAATGGCCGGGCTAAGGAATATTTTGTTCTTCATGGCATCATCAATGGCTTTGATAATGTCATGACCAGATGAATCTTTCAGCAGATATCCGGAAACCCCCACTTCCAGCAGTTCATGTATATAGTGTTCGTGGGAATACATGGAAAGGATCAGAATCTTGGTTCTGGGAAGCAGTTTTCGGATCTTTTTGGAGGCTTCGATTCCGTTCATCTTGGGCATGGCGATATCCATGATGATGATGTCCGGATTCAACTTCTCGGCCATTTCCACAGCATCCCGTCCGTTCACTGCCTGGCCGACCACCTCCAGCCCAGGCTGGTCCGATAACAGGCGGGCCAGTCCCTGTCTTACGATCGTATGATCTTCGGCTATCATGACTTTAATGGTTTTTATCATTTTGAACCACCTCTTCAAAAGGGATTTCAATCCGGATGCGCACACCAATTCCCGGCCTGCCAAGCAGAGAGAACGTCCCGCCAAGTTGAACGGCTCGTTCGCGCATACCAATCAGCCCCAGACTTCTTTTGTCATTCCCCCCGATCTGACCATCGAAGCCCACGCCATCATCTTCGACGTTGAAAATGATCTTGGGGTAGCTTTTAATGATGGAAAGTCTGAATGTCTCGGCGCCAGAATGCTTTAACGTGTTGGTGAGCGCCTCTTGACTGAACCGGTATAAAACGGTTTCAATGTCCGGATTCAGCCGTTTATCAAATCCCACCATGCGAAAATCAATATCAAGATTGGAACGGGCGGCCATTTCCTTGAAATAAAGATTCAGCGCCGGCTCCAATCCCAGGTCAACCAACAGGGTAGGATGAAGCCTGTACGAAAGCCCCCTGATTTCCGAAGAAGTCCGCTGTACGAGCTTTCTGATCTGCGCTATTTCTGCAAGCAATTGTTCAGGGCTTCCAGCAACATGCCGCTCCAACTGGTCCAGACTGAGCGATACAGCGGTCAATGCCTGACCCGCCTCATCATGAAGTTCACGCGCGATTCGGCGCCGCTCTTCCTCCTGGCTAAAGTAGAGCATCTGGGTCAGACGGCTTAATTCCTGCTGATGAAGGCTAATGGCTTTCATGAACTGCGAGTTGGCGATCGCACCACCCAGAAAATTTCCCAATGAACCGAGATGGTGATATTCATGATCGCTCAAAATGCGGTTGAAATGTATGTCCAGGCCAAAAAAACCGATGCTCTTACCTTTGAAAGTAATCAGAATACAGGACAGCCAAGGGACCTTTCGTCCATCCAATGTCTTGTATCTTGCCTTGAAAATGGGAAATATGGGTTCAGGCGTTAGCAGCCCGCCGGGGTTCAGGAGGTGTTTTCGCAGCTCTGTGTCCTTGAACATCACGCCTTCACTGGCATTTGTATCCTGAACGGGCAATCCCAGGCTGGCTTCAAGCCTTGCGGTACGCGCATTGTGGTCGATCAAAAAAACCCCGCCGCGTTTTATTTTCAGGGAGCGTATCACGTTTTTTAACGTCACATCCAGAATGTGCGGAATATCCATCGTCAGATTGATGGCCACAGCCACACTGTTTAATACAGACAGCTCAAGATTCCTCTGCCGAATCATTTGCTCAGCTTGTTTGCGCTTGGTGATCTCCTTGATGATTCCCTCGAACTCTGTTTCACCGGTTATCGGATTATCGTATTTCCGGCTTGAAATCAGAACACGAATAAGGGAGCCGTTTTTTTTGACAAAATCCACTTCATAATCTTTTACAGACCCTTCGGAGTCAACCCGCTGGAGAAATTTGTCGCGGTCTTTGGGATTGCGATAGAGTTTTCGGGCATGTTCAAGACCCAGAACCTCTTCTTTGTCCGCATATCCGAGCATTTCTACTCCGGCAAGATTGATCTCCAGAATTTTCCCCTTGTTGTTCGTGGTGTAAATCATATCGTGACTGCCTTCGAACACACGTCGGTACTTGCGCTCTCTTTTTACAATTTCTTCCTGCAGTCTGTGGATTTCA
>Ga0194052_1000841_pt1 | contig 18789 bp, 16 predicted proteins | sample SepL226m_MetaG_FD_160117 | JGI IMG/M metagenome (GOLD analysis project Ga0194052, IMG submission 160117) | Anoxic zone freshwater microbial communities from boreal shield lake in IISD Experimental Lakes Area, Ontario, Canada - Sep2016-L227-6m | ecosystem: Environmental > Aquatic > Freshwater >...
GCCTCGGGCTGGCCTGGCTGCTCCAGCAGCAGGCGCTCCAGCAGGAGTCGGGCCTCCTCGGGTCGCTGGGCTTCCCGGTGGGCCCGGGCCGCCAGCAGCAGGGCGGGCGCGCGCCAGGCTGGCAGTGGCCGGGGGGAGCCTTGGCCCACCAGGGGGGTCAGGGTCTTGAGGGCATCCTCGGGGAAACCGGTGCGCAGGTCGATCTGCGCCGCCAGCAGGAGGTGGCTGGGTCGGGCATCCGTCGGCCGCCAGTGGCGGGCCTCGGGCAGGTCTCCGCTCTCGATGGCGCGCTGGGCCAGCCAGGCCCGCACGCCCGCCGGGGTCCAGGCCGGGAGGCCGCGGTCCTGGCCCCGCAGGCCCGGCGCCGCGCAGGCCAGAGCCACGAGAAGGATGGGCCGCCACCGGGCCATGGGCTTGCCCGCAAAGGCCAGCCAGAGCGCCATTCCCGCCAGGGCCAGCCAGGCCCCGACCTCGGGATGGGCCGGCTGGAGGCTGCGTCGGGCGGGCAGGGGGGCGTGACCGGCGGCCAGGGCCTGGAGGCCCGCGGCGGCGGCCTCCCCGTCCTTGAATACCTGGCCACCCGTGGCCTGGGCAAGGCGGGCCAGGAACTCCGGGTGGGCGATGCTGACGGCGGGTTCCTGGCTCGAGGCCTCGGCCCCAGCCCGGGGCGGCACGGCGTGGGAGTGTCCATCCCCGAAGGCCAGCACGCAGACCGGCAGCCGGGCCTGCTTCAGGGGCTCCATGGCCCGCTGCAGGGCCGCTTCAGGGGCTTCCCAGGTCTCTTCGCCATCGCTGAGCAGCAGCAGCACCGCGGGCGCGTCGCGGTCCACCTGGGCCGCCACCTGGGGCAGGCCCCGGCCCAGGCTGGTGCCCGGAGAGCCCACGTCGCCCGGGGTCACGACCCGCAGGGCCTCCCGCAGCAAGGCGCGGTCCTCTCCCGGGGGCAGCACCGGGATGGCATCCCCGGTGAGCAGGTCCAGGCTCCAGCGCAGGCCAGGCTGGGGTCGGGACCAGAGGCGGTCCAGGGCCGCCACGGCGGCATCCCAGCGGCTGCGGCCCTCCGCGTCGGTGACCGCCATGGAGCGGCTGGCATCCAGCACCACGTATACCGTGAGCCGGGGAAACTCGGGCAGGCCCCAGCGGGGTTCCGCCAGACCCAGGCCGAGGCCCGCCGCGAGGAGCGCCAGGCCCAACCCCTGCCAGAGGGGTCGCTGGCCCACCACCTGCACGCCCAGTCCGGGCCGCAGGTGGGCGCGAAGGGCCAGGCCCAGGATGAGCAGGATCAGGAAGGCCGCCGGCAGCAGCACCCAGGGATGGGAGAAGGGCAGGTTCATGCGCCCTCCACCCAGGCGGGCCGGGGCCGCCCGCGCTTGAACGCGAGGTCCGCGGCCAGGGGCAGGGCCAGGAGGGCCGCGGCCAGGAGGCACCAGCCGGCCAGGGGCTGGCCTTCCGTGGGCGGGTCCACGGGCAGGAGGGTCTTCTCGAGCTGATCCACGGCCGCGAGGCTGCGGGCGAGCCCGCCGGGGTCCTCGGCGCTGAAGGCCTCGCCGCCCGTGAGGCTGGCGACCTCTTTCAGCGTGGCGTGATCCACTTCCACATGCAGCCGGGCGAAGCCGCCGCCTTCGAGGGGCACGAGGCTCTCCCCGCCAGCGCCCAGCGCCACGGCGTGGATGCGGATGCCGTTGCGGCGGGCCTCCTCGGCGGCTTCGGTGGGCGTGACCCGGCCCCGGTTCTGGACGCCATCGGTGATGAGGAGGATCACGCGGCTGCGGGCGGGACTGTCCTCCAGGCGCCGCACGGCGGTCATCAGCGCCGAGCCGATGGCGGTGCCGTCATCGCGGCTATCCAGGTCGAGGCGGGCCAGCATCCGGAGCAGCCGCAGGTGGTCATTGGTGAGCGGGCTCAGGGTGACCGGGTGCGCGCTGAACAGGATGAGCGCAAAGCGGTCATCCGGGCGGCGCAGGACGAACTGGGCCAGCAGCCGCCGGGCCGCGTGCCAGCGGTCCTCGTCAGGCCGGTCCAGGATCTTCATGCTGCTGCTGCCGTCCAGCACCACGGCGAAGTCCACCACGGGGGCGCTGCCCCGCAGGGGGGTGCGCCACTCGGGACCGGCGGCGGCGAGGCCCAGGGCCAGGGCCAGCAGCACCGGCAGCCAGTGGGACGAGAGCCGGGCCAGGCGGCTGGAGGGTCGCGAGGCGGGGATGCCCCAGCGGTAGACCACCCGCCAGGCCCAGATCAGCAGGGGCACCGCTGCCAGCAGCAGCAGGGGATGGCGCAGGGCGATCATCGGCCACCCTCCCGGCGTGGCGGTTCGTCACCGAGGGCGGTCACCAGCTCTGCCGTGGTGGGGAAGGGGGGCTCGGCCTGGCCGAAGCGGGCGGCGTCCAGGCTGCGGGACCACTGCTCCCAGACGGCGAGCTGCTGCGCCTGGAACTCGGAGGTCCCCCAGGCCCGGGCGGCCTCGCCGAAGCGCGCGGCCAGCAGGTCCCGGCCGAAGCTGTGGGCTGCATCCAGGGTTGCCCGGTCGCGGTTCGCGGGCGGCCACTGGTGGCTGAACACCTGCACCGCGTGGCGCAGCTGCCGCGAGGCGGAGCCCCGGCGCCACCGCCGCCCGGCCCAGCCGAGCAGGCCCAGAGGGGGCAGCAGCAGCAGGCTGGCCCAGGCCCAGGGGAAGGGGATGGCCGGCAGCTGGTCTTCGTTGCCTCCGCCAAAGCCCACCCAGGGCCCGCCGAAGGGGATGCTGCGCGGCACCGGCAGGCGCAGCTCCGGGGCCCGCTGGCCGTTGCCGAGGTCCAGGGCCGGGATGACCGCGAGACCCGGGCTGAGCGCCTGCACCTGGAAGCGCCAGCCCCGGCCGTCAGGCAGCGGCTCCATGGCGCGCAGGCGCAGCGGGCCCAGGCGGTCCTCCACCGTGGGCCGCGGCAGGGCAGGCTTCAAGGGGTCGGCTTCCGAGAGTTCCAGTACCTGCAGCTCCCCCAGCCTGAGCGCAGCCGGAGCCTTCCAGACTGGAGCACCGCTGACGGATAATCCCGCCATCAGCAGCAGCCCCATCTTTTCGAATCTCGGATTCCGCGAGCGGAATCCGAGCCTGCACGGCCGACCGTGGGAACCCACCCGATCGTCGTTCACGCCCCCCCCGCCCGCAGCCACGCGTTCAGCTTCACCACGGGGTCGGTCTGCACTTCCCAGCGCTGGCGTTCGACCGCGGCGCTGAAGCCGGGATCAGGCCAGGTCATGGCCCCGCGGTCTTCCGGATTGTCCGGCTGGAACCAGACCACCCGGTGGCGGGTGGCCAGGGGCTTGAGCAGCGGCGCCAGACCCTGCAGCCCGGCGCCGTTGCTGAAGAGCCACAGGCGGTGCCCCTTGCCGTGCTCGCCCCAGTGTCCCAGGGCCTCCCGCCAGGATGCCTCCGTGGGGATGCAGGGGCCCCGCTCGGCCAGCAGCTCCAGGATCCGCAGGCCGTGGATGCGCCCCCGCTTCGGGGCGAGGCGCAGGGCCGGGGTGCGGCCATCGCCGGGCACCACCAGGCCCAGCCGGTCGCCGGTGGCCTGCAGGGTGGCGAAGGCTGCGCCGCAGAGCTCCATGGCCCAGCGCAGGGGCGAGACGGGATCACCCAGGAACATCGAGGGGGAGGGGTCCACCACCAGCCACAGCACCAGGTCCCGGCTGCTCTCGAAGCGCTTCATGATCGGCTCGCCCGTGCGGGCGGTCAGGGGCCAGTTGATGTAGCGCGGGTCATCGCCGGGCTCGTAGGGGCGGTTCTCCACGAAGCTGAGGCCCGCGCCCTTGAACCGGGAGGGGTGCTGCCCTTCCGTGCCGCCCGTGAGGCGCCCGCGCAGCCGCAGCGGCAGGCGCCGCAGACGAGCGAGGAAGCGGGCGGGCAGGGGCATGGCCGTTCAGTATGGCTGAATTCCCCGGCGCGGACGGAGACCCGCTGCTACCACCGCACGCGGACCCGGTAGGTCAGGGTGGCGCTGCCTTCGGCGGGTACCGTGACTCGGAACTTCGCGGTGCCGGCGGCCTCCTTGGTGTGGGGGTGGCTCTCCTGGATCACTTCCCAGTCGCCGGGGAGGGGCTCCAGCAGGCTCACGGTGACGGCCTCCTTCTTGGCGTTTTTGAGCTCCACCTGGAAGGCGGACTCGTGCACGGACCCGAACTTGCCCTGCCGGCCGAGGCTCTTGTAGTCGGTCTGCTTGCGCCGGGCCGTGACATCGAAGGCGTCGCCCAGCTTCAGGCGGACCAGCTCGTTCTTGGGGGTGTGGTCCAGGTTGTCCTCGCCCACGAACTGGGCGCGGCCTTCGCTGTCGCGTTTGTAGACGCGCAGGATGCCCTTGGGCAGGGGCATGCCCAGGCGGCTCGACTCCTTGTTGTCGAACTCGAGGAAGACGCCGACCTTCTGCTTCTCACCCAGGTCGCCGTAGCTGCCGGAGTAGTAGTAGTTCTGGCCCTGGAGCAGGTAGTCCTTGCGCACGGGCACGGCGCTGGCGGTGAGCAGGGCCACCTGCTTGGTCTGGTTCACGGCCAGGGTGGTGGGCCGGTCCAGGGTGTAGAGGTGGTACTCGAACAGGCTCTCCTCGGCCATTTTCGGTGCCGCACCGGCCATGCTCATGACCATGTCCGCCTTGGCCAGGGCCCGCTCGGGGCGCTGCCGGGCCCGGTTCACATCGCCCGCCACCAGCTGCAGGGTGGCGTTGGGATAAGCGGCGCCACTCTGGTTGGTGAGGGTCACCCAGCCGCTGAGGTCCAGGGTCTTCTCGTCGGGTGCCAGGTTCGCCACGTAGTCGGCGCGCCAGGAGAGGCCGCCCGTGAGGTAGCTCAGCTCCAGCTGCTGGGCCTTTTCCACGCCGCTGTGGAGGCTGATGACCAGGGTGGGGCGGGCCCGCAGGTTGGCCGGCACCTTCGGGAAGATGATCCGCCCCGGGACGCTGGTCTCGATGCGGTCCGCGAACTGCAGGACCGTGCCGTTGTTGGTGGCCAGCACCGTGGCCGCCTCGCGCACTTCCCGGTCACCGGCGCCTTCGCCCCGGACGGTCCGCACCACCGTCACCTGCTCGCCCACGTATTTCTCCAGCAGCTTCTGGGGGGTCAGCAGGTCGAAGTCGAAATTCTGCTCGGCCACCCAGAAGTCCCGGGGGGCCGTGAGGTTCCGCAGGGCGGCGGTCTCGGGCCGAATCTGGGCGGAGACCTCCTGGAAGGCCAGCCTGGCCTCGCCTTTCGGCAGGCGCACCTCCCGGGTGTCTTTCACCAGGGCCAGGTTGTCGTTGTAGATGGTCACCGCCAGGGCCTTCTGGTCCTTCAGCGTGGTGGGGGTCTCCTGGGCGATCAGGAGCGAGGGGACGGCGGCAAGGAGCAGGGCTCGGCGCATGGGACCTCCGGTGCGGGGCAGGTGAGGGGGCTGGTCAGGGACCGGAGCGGATTCCGGGGCCCGATACCCATCCATGCCCTCAGCTCCGACTTCCTTTCATCGAGGCTTGCGAATAAAGGCGGGGCCGAGGTCAGCCTAGGTCAGCCGCCTCTCCTGCGCCAGAGTCAGTACCGGCGCTCTCCGAAGAAGGCCGTGCCGATGCGGATCTGGTCCGAGCCGGCGGCGATGGCCTCCTCCAGATCGCCGCTCATGCCCATACTCAGGCGCAGGGGCTGGCCCAGGTCCTGCTGCAGGCGCTCCCGCAGGTCCGCCAGCTGCCCGAAGGCGGCCGCCTCGTCCGGCGGCGGGATGGCCATGAGGCCCTTCAGGGGCAGGCGGGGGTCGCCCGCCAGGGCTTCAAACAAAGCGGGCAGATCGGCCTCGTGGCAGCCGCCCAGCTTGGTGGCTTCGTCCCAGAGGTCCACCTGGATCCAGACCGGGCAGGTCACCTGCAGCTCGGCGGCGAGCCGGCGGAGGCGCTCGGCGAGGTCCGGCCGGTCGAGACTCTGGATCTCGCTGAAGTGCTGGAGGGCGGGCTTGGCCTTGTTGCGCTGCAGAGGCCCCAGCAGCACGAACTCGAGGTCCGGGGCGGCCAGAGCCTTGTCCTCGCCCTCCTGGACGTAGTTCTCGCCGAAGCGCGGGAAGCCCAGGCTGGCGGCCTCGCGGATGAGCGCCAGGGGCTGCCGCTTGGAGACGGGCAGGAGCTCGACCCTGTCCGGATCGCGACCGGCAAGCTCGCAGGCCCGCAGGATACGGGTCCGCAGCGAGGTGATCCGGTCCTGCAGGCTCACGGCAGGAAGAGGATCCGCTGGCAGGATTCGCAGGTGATGAGGATCTTGCCCTCCTTCAGATCCGCGAAGAGCGGGCCGCGCAGCTTGACCCGGCAACCGGTGCAGGCACCGCCCTCTACCGGGACGACCACCCGTCCTTGCCGGGCGGCGGCCATGCGATGGAAGCGGGCGACCTCGACGGGCGGCAGCTTCGCTTCCAGTTCGGACTGCTTGGCCAGCAGCAGCTTCCGGCCTTCCACCTGGTTGGCGTGCTCATCCAGAAAGACCGCATGGAGCTCGTCGAACTGGGCCTGGGCGGCGGACCGCTCGGCTTCCAGCCCGGCCAGGGCTTTGTCGAGGACCTGTACCATGGCTTCCAGGGCCTTGAGGGGGCGGGCGATGCCAGCCTTGGTGCGTTCCTTCTCGTCCAGCTCGCGGATGGCGGAGGCGTAGTGGACCTTCTGGCTGGTGGCCTTCACCGCCTCGCGGGCCCGGTCCTCCTCTTTCTGGGCCAGGGCCAGATCCTTGGTTTTCGCCTGGATCTGGAGTTGGGCGGTCTCCCGTGCCCTGTTTTTTTCGGCCATGAACTTGGTGGCGGTCTTGACCCTGCCATCCAGCACCGCCACGTCGGGCGGAAGGGCTGACAACTCGCGCTGGATGGTCGTCAGATCTCTCAGGGTGGCTTGCAGGTCGCGGAGGGTTGCCAGTGTTTCCATGATTTGAGGCTACACCCACTCTGCCAAGACGCGCTTCTTTCGGAAGTTATTAGAAATGGGAAGAAAATCTTCCTCAAATAATTAAGATGTTGGAGCTCTTCGAGAAATTGAGCTTGACCCTCCCCCCCGGGGGTGCCAGAATTAGCACTCACTGTTGGTGAGTGCTAACAGCTCCACCGGTCCCCTTTTCTATAACCTCAGGAGGTTTCATGGCCATCCAGCCCCTTTCCGACCGCGTTGTGCTCAAGCGCGTCGACCCCGCCGAGACTGTCAAGGGCGGCATCATCATCCCTGACACCGCCAAGGAAAAGCCCATGGAGGCTGAAGTGGTGGCCGTCGGCGAAGGCAAGATCAACGACAACGGCACCCGCAATCCCATGTCCGTCAAGCCCGGCCAGAAGGTGCTGATCGGCAAGTACAGCGGCACGGAAGTGAAGATCGACGGCATCGACCACGTCATCGTCCGCGAAGACGAGATCCTGGCGATCATGGCCTAAAGCATTCACCACGAAGACGGGAAGACCACGAAGAAATGCCTTTTCGTGTGCCTTCGTGGTCTTCGTGGTCTTCGTGGTTAATCCCTTTTCTGACATCTAGGAGACACACATGGCCAAGTCCATCATCTATGCCGAAGACGCCCGCCAGGCCATCCTGCGCGGCGTGAACAAGCTCGCCGACGCGGTGCAGGTCACCCTCGGCCCCAAGGGCCGCAACGTCCTCATCGAGAAGAAGTTCGGTTCCCCCCTCATGACCAAGGACGGCGTCACCGTCGCCAAGGAGATCGAGCTCAAGGACCGGCACGAGAACCTGGGCGCCCAGCTGGTGCGCGAAGTGGCCTCCAAGACCTCCGACATCGCCGGTGACGGCACCACCACCGCCACGGTGCTGGCCCGCGCCATCTACCGCGAGGGCATCAAGGCCGTCGTGAGCGGCGCCAACACCATGGAAATCAAGAAGGGCATCGACCTCGCCGTCGAGACCGTGGTCAAGGCCATCGACGAGATCAAGAAGCCTGTCGAGGGCAACGCCATCGCCCAGGTTGGCACCATCTCCGCCAACGGCGACGAAGAGATCGGCCGCATCATCGCCGAGGCCATGGGCAAGGTTGGCAAGGACGGCGTCATCACCGTCGAGGAGGCCAAGGGCCGCGAGACCGAGCTGACCGTGGTCGAGGGCATGCAGTTCGACCGTGGCTATCTCAGCCCCTACTTCGTGACCAACCCTGACCAGATGAAGGTCGAGCTCGAGAACCCCTACATCCTCGCCTACGAGAAGAAGGTCTCGAACATGCGCGACCTCCTGCCGCTCCTCGAGCAGGTCGTCAACAGCCGCCGCCCCCTGCTGATCATCGCCGAGGACGTGGACGGCGAAGCACTGGCCACCCTGGTGGTCAACAAGATCCGCGGCACCCTGAACGTGGCCGCCGTCAAGGCGCCCGGCTTCGGTGACCGCCGCAAGGCCATGCTCGAGGACATCGCCGTCCTGACCGGCGGCAAGGCCATCAGCGAGGACCTGGGTCTCAAGCTCGAGAACCTCACCCTGGCCGACCTGGGCAGCGCCAAGAAGATCGTCATCGACAAGGAGAACACCACCATCGTCGAGGGCGCCGGCAGCACGGAAGCCATCCAGGGCCGCGTCAAGCAGATCCGCGCCCAGGTGGAGACCTCCACCAGCGACTACGACAAGGAAAAGCTCCAGGAGCGCCTGGCCAAGCTCGTCGGCGGCGTCGCGGTCATCAAGGTGGGCGCGGCCTCTGAGACCGAGCTCAAGGAGAAGAAGGCCCGCGTGGAAGACGCCATGCATGCCACCAAGGCCGCCGTCGAAGACGGCATCGTGGCCGGTGGCGGTGTTGCGCTGCTCCGCTCCATGCTCAAGCTCGCCGAGCTCAAGGTCACCGGCGACCAGGCCACGGGCGTGGATATCGTCCGCAAGTCCCTGGAGGAGCCCCTCCGCCAGATCGCCAACAACGCTGGCGTCGAAGGCTCCGTGGTCGTCAACACCGTCCGCGAGTCCAAGGGCAACCACGGCTACAACGCCGCCACCAACGTCTATGGCGACATGATGGCCTTCGGTGTGGTGGATCCCGCCAAGGTGACCAAGTCCGCCCTGCGGAACGCCGCCTCGGTGGCCTCCATGATGCTGACCACCGAAGCCATCATCACCGAGATCCCCGAGCCCAAGTCCCCCGCCGGCCCTGGCGGCCCCGGTGGCATGGGCGGCATGGAAGACATGTATTAGTAGGCTGTCAGCTCTCAGCTATCAGTGATCAGCTGGGGGTTGAGAGTTGTCAGAGTGTAAAGCGCCCCGCTTCGGCGGGGCGCTTTCTTTGTCCAGGTCCGGGGCGCGGGGTGGGTGGCTTTATGGGGGGTGTTGTGATCAATTCCCGGCTCCTGGGCCAGATAATCAGGCCAACGCTGCCTCAGGGGGTAGCGGGTCCAACCTCAGGACCAACCCGCATGGATGAAGAACTGCCGCAAACAGGGCGATTGCAAAAAGCCTGTGGTCGCCAAGGCTGAGCAGTCCGGGAAAGACAAATTCCCTGGTAGTCCTTTGAGAGCTTTGAAGCGGCGGGAGCCCTACGTTAATCGTGGCGACAGAGTGATTTTTTAATTGCTACCAAAGGGTTGACTATGCGGAATTCAGGGCGCATGCTCACAGCCAAATACCCCGGGAATTCCTCTCGAGGGTAGTTGATTGACAGGAGAACCCATGGGTATGGGCCTTCTCTTCGATGCCACACGCTGCGTTGGTTGCGGCGCATGCAGCTCCGCCTGTAAAGAGCAGAACAAGCTCCCAGGGCCGGTGGAGGAGGTGCTCACGGCGTATACCTGGACGACGGTCCAGCCCCGGGAGGGGCTGAACGTCCGGCGCATGTGCATGCACTGCGAGGTGCCCACCTGCGCCTCGGTCTGCCCTGTGGCCGCCCTGGTGAAGACCCCCGAAGGCCCCGTGGTCTACGACGCCCAGCGCTGCATGGGCTGCCGCTACTGCATGATGGCCTGCCCCTTCGAGATCCCGAAGTACCAGTGGGACCGGCCCGTCCCCATCGTCGGGAAGTGCATCCTCTGTTCCAGCCGCATCAAGGAGGGCAAGCCGACCGCTTGTGCCGAGGCCTGCGCCTACGAGGCCACGGTCTTCGGGAAGAAAGAGGACCTCATCTGGGAAGCCCGGACCCGCCTCCGCCAGAAGCCCGGCGAATACGTCAACCACATCTACGGCCTCACCGAAGCGGGTGGGACATCGGTGATGGCGATCTCCAGCGTGCCCTTCGATAAGCTGGGCCTGAAAACCAAGCTGCCGGGCGAACCGCCGGCCATGCGCACCTGGCAGGTGCTGTCCAACATCCCTGACTTCGTGGCGGTGTGGGGCGTCCTGCTCTATGGCGTCCACTGGATCACCGCCCGGCGCGAGGATGTCGCCCATGCGGAAGCCAAGGACAACGGACGGGAGAACCAGTCATGACTGACACCGCCACGCTCGCTTCCCGCCGCTTCCGTCCGGGCTTCTGGACCATCGTCGCCGGCATTCTCTTCCTGGCCTTCCTGACCGTCACCGTGATCCGGTTCACCAAGGGCCTGGGCGCGGTCACCAACCTCAGCGACAAGTTCCCCTGGGGCATCTGGATCGGCTTCGATCTCCTCTGCGGCGTAGGCCTGGCGGCCGGCGCCTTCACGCTGACGGCGGTCGTGCACCTGTTCAACCTCAAGAAGTTCGAACCCATCGTCCGCCCCACCATCCTGACGGGCTTCCTGGGGTATTCCTTCGTGATCGTGGCCCTGCTGCTGGACCTTGGGCAGCCCTGGCGCATCTGGCACGCCATCATCTACTGGAATCCCCACTCCGTCATGTTCGAGGTGGCCTGGTGCGTGATGCTCTACACCACGGTGCTCGCCGTGGAGTTCGCACCTGTGGTCCTGGAGCGCTTCGGGTTCAACGCCCCGGCGCGGTTCATCCACCGGCTGATCACGCCCCTGGTCATCCTGGGCGTCATGCTCTCGACCCTGCATCAGTCATCCCTGGGCACCCTCTACCTGATCGTGCCCAGCAAGCTGCATCCCCTGTGGTATTCGCCCATGCTCCCGGTCCAGTTCTACATCTCGGCCATCGGCGCAGGCATCGGCATGGTGGTCCTGGAGTCCTACCTCAGCAAGCGGGCCTTCCACCGCCACCTGGAGATGGACCTGCTCGAGCCTCTGGCCCGGGGCATGGTCGTCGCGCTGGGCATCTATGGCCTCATGCGCCTCCAGGCCATTCAACGGAACCACGCCTTCGGTTCCATCCTGGAGTTCGGCTATGAGGGACGGATGTTCCTGCTGGAGTTCACCCTGGGGGTGATCCTGCCCGTGGCGCTGATGTCCTTCCGCCGCCTGCGCTCGGACCCGAACTGGCTGGTGGCCGGCGCCTTCATGGCGGTGCTCGGCTTCGTGATGAACCGGTTGAATGTCAGCATCACCGGCATGGAGGCCGCTTCCGGCACCCGCTACATGCCCTCGGCCATGGAGATCATCGTCTCCGTGGGCCTGGTGGCCACGGGCATGGCGGTCTTCGCCTTCGCGGTGCGGAACTTCAGCATCTTCCCCGGAGGCCCCATCGGGGCCGGCCCGGATCCGAAGCCAGGAGCCTGAACCATGCGCACCCGCATCGGTACCCGTCTGATCCTCGGCGCCGGTCTCGCGACGGCGCTGGCGATCGGCGGCATGGCCGTGGCGGTGCTGCGGACCCACTCCGCCCAGCTCATGGCCGAGCGCACCCGCAGCGCCGATCAGCTGAGCGAGACCATCAAGAGCGCCACCCACTTCGACATGATGGAGAACCGCCGGGACAACCTGCACCGCCAGATCCAGGCGGTGGGGGGGCTCTCGGAGCAGGGCATCCGCAAGGTCCGCGTGTTCAACAAGGAGGGGCGCGTCATGTTCTCCTCCTCGGCTGAGGAGATCGGGACCAGCCTCGATATCCGCGGGGAGGCCTGCTACGTCTGCCATGCGGAGGGCAAGCCTCTGGAGCACCTGGACATCCAGGCCCGGGCCCGGACCTTCCGCGCACCGGACGGCACCAGGCTGCTGGGCGTGATCAACCCCATTCCCAACTCGCCTTCCTGCTCCACGGCCGCCTGCCATGCCCACAGCCCCAAGCAGCGCCTGCTGGGGGTGCTGGATGTCAATGTCTCGCTGACCCAGGTGGACCAGGAGATCACGCGCAGCCGCAACGTGATCCTCGGCTCCGCCATCCTGGCGATCCTCGCGGGCAGCCTCATGCTGTGGTGGCTCAACCGCCGTCTGGTGGTGCGGCCGGTGGCGGCCCTCGTGGCGGGCACCGAGCGGGTCACTGCCGGGGACCTGAGCACCTCCATTCCCTACCTCGGACGGCATGAGCTGGGCCACCTGGCCAAGTCGTTCAACGAGATGACCAAGAACCTCTCAGACACCCAGCGACAGCTCGCCCAGGCGGACAAGCTCGCCTCCGTGGGTCGCCTGGCCGCCGGGGTGGCCCATGAGATCAACAACCCGCTCACGGGCGTCCTCAGCTATGCCTCCCTGCTCCGCAAGCGCCTGGATCAGGATGCGGAGGCCTGCGAAGACCTGGATGTCATCGTCCGGGAAACCGTCCGCTGCCGGGGGATCATCCGCGGCCTGCTGGACTTTGCCCGGCCCACGGCGCCCGCGCGGAAGCTCATCGACCTGAACGAAGTCATCCGCCGGTCCGTGTCGGTGGTCATGACGCAGCTGAGCATGAACAAGGTGGATCTCTCCCTGCACCTGACACCGGACCTGCCGGAGGTCATGGCGGACGCGAACCAGATCCAGCAGGTGGTGGTGAACCTCATCCTGAATGCGGCGGACGCCATCGGCGCCGAGGGCGGAACCATCCGCGCCACCACGCGGCTGGGTGCCGAGGGGACCATCGACGTGCTCCTGGAGGACAGCGGGAAGGGCATCGCCCCCGAAGACCTGCCCCGCATCTTCGAACCCTTCTTCACCACCAAGGGAAATCACGGCACGGGCCTGGGTCTGGCGGTCAGCTGGGGCATCGTTGAGGCCCACGGTGGGACCCTGACAGTCCAAAGTGAACCAGGCAAGGGCACTTGTTTTACTCTAATCCTGCCCCTGTCCGCCGAAACCCGGGGCGGAGAGCCCTCTCTTACCACCCTCACCTAGGAGGTCTTCATGGCCGCAATCCTGATCATTTTCATGTTCGTGGCCTTTGTGGGCATCGACTTCCTGGTGCGCACCAGCCTCCATAAGATGAGGGACGCCAAGGAGCGCGAGGCCCGGGAGAAGGTGCTCAATACGTCCGTTAAGCTGGACTTCACCCACGAGGCCAAGAGCCTGAAGCGGGTCGAGGTGCCGAATCCCAAGGCCCGCATCCTCGCCGTCGATGACGAGGGCGTGGTGCTCGACTCCTTCCGCCGCATCCTGGTGCTGGAAGGCTTCAGCGTGGACACCGTGGAGCACGGCCCCGAGGCCCTGGGCCTGGTGCAGCGCAACGACTACGACTTCGTCTTCACCGACCTCAAGATGCCCGACATGGATGGCGTGGAAGTGGTGAAGGCCGTGAAGCACCTGCGGCCTGACGTGGACGTGGTCGTCGTCACCGGCTACGGCAGCATCGAGACCGCCGTCCAGACCCTGCAGCAGGGCGCCTGCGAATACGTCCAGAAGCCCTTCACCGCCGATGAGCTGGGTGAGTTCGCGAAGAACCTGCTGATCAAGCGCCAGGCCCGCATTGCTTTCGCCCAGCGGCCCACTGTCCGCGTGGTGACCCCGGAGATGGCCGAAGTCATCCCCGCCGCAGAGTTCTGTGTGCCCGGCGGCGCCTTCCTCTCTCCCGGTCACGCCTGGGTGCGCCTCGAGCCCGAAGGACAGGTCCGGATCGGCATCGATGACTTCCTGCGCAAGGCTCTTGGTGAAGTGAAGGAAGTGGTCCTGCCTGAGCGGGGCAAGACCGTCCGCCAGGGCGAGGTTCTCTTCACCCTCAAGAGCAAGCTGGGCAGCGTCAGTGTGGCCTCGCCGATGTCCGGCAAGGTAGAGCATGACAACGCTGGCCTGAAGTCGGATCCGGGCGAGCTCATCGCGAGCCCCTACGACCGCGGCTGGGTGTGCCTGATGACCCCCAGCGACCTCGCCACGGAGCTCGGTTCCCTGAAGATCGGCAAGCCCGTCATCGACTGGTACCAGGACGAGATCGCCCTCCTGCGGGGCGAGAATGGCCCCCTGGCCAACGGCAACCTGGACTGGACGCTCTTCCAGCAGAAGTTCCTGACCCCCAAGGCCTAAGTCACAGGCCGGCGCACCACCCGAAGGGTTCGGAGCTCAGGCTCCGAACCCTTCGCCTGCGTGATAGCTGGAGCGCGCCAGGGGGGCGGACACCACTCGCTCGAAGCCCATCTCCAGGCCCTTGATCCGGTACATCTCGAACTCGGCCGGCTCCACGAAACGTTCCAGGGGCAGGTGCAGCTCCGAGGGCGGCAGGTACTGGCCGAGGGTGGCGATGTCCACCCGGCTCTCCCGCCAGTCGGCCATGAGCTCCAGCACCTGCTCCGGGGTCTCACCCAGGCCCACCATGATGCCGCTCTTCACCCGCATGCTTGGGGCGTTCTCGTCGCGCCAGTCCGCAGTGCGCCGCAGGACCTCCTGGCTCTGGGCGTAGTCCGCGTCGGGCCGCACCCGCCGGTAGAGGTGGGGTACCGTCTCGACGTTGTGGTTCAGCACGTCGGGCCGGGCTTCCAGCACCGTGAGCAGGGCCGTGGCGCTCCCGCCGAAGTCCGGAATAAGCACCTCCACGCCGCAGCGCGGCGACAGGGCCCGGATCCAGCGGATGGTCTCGGCGAAGTGCACGGAACCCCCGTCAGGCAGGTCGTCCCGGTTCACAGAGGTCACCACGGCGAACTTCAAGGCCAGGCGGGCGACGGCCTCGGCCACCCGCTGGGGTTCCCCACCGTCGAGTTCCCCAGGGCGACCCTTGCCGACATTGCAGAAGCCGCAGTGCCGGGTACAGATCGCCCCCATGAGCATGAAGGTGGCCGTGCGGTGCACCCCCCAGCACTCATGCAGGTTGGGGCAGCGGGCCTCCTCGCAAACCGTGACCAGCTTCTGTTCCCGCATCAGGGTCTCAATCTCGGCCACCCCCTCCAGGGCCGGGAGGCGGATCTTGAGCCAATCGGGACGGGCGCTGGGGAGGACTGGTGGTCTGACCATAGCCGTCCATTGTGCCTGGGGGTCAGGTTGAGGTCACCCTTCCAGGGCTGGCCGGCCCCCAGGTGTGACGGATTTCCCTTTTCAGCCGGCGGGGAGGCCCCGGGTAGAATGGGAATATGTCCGACGCCCCCCAGGAAGTCCCTGTGATCCCCGCCGAGCCGGCGCCCGCCCCTGCGGCCCCGACGGTGTTCGAGCCCCCGAAGGGGTTCGAGACCAAGTTCCGTGGTTTGGCGCTGCATCTGGCGACCTTTGATGGGCCCCTCGACCTCCTGCTCTACCTGATCCAGGAGCAGAAGCTGGACCTCCTGAACCTGCCCATGGCGGAGGTCACCCGGCAATACATGGACTACCTCCAGGTCATGGAGGAGCTCAACCTGGAGATCGCCGCAGAATACGTGGCCATGGCGGCCCAGCTGCTGCAGATCAAGTCCCGCCTCATGCTGCCCCGGCCGCCCGAGGCCTGCGGCGAGGAGGATCCCCGCGAGTCCCTGGTTCAGCGGCTGCTGGACTACCAGCAGGTGAAGGCCGCCGCCCAGATACTCTCCGAGCGCGAGTCCGACTGGCAGAAGATCGCCTTCGCGCCGGGCATCGACCTGGAGGACCACAAGCGGGTGGAGGAAGAGCCGATCAAGGCCACCCTCTTCGACCTGCTGGGTGCCTACCGGGAAGCCCTGAAGAACCTGCTGCCGCCCCCCCCGGTGGAGGTGCGCACCCAGCCCAAGTCCTTGGAGCAGCGCGTGGCCGAGGTGCTCCGTGACCTCCAGGATGGCCTCTGGAAGCCCTTCCAGGGCCTGCTCAGCCAGGCCCGCACCCGGGAAGAGCTGGTCCTCACGTTCCTGGCCCTGCTCGAGCTGGTCCGCACCGGCCGCATCGCCCTGGTGCAGGGCGAAACCTTCGGCGAGATCCGGGTCAAGGCCGCCGAGGCCGCGTGAGTGGCGCCGCGGATCCCCTCCGCAGGGCGCACCGGCTGGCCTACGGCCTGGGCTTGGCGCTGTGCTGCGGCACACCTGGGGTGATTGCACTCCTGCTCCTGGCGGGCGTGATTCCGCCGGGGACCGAGACGCCGGAGGGGATCCACCAGCAGGTCGGCTACCTCTTCACTGGCCTGGTCTTCCTGGCGGCGGCCTGGGTGCTCTGGCGCAGCGGACAGGTGCTGCGGGGGTTCCGGGAACTGACCGAAGCCCAGCGCCCCCTGGTGCTGCTCCGAGAGTGCCTCCTCTATGCGGCGGTGCTCGACCTGAGCAGCCTCTGGGGCCTGCTCTACTGGAGCCAGGTGGGCAGCCAGGCCGGTCGGCATGCCTGGAGCTTCATCCTGCTCACGCCGGCCCTCTTCCTGGCCCTGGTCCCCCGCGAAGCCCGCTGGCGGAAGGCCTTGGAAGGCTGAGGTCAGGCGGTATGCTGGGATGTTCCGTGTCCTGGAGTGTCCATGCGTGATCCCGAGCAGCCTGATCCCGCGCTGGGCGCCACCGTGCGCCTGCGGATCGGAGAGCCGCTGGCGCCCTCCGCGGAGGCCACCCAGCAGCTGGCCGCAGGGGAGCCTGCGGATCCTGCAAGCACGCAGCGGCTGGTGCTGCCCATGGGGGCCACCCAGCCGCTGTTCGCCGGGGAGCCGGTGAACCCTGCAAGCACGCAGCGGCTGGTGCTGCCGGTCGAGGCGACTCAGCCGCTGTTGGCTGGCGAGCCCCTGGATCCTGCAAGCACTCAGCGATTCGTGCTGCCGGTCGAGGCAACCCAGCCGCTGACGGCCGGGGAGCCCCTGGATCCTGCAAGCACTCAGCGGATGGTGCTGCCCGTCGAGGCGACCGTGAAGGGGCTCCTGCCACGCCTCAAGGGAGACGCCGGCCAGGCCTCGAACCGCACCAACCTGAACCCGGGAGTCCCGCCGGTTCTGGCACAGACCTCGATGCCACCAATGCCGGCCCCGCCGACGCCCGTCCCCTTCGCCTGGAAGCTGCCGGCTGCACTCGTTGGGTTGATCGCGCTGGGGGTCGTCGTCTTCCTGATCCTCTCCCGGCTGCCGGTCCCCCCACCCTCCGCAGCGACGCCGTCGCCTCGGCCTGCGGTGGTGGTGCCCCACGCAGGAGAAGCCCTCCCGGCCTCGGTCCAGGCCTATGTCGACAAGGCCCAGGCCGGGGACGTCAACGCCATGCGGATGCTGGGAGCCATGTACTACAACGGTCTGGATGTGCCCCGGGACCCGGTCAAGGGCCTCGCCTGGTACCGGAAGGCCGCCGAGCAGGGCAGCATGGCCGCCCGGGCCGAGCTCGACAAGCTGGAGCAGTCCGGGAAGTAGGGCTAAGGAGCTGTCCGCCAGGCCAGCACCTTGGCCGTGGCGGCCGGACCCACGGTGGCGATCAGGGTGGCTTCCTCGGCCTCGCGCACCTGGGTGACGCTGCCGAAGGCCAGGAGCAGCTTCTTGGCCGTGGCAGGGCCGACCCCCGGGATCTGGGTCAGCTCCGTCTGCAGGGTGCGCTTGGCGCGCAGGGCCCGGTGGTAGCTGATGGCGAAGCGGTGGGCCTCGTCCCGGATGCGCTGGAGCAGCTGGAGCACGGGCGAGGACTTGGGAATCTTCAGCGGCGTGGTGGCGCCGGGTCGGAAGACCAGCTCCTCCTTCTTGGCCAGGCTGGCCAGCTCCAGCTGCTCCAGGCCCAGCTCCTTCAGCGCGGCCTCGGCGGCGTGCAGCTGGCCCAGGCCGCCGTCGATGAGGACCAGGTCCGGGAAGTCCTGGCCCTCGTCTTTCATGCGCTTGTAGCGGCGGGTCACGGCCTCCTGCATGTTTGCGAAGTCATCGTTCTGCTCGTTGGTCATCTTGAAGCGCCGGTAGCGCGCCTTGTCGGGGCTGCCCTCGCTGAACACCACGCAGCTGGCCACCACCTCGCGGCCCTGGCCGTGGCTGATGTCGAAGCACTCCAGGCGGCGGGGCAGGTGGCTGAGGCCCAGGAAGGCCTGGAGCCCCTCGAGCACGGCCTCGTTGAGGCGGGCCGGCTCGAACTTCCGCTCCAGCGCCAGCCGGGCGTTCTCCTGGGCCATGCTCAGCAGGTCCACCTTCTCGCCCTTCTGGGGCACGTGGATGCGGACCTTGGTGCCCCGCAGGCCCGAGAGCCACTCGCGCAGCAGCTCCGATTCCTCGGGGTCCACCTCGGCGAGGATCCGGGCCGGGGGCGCGTCGGCGCTGTAGACCCGCTGCAGCACGCCGGCGAGCACCTTGGCATCGAAGGTCTCCACGTCGTCCAGCAGGTATTCCTGGCGGCCCACCATGCGGCCCTCGCGCATGAGCAGCCGGTGCACGCAGCCCTGGCCATCCAGGACGGCGCTGCCGAAGATGTCCGTGTCGTCGAGGTCGGCGCTGGCGGCCTTCTGCCGCGTGAACCAGGCGTCCACCTGCTGCAGCGCGTCCCGGTGTTGGGCCGCCTGCTCGAAGGCGGCGGCCTCGGCGGCCTTCCACATGGCGGCCTCCAGCCGGGCCTTCAGTTCCTCGCGCTTGCCCTCGAGGAACAGCCGGGCCTCCCGGGCCTGCTCGCGGTAGGCCTCCTGGCTGACCGCGGCGATGCAGGGCGCGGTGCAGCGGTGCAGCTGATACTTGAGGCAGGCCCGGCCCCGCTTGCCGTCGATCTCGATGTCGCAGTCGCGGATCTGGAAGAAGCGGGTGACCAGCTCCGCCGTGCGGTAGGCGGTGCTGGCGGGGAAGAAGGGCCCGAAGTAGA
>Ga0194052_1000845_pt1 | contig 18728 bp, 8 predicted proteins | sample SepL226m_MetaG_FD_160117 | JGI IMG/M metagenome (GOLD analysis project Ga0194052, IMG submission 160117) | Anoxic zone freshwater microbial communities from boreal shield lake in IISD Experimental Lakes Area, Ontario, Canada - Sep2016-L227-6m | ecosystem: Environmental > Aquatic > Freshwater >...
GAAAATATGTTTGATGATGAGGTTCCCGATTTCAGCGATGCATTCAGGTATTATTTCGACGTGATCATGAAGCCATACAGCCGGTTCATGCTCCAGGCCATTGAACGTATGCGACACCTTGACATCAGCATGATCGCACCCGGCCACGGTATGATCCTCAGAAAGGACTGGAAGCGCTGGGTTGATGTAACCGTTGAATATTGCAAGGAATACCTGAGAAATCCATACCGGAATAAGGTTTTCCTCGGGTATGTTTCTGCATACCATAATACGGGGCTGATTGCTGAAAAATTAGCAGAAGGCATCCGTTCAGCAGGGGGTATCGATGTGGACCTCTGTAATATCGAATACATGGATCTTCAGACGATAGAGCAGAAACTGATGCAGAGTTCCGGCATCGTGCTGGGTTGCCCGACCTTCAGCCAGAATATTTTACTCCCGGTATACCAGGTCTTCGCTGCGATTAACCCCATCAGGGACAGGGGGAAGCTCGCTGCGGTATTCGGATCCTACGGATGGAGCGGGGAAGGAGCAAAGATCATGACCTCGGCCCTGGTCAATCTTAAACTGAATGTAATCGATGAAGGGCTGATGATTAAATTTACTCCCCATGCCGAAACCTTGCAGAAGTGCTTTGATTATGGCAAGGCATACGGGGAAAAATTCATCCGCAAGGAACAGTAGAAATTAAACACGTCCTCTTGAAAAAGGAAAGTTTCGCTTATCCGGCCCTGATAATTATAGCAGGTATTGCGGCTTATTCAAATTCTTTCTGTTGTTCTTTCCATTTTGATGACTTTCCCAATATTGTCTCCAATTCTGCCATTTGGGAACTTTCAGACTGGAGAGCCTGGATGCTCTTTAATCCATACAGGCCGGTTGCATTTTTCACGTTTGCGCTGAATTATCATTTTGGCTTGCTTGACGTATTTGGCTACCATCTTGTAAACCTTGGCATACACCTCCTCAATGCCTTATTGTTATGGGAACTTATCAGGCTGATGTTCAGTTCACCATACCTGGCCAAACACCCTCTTTCAGCTTCAGCCGGGAACATCGCTTTTTTCACGGCCCTGATTTTTGCCGTACATCCCCTGATGACAGAATCGGTTACCTATATTGTTCAAAGGCTTGTGAGCCTTGCTTCCATGTTCTGCCTGCTTTCACTGTTGCTGTTCACAAAAGGGCTGTTATCCCCCCGGACCTCCCGCCGTATCGGTTTCCTCCTTGGTGCGGGCTTTTCGGCCTTACTGGGTTTTTTTACCAAGGAAATCGCATGGACCTTGCCCCTGCTGATGCTGATTCTGTACTTTTTCTTTTTCTTCAGGGCGGATGAATCAAGGCGGCGCCCCGGCCGGGTCCTGCTCATTGCAATGTTTGGCTTTCTTATCTTACTGGCAGGGGCTGCCATTGGATCAGGAAAATACTTTCACCTGATCCCGCCCCGCGAAGGGCATCCTTATTTCATAACCCCTGCCAGGTATTATTACACCCAGATTAACGTGATATTCACTTACCTCCGGCTTATTTTCCTGCCTGTAAACCAAACACTGGATTATAATTATCCGGTAACGCTCAGCCTGGCCAATCCTCACGTACTGGTAAAACTTGCGGGTCTTGTCATCCTGATATCGGCGGCAGCCTGGCTTTATAAAAGGGAAAGGCTGGTCTCCTTCGGCTTGTCCTGGTTTTTTATCACAATTGCGCCACAATGCCTGGTGCCACGTTCGAATTTTATTTTTGAACACAGGGTTTATTTAAGCGCCGCCGGGATTATCCTGGCCTGGGTCCTGCTGTTTTATTATCTTTTCGGAAGGGTCATCCTGGTAAAAAGATCTTTCCTGCCCGGCATGCCGGGCCGCGGGCAGGTTGTTTTAAGCCTTGCCAGCCTCCTGTTGCTTTTGCAGTGTGGCGTTCTTGGATGGATGACCCGGGAGAGGAATAAAGTGTGGACGGATGAATATACCCTCTGGAGTGATTGCCTTAGTAAAGCCCCTGGCAGCGCCCGTGCCATGGTCAACCTGGGCGGCGAACAGGTGGGCCGGCAGGAATATGCGCAGGCGATCAGTAATTTTAGCCGGGCGATCATGATTTTTCCTTTATATATGCAGGCATGGAGCAGCAGGGCGGCTGCCAGGATCGACCTTGGAGATAATGAAAAGGCTGTTGAGGAACTGAATTTTGCGCTGCTCCAGATCCCTGGTTTTGCTGATGCTTACATCAACAGGGGCATTGCTTTTCGTAATTTAAAACAGTTTGATGCCTCGGTCAGTGACTTTACCACTGCAATTTCATTAAAACCAATCAGCTCTGATATTTACTTCCAAAGGGCTTTAAGTTTCTGGATGGCAGGGCGTAATGAAGCTGCCTTGAAAGATTTTATGCTGGCAGCATCAATGAAAAACCAGGATGCGATCGGTTTCCTTCAGAAAAACCTTCGATAATATTTTTACGGCATAATATTTGTAAGAAAGAGTAGTTTTGTATTATGATGTCTATGATAAAAAGCCTTACATATTTTCTGGGGTTTAGCCTGCTGTTTCTTGCTTCGTGTTTGCCGGAGCAGAAACTTGCACAGGATTTTGTGAAAAGCGGCCCCAGGATCAGGCTGATGGTAACACCTCCTGATTATATATACAAATACAATCACAAGGGTGAGGATATCGACGGTTTTGATCAAATGACCCCCAAGCAGCAGGATTCAGCCCTGTTTTACAGCAGCCTCTTTATACAAAGGATCAGCGATTCCGCCCTGCTGGAAGATTATGTGAACCAGTTCATTGCTGCATTAAGAAAAGCCAATTTCGAAGTTTACCTGCCCGACCAGGCTGATTCATTTCTAAGTGAACAGGCGCAGGCATATATGCTTAACATAAGCCAGATCCAGCTTGACGAGTACACTTACCCCCTCGAGGATAAGGAGCCTATAAATGATACGGTTTATTACAGGAAATTCAATCTGAATGCTATGGATTTCAGCGTTTGGTTTGAACTCAGTAAAGTCAATGCAACAAAGCCCAAAAAGACTGTTTTATATGATTCCCAGTCGGCATACGACAGTTTTGACGGTAATTTCATTGTTGATCCCTGGACAAACTCGGTCAGGTATAAATACCATATAGATACACTGTCGTTAAGCAACATATACGAAATGGCCGGTTATCTTGGAAAGAAGCATGGGGAATACCTGTTTGACTTTTTTATGAACCAGTGGGTGGCATTCAACTTACCACAAAACCAGTACGGCTCATACTACTATCATTACAACCGACAGAGGAAAATGATGGAAGCCACCGATGAGGACCGCTTTCAGCTTCTTAACGACAGGTAATGATCAGAAACTGCTCCTTGCATAAGGTGCATGCGACTGGCTGGAAAATTCCTTTTTCAAGTATTTAAAATAGCCTGTGACCGCAATCATCGCGGCATTATCGGTTGTGTAAGCCAGAGGTGGTATGTATATGTTCCATCCCTTTTCATGCTTCAGGTCGGCCAGCCTTGATCTTAATCCAGAATTTGCCGAAACGCCACCTGCGATGGCTATTTCACGAATACCGGTCTCTCCGGCTGCTTTTTCCAGCCTTAACAGGAGAATATCAAGAATCGTTCTCTGAATGGAAGCGCAGAGGTCGGCCTTATTTTTCTCAATGAAGTTTTCATCCAGTTTCAACTGATCCCTCAGGAAGTACAATATGGACGTCTTTAAGCCACTGAAGCTGAAATCAAGGCCGGGAATATTTGGTTTCGCAAAGCTGAAACGCATGGGATCCCCTTTGCTTGCAAGAGTGTCCACAACAGGGCCGCCGGGATAAGGGAGCCCCATAATCTTGGCGGCCTTGTCAAAAGTCTCGCCGGCAGCATCATCGATGGTCTGGCCAATAATATGCATATCAAAATGATCCCTCACCAAAACTATCTGGGTATGCCCTCCCGAGACCGTCAGGCAAAGAAAAGGGAAAGAAGGAACAGGATTCGACCTGGTTGTGTTACGGATAAAATGCGCCAAAATATGGGCCTGTAGATGGTTGACCTCAATGAGGGGGATGTTAAGCCCCATAGCTAATGCCTTCGAAAATGAAGCTCCCACAAGAAGGGACCCGAGCAATCCGGGCCCCCTGGTATAGGCAACGGCAGAAAGCTGATTTTTACCTATATTTGCTTTTTGCAGTGCGGCATGTATCACCGGTATGATATTCTGCTGGTGGGCACGGGATGCAAGCTCGGGAACCACGCCACCGAACGAGGCATGGATGTCCTGGTTTGCGGTGATGTTTGACAGAATGACATCATCGGCAATCAAAGCAGCAGCCGTGTCGTCACAGGAAGATTCAATACCAAGTATGTATACAGGCATTTTGAAAATTATATTCCGGGGATGCCCCGGCTCAGCGCTATGGGGCAATCCTGGAAAAACAAAGCAAAAGTACCATAAAAACGCTGATCAAAATATTTGTCTTTGCCTGCGTGATCATTTTTTCACTCGCTTTCACGCTATGGTCGGTGGTCCGCAGCCCGGGAGTTCAAACCCTGGTCGTAAGGATAGCTGCAGCTTATTTATCCAGGGAATGGAAAACTGAAGTGCGGATCAGGAGTTTTAGCCTGAACCCCTGGGACGGTCTTGTGATCAATGATATAAGCATAAAAGACCGTAAGGGCGAATATGCCTTGAATGCAAAAGAGCTTTCTATACGCCCGGGGCTCATGCAGTTTAAAAAACACAGGATAAATATTGACAAAGTATTTGTAGACCGCGGGATAGTCCAGCTGCTCGTACACAAAGGCGATACTTCCCTGAACATCCAGCCTTTCATTGATTATTTTGCAACAAAAGATACAACCCGTAAACCCGATACCGTAAAAGGCAAGCCCTGGGACCTTACCGTTTCCAATGTCATTATGAATTCCACCAGGTTCCATCTTGAAAATATGAACACCGAGAGGACCCCTGTCGGCATGGATTATGCTAATATAGATGTGAGCGACATCAATCTTCACCTTACCGACCTTCGCTTTGATGCAGATACAATCCGTGCCAATATCAAGGACCTGTCGGCAAAAGAACGCTGCGGTTTTCATGTACAGCACCTTAGCGGGGAATTCCATGTCAGCCCGGGCTTCCTTAAAGCCAATCACCTGAAAGTACTTACCGACAACTCAGACCTGTCATTAAGTTTTGCTTTCCTTTATCCCTCCTGGGGCGCCTATAACGATTTCCTGAATGCCATCACCATAAAGGCAGATATTTCCCCAACCTACCTCGACCTTGCGGATATCGGTTTTTTTGCCCCGGATATCCGCAGGATGAAAGACCGCTTCAGGTTTGAAGGAAAAATAGACGGAACGGTCAGTAACTTCAGGGCCAGGGATTTCAGGATCGCCTATGGCACGAATACTTATTTTTGGGGTAATGTGAGGGCGTTTGGCCTTCCCAATGTTGAAGAGACCTTCGTTGACCTGGCCGTTAAAACAATGACCACCAACAAGCAGGATATAGAATCGTTCCTGCTTCCGAATGCCGAGGATAGCATTAAATTGCCCGGGATCCTGGCTAATATAGGGGTTCTTAGTTTTACCGGGAACTTCACCGGTTATTACAACGACTTTGTTTCCAATGCACTGTTCAGGACCAACCTGGGTAGTGTGCGTACCGACCTGATCATGCACCGCACCCGCGATGAATACAAGCTTTCTTACCAGGGGCAGCTCGACGTTACAGGGTTTGATATCGGTAAACTCATAGGCGACACTGCGTCTATCGGGGTTACTACCTTCAGGGGGGAGATCAAAGGCAAAGGCCTGAGTTCTGCAAACGCGGATGTTGAATTGAACATACATGTTGATTCAACTCGGCTGTTGAAGTACAATTATCATAAACTCGATCTGAGGGGCCTTTTGTTCGATAAACGCTTCACCGGCTACCTCGATATTGCCGACACCAACCTCGCATTGAGCTTCGTAGGGATGATGAATTTCTCTGATTCCATCCCGGGATTTGATTTTAGCGCTGAAATAAAACATGCCCAGCTGTTCAACCTTGGATTCCTGCACCGCGACAGTACAGAGATCATCGCCAGTTTGATCAAGGCGAATTTCACCGGTAACAAGCTTGATAATATTAACGGGTACATCGGACTTGAAAATACCAATTACGTGGAAGGCAACAAGTCGATTCATATGAAAAAACTGATGCTCACAAATGCCATAAATGAAAAGGGGGATAAATCATATCATTTGAAATCAGATTTTGTGGATGCCGACATGAGCGGTAATTTCAGCTTCAAACAGGTTGTTCCATCCCTGTATACTTTTATTAAAAACTACCTGGCTTCGTTTTACCTTAAAGACTCGGTCAAGTATGAGGCCCTGGTCACATCAGGCCAGGTATTGAAATGCAATGTGAGATTCAAGAACACAGATCAGTTGACCAATATTTTTATCCCCTTTCTGAAAGTTTCGGAAAATGCAACCCTGGAAGGTTCCTATGATGAGCTGAAAGGCCTGTTATCGCTGAAAGGAAATGCTCCATTCATCGATGTGTCGGGTATTTATATCCCGAACTGGTATGTCGATGCCCAGACCAGCAGCAGGGAGTTAACACTGAACACCGGTTCAGATGCCGTTTACTTTAAAAAAGCTTCAAAAAACGACAGTATTGAGGTTAAGCTTGACACCTTTAATCTCAGGTCCCACATCCATCATGATACCATACTGTATGCCTTTTCATGGACCGAGGCGGGGCGCCTGAGTGGTTTTGACGGATACGTGAGTTTCCTGAACAATCCGAAGACCGAGATCAAGATCACCAATATGGGCGTTTTGTTAAATAACCGCGAATGGACCGTTGACCGGGAGAATTATATAACCATCGATACCAACCTGATCGATATTCACCGTTTGTTTTTCACTACGGCCGAGCAGTTCATGAGGGCCGACGGTATCGTCTCGGCGAGGCCGCAGGATACCCTGTCACTCTCTTTTAATCAAGTGGACATCTCTCCCCTCGACAGGCTTACAGGGAGCACAGCCATTGACGTTGAAGGAATGCTCAGCGGGAAAGTGAAACTGACAAATGTATACAAGGACATAAGGTTGCTCTCAGATCTGAGGCTTGACAAATTCAAATTCAACAAGGAGCTTTTAGGCGATGCAATCCTGAATGTGAATTACGTTAAAGCCGACAACCGGTTTGATGTAAGGTCCCGCATTGAATATACAGGCAATGTTGGGAAAAACATTCCGTTCGACCTGAGCGGGAGCTTTTATGCCGGGAAAACACCCCGCCTTGATTTTACCCTTGACCTGAAGAACCTGAACCTGAAAATGCTGCAGCCGTTTGTGAAGAGCTTTATGTCGGGTCTTAACGGCTGGGCATCGGGACATGCAACCATCAAAGGTACACCTGAAAAGCCCCGTCTCCTGGGAGACCTTACATTAAGCCGCACCGAACTCAAGATTTCTTACCTTAATGTGATGTACTCCCTGGCGGATGCCGTGCACATCGATTCTAATGCCTTTATCTTTAACAAGATCACAATTTATGATTCTCTCGGGAACAAGGGGGTTCTCAACGGGCGTATCACCCATGAATATTTCAGGGATATGCGGCTCGATCTTAATATCGACCTGAACAATTTTTCGGCCTTCAACAATTCATATGCACAAAACCAATTGTTTTACGGTAAGGCCAGCGGCACAGGAACGGTGCATGTATTCGGCCCGCTTGACAATATCAGTATCGCGGTAAAGGCTAAAACGAGCAAGAACACTAATGTTGCCATCCCTATCAATCTCACAGCCAGTGTCGCGCAAAACGACTTCATCCAGTTTGTCAATAAGAAAGATACGCTTTCATTGCGGGAAGAGCGTAAAAAAGATCAGTCAAACATTAATCTTGATATCGCGCTTAAGGCAAATCCTGACGCTACAATTGAAGTTTTCCTGCCCGATCAGCTTGGAAACCTTAAAGCCCAGGGGAATGGCAATATCGTAATGGGCATGACACCAACCACACCGTTCAACATGACCGGGACCTATATTATCACTAAGGGGTCCTTCGTTTTCCAGATAAAGAACCTGTTAAGGCTACCGATGAGCATTAACGAGGGGAGCAGGATCACCTGGTCGGGTGACCCTGCCGACGCTAACCTGAGCGTCAGTGCCACATACCGCACCAAGACGACCCTCGCCGGCCTTACCTCCAGTACCGAGGAAGCCCAACTCCGCTTCCCTATAGAAGTTATCTTCCATCTTGGGGGTAAACTTGCAAACCCCGATATTAAATTCAGCATGAACCTTCCGAATGTGGACGAAGAAATCAAGGTTACGGTATACAGCAAGATAGATACAACCAATGTCTCGGAAATGAACGAACAGATGATCTATATGCTGGTGATGAACGCCTTTAAACCTGTGATCTCTTCTACTGCATCTTCAATCAACGTTGGAGCCACATCGGTCTCACTGGTCACAAACCAGATCAATTCCTGGCTTTCGGGGATATCCCGCAATGTAAATGTCGGTGTTAATTACCGCCCCGGCAATTCAACAGATCCACAATCGTGGGACGTATCCATGTCGACCCAGTTGCTGAACGACAGGTTGCTGATCGACGGTACCTTCGGGATGAATACCTATAAATCGTCGACTACCCAAAACCCGAACCAGATTGTCGGGGACATCAACATAGAATATATCCTTACCGATAACAGGAGATGGAGGCTTCATGCCTTTAACCGCACAAACACGATCAACCTCCTGAATAATAATTCACCCTATACCCAGGGTGTCGGTATAAAATACCAGCGTGACTTCTATTATTTCGGGGAGCTGTTTCATGGAAAGAAGTGGGCCGAAAAGAAAGCTGAAGAAGTAAGGAATGCAAAGAAAGTGAAGCAAGCTAAGAAACAATAATGTCGTTTACCGTATACAAGAGCTCAGCCGGATCAGGTAAAACCTATACACTGGTAAAGGAATACCTGAACATCATCCTCCGGGATACCGACAGTTTCAGGAATATCCTGGCAGTCACGTTCACCAATAAAGCGGCAGGGGAAATGAAGCACAGGGTGCTTGCATGCCTCGAAGAACTTTCATGTGAACTCGCAGGTAAAGGCAAAACCACAAGGACCCTGCTCCCCAAGCTGGCCGAAGAAACCGGGCTGAGTGAGAAAGAGATCGGTATAAAGGCAGGCGAGGCCCTGAAGAAGATACTCCATCATTATTCGGATTTCTCGATCGGGACCATTGACAGTTTCTCCCATCGCATCATACGGGCATTTGCCCATGACTTCGGGCTGCCGGTAAATTTCAAGGTGGAGCTCGATGCAGATGAACTCATAGAAAATGCAGTTGACCTTCTTCTCGACAAAGCCGGTAGTGACGAACAACTGACCTCCCTTCTGGTGAATTTCCTCGAAACCAACATGGAGGATGATAAAAGCTGGGCAATTGAAAAGTCACTGATGGACTTCTCAGCGCTGCTGTTTGATGAAGAAAGCCAGATGCAGCTTCCTAAGTTGAGATCCCTCAGTATTGAAGACTTTAAAAACATTGCAGGGTTTTTAAGGAAGAGGACAAAGGAATTTGAACGTTCAGTGCAGGAAGAAGCAGGCGCAGCCTGGAAGGCTGTCTGCGACTCGGGTCTTGAGCACCAGGCCTTCGCCTATGGGAAGTCAGGGGTCTCCTGGTATTTTGAACAACTCGCTGAGGGCCGCACCGAAAAACTCATCCCCGGAGACAGGCTGGTGGCTGCAGTTGAAAAAGACAGCTGGGCCAGCGGTAAAGCCACATCCGCCGACATGGAAAAAATAGAGAGCATCAGGCCTGTGCTTTATACCGCTTTCAGGAAGCTGCAACAACTTACAGGAACATCCTACAGTGCATACAAGCTGAATAAGCTCCTGATGAAATCGATCTATCCCCTTGCTGTGCTCAACAGCATCGACCGCATCCTCCAGGAGTTCAAGAAACAGAACAACATCATTCATATTTCAGAGTTCAACAGCCGCATCGCGAAGATCGTCCTTGGCGAACCTGTTCCTTTTATATACGAACGGATTGGCGAGAAGTACCAGCATATCCTAATTGACGAGTTCCAGGATACCTCGGCGCTCCAGTGGCAGAATTTTGTGCCCCTGATTGAAAATTCCCTGGCGTCGGGCTTCTTTAACCTGGTGGTTGGGGACGGTAAACAGGCTATTTACCGATGGAGGAGTGGGGATGTTGAACAGTTTACATCCCTTCCATCGCTCCAGGGAAGCGATGAAAACCCTTTAATCCTGGAAAGGCAGGAAGCCCTTGAACGGAACTTTAATGAAAAGCTGCTCGACAGGAATTTCCGTTCGGGGAAGGAAATCGTAAATTTTAATAATGATTTCTTCGGATTTGTGAGCGGGGAGCTCGACGCGCCGCGCAAAAAAGTGTATGAAAGCCTTGTGCAGCTTGCTGATGAAAGTAAGGAGGGAGGCTATATCAATATTTCTTTTACAGGTAAAAGTGAAGAAGAAGGCGGGACGGCCAGGGATGTGATGCTAAAGAAGATCCTGTCGATCATAAGCTCTTGCCGGAACGATGGGTTCAGGGCTAAAGACATTGCCGTATTATGCCGTTCCAACAACGAGGCTTCTCAGGTTGCACAAACCCTGATCGGGAACGGCATACCCGTTGTTTCGGGCGAATCGCTTCTGCTGAATTATTCTCCCCTTGTGAGGATGCTCACAGGGCTTGTAAGATACATTTTCGGACCGGTCCATCCTGTGATCCAGGCCGAAATCCTCCAGCGTTACTGCGATCTCCATCCCGGCTTGAAGCCTTTCTACAGATCCTGGCTTGGTTTGGAGCAGGCAAAACGGACGAAAGAGTTTCATGATTTCCTGGATGAAAGGATAGGGGGGGGCGGAGCAGGCTTCCTTAAAACTTTGCCTGTTTACGACCTTTTTATCAGGCTGGTCAACAGTTTCTGCCCGGCCGCGGCAGGGGATCCGTATATTCAGTTTTTCCTGAATGCAGTGCTGAAATTCAGTTCCGACAAATCCTCATCCGCCACCGATTTCCTTGAATGGTGGGACGATCACCACGAGAAACTTTCAGTGATCATGCCTTCGGGTTTCGATGCGGTCAAAATAATGACGATCCATAAAGCCAAGGGGCTTCAGTTCCCTGTTGTGATCTACCCGTTTGCAGGAGAAAAGCATAAAAATACCAGGAAGTATCTGTGGGGGGACCTGGATCACAATGAAGTTCCCTCTCTGCCTGCCGCCCTGATGCCAGCGGGCCGGGATATGGAAGGGACTGTTTTCGCCGGAAAGTATGAAGAGGAAACGCAAAAATCAATGCTCGACCTTCTCAATGTGCTCTACGTAGTTATGACCAGGCCTGAGCAACGCTTATTCATTCTTCCTCCCATACCGGCTAAAAAAACCGAGGGGCGGCCTTCCGTGCCGGCATTGTTAAAAGCCTGGTTGCAGAATAAACAACTATGGGAAGACGGTCGTTATGATTATGAATTCGGGCATGCTGCTGCCGTGATTCCCGTGCCCGCAGAGGAAATGAACATACTGCCAATGCCGGGCGTTTCGTTTACCGACTGGAGGGAAAGGATAGGGATACGTTCCCGTGCCCCTGAGATATGGAACCTTGACGATCCGGATAAAAACAGGAGGTTCGGCAATGTGCTTCATACAATACTTGCGGGGATTACGTCTGAAAATAATGCCGATAATGCCATTTCCGTGATGCTGGAAAATGGATTGCTCGACAGATCAAAAGAAGACGAGGTCCGCTCCAGGATCAGGAAAATACTAACGGACCCGGATCTGGCTTTTATTTTTGATGAGAAGGCGGATGTGCGTCCTGAGTCTGAAATCCTTACTCCGGGCGGACATGCAGTGCGCCCCGACAGGGTTATCCTCAGGGGAAACCAGGCGGTTGTCGTAGATTATAAAACCGGCCGGGCCGATGAGAAATACGGGACCCAGCTTTTGCATTATGCGAAACACCTGGAAGCAATGGGATATAAGGATGTTAAAAAGTATCTGTTATACCTGGAGCCGGAAGTAATGCTTGAGGAAGTTTTTTAAGATCGTGATAACGGGATAACATGATGAATTTAGAAGAAGAAATCGTAAAACATTACCGCTGCTGGAGCGGAAGCGATGCCCTGAAAATTGAAAAAATCGCAGCCTCAGGTTCATACCGTCAATATTTCAGGGTGATTGGCGCCTCGGGAAGCATAGTCGCGGCATATAACGCCGATGTACGTGAAAACCTTGCGTTCCTTAAATTTACAAGGCATTTCAGGGCGATGCACCTGCCTGTGCCGCTTGTGCTTTATTCCAGCCCGGATTCAGCTTTTTACCTGCTAGAAGACCTGGGCGATACCACTTTATATTCAGCCCTGACAAAACTCCGCAGGAAAGAGAATTATATCCACCCTGATGTCGTAAAAATTTACCTTAAGGTTATTGAACTCCTTCCGGGGTTCCAGATAATAGCCGGGCACAGCATACCTTTCAGCTATTGCTATCCAAGGCCGGCATTTGACAGGCAAAGCATGATGTGGGACCTGAACTATTTCAAATATTATTTCCTGAAACTGGCAAGGGTCTCGTTTGATGAGCAACTGCTGGAGGAGGATTTCAATGCCTTTACCGCTTTCCTTCTTGAAGCCCAGGGGGATCATTTCATGTACCGTGATTTTCAGTCAAGGAACATCATGATACATAATAATACTCCCTGGTTTATCGATTACCAGGGTGGCAGGAAAGGCCCGCTTCAATATGACCTGGCATCACTTCTGTATGATGCAAAAGCTGATCTCCCTGAGGATTTCAGGGGCCAGCTTGTAAACCATTACATCAACACAGTAACGAAACTCAGCTCCCTGGAGGAAACGAACTTTCGCAAGTATTTTGACGGATTCGTTTTGATAAGGATATTGCAGGCCATGGGGGCATATGGGTTCCGGGGTTATTATGAGAACAAACCGCTCTTTCTTCAGAGCATACCTTATGCGGTGAAGAACCTGAAAACCCTGCTTGACAGGGACCATATCCCTGTTAAACTTCCGATGCTGATGAAAGCCCTGGGCGAGATCATTGGCAATCCTGATTTTTCAGCTATCAGGGCGACTTCATCGGACCTTACTGTGAAGATCTTCAGTTTTTCGTATAAAAAAGAACTGCCAGCAGATGAGAGTGGCAATGGCGGAGGATTTGTTTTCGACTGCCGTGCCTTACCCAATCCCGGAAGATATCCCGAGTTTGCTGATCTCACCGGGAAGGACAGGCTGGTCGTGGACTTTCTGAGAAAAGAACCTGAAGTCGATGCCTTCCTGAACCATGTGTTCAGCCTTGTAAGCCAAAGTGTAAGGAACTATACAGACCGTGGATTTAAAAGCCTGATGGTCAGTTTCGGCTGCACTGGGGGACAGCACCGCTCGGTATATTCAGCGGAGGAACTGTCAAAATACCTGGTTGAGAAATTTAATGTGAAAGTGGAACTTAACCACACCAATTTAAAATTGTGAACCCTGATCGGCGAATCGTGAACCGGTTCACGGTCAACCTTTATTTAAGATAACGTATGAAAGCAATGATCCTTGCAGCCGGACTAGGGACACGGCTCAGACCCATAACCGACACCATGCCCAAAGCCCTGGTGGAGATTAACGGGAAGACCCTGCTTGAGCATTCCATAGACCACCTGCAGTTTTTCGGTGTGAAGGAAGCGATTATCAACGTGCATCATTTTCCCGACATGATCATCGGCTTTCTGAAAAAGAAAAAGAACTTCGGTATGAAAATAGAGGTCTCCGACGAACGGGATGCCTTGCTCGATACGGGTGGGGGATTAAAGAAAGCTTCGTGGTTTTTCGAAGGAGGGGGGCCTTTTATCGTCAGGAATGTGGATGTGCTTTCAAACCTTGACCTGGGGGCCATGCTTGAGTTTCACCAGAAGCACAAACCTGTGGCTACCCTTGCCGTAAGGAACAGGGAGACTTCACGTTACATGCTTTTCAATGAGCGCTTCGAGCTCATCGGGTGGACCAATGTGAGCAGCGGTGAAAGAAAATTAAGCAGGAAGGACTTTAAGCATATGCACCCGCTCGCTTTTTCGGGGATACAGATCCTGGATCCGTCGGTGATTCCCCTTATCAACGAAGAAGACAGGTTTTCACTCATCAGCATGTACCTCAGGCTTTCGAGGGATAAACGGATCTGTGCATTCAACGATAACGATTCATTCTGGTTCGACGCCGGAAAAAGGGAGGAAGCCTGATAATGAATGCATTTCTGGAACAGACTGCTGAGTACCTGGTTTCTGCCTATGGGGATAGGGTGTCAAAACTCTGTATCGTTTTGCCTAACCTCAGGGCTGGTTTGTTCCTTAGGAAATTCCTTTCGGCCCGCCTGAATAAAACAATCTGGTCCCCGGTTATCTGTTCTGCCGAGGACTTCCTTGCCACAGTGGCCGGTTTGCGGCCTGTTGAACCGCTTCAGCTTCTTTTTAAACTGTACAGTATCCATTGCAGTATTGAACAGGAAAAAGCCCAGGCTTTCGAAGATTTCATTCAATGGGCCCCCCAGCTGCTCAACGATTTTGACGAGGTCGACCGGTACCTGACCGATGCCCGCCAGTTGTTTTCGGCCCTCACCGATACACGTGCCATCTCAGTGTGGAACCCTGAGAACAGGCCGCTCACCGATTTCGAAAAACAATACCTGAGGTTCTACAATTCCCTGTATCCTTATTACAGCATGATTGTGGATGACTTGCTGAAAAATAAGCAAGCCTACCCAGGATTGATGTACAGGATGGCCAGCCTGGGAATTGAGAAATTCAGCGAAAAACTGCCCTGGGAAAAGGTTGTTTTTGTAGGATTTAACTCACTGACAGCCGCAGAGGAGAAAGTCATGGAAGTATTGCACCGCCTGGGAAAATCTGAATTCCTTTGGGATGCCGATACATATTACCTTAATGACCAGGGGCATGAAGCAGGGGAATTCCTGCGTCATAACCTTAAAAAATGGGGAGGCAGGGAATTCAGATGGATTTCCTCCGGAATTGCCGCCAATCCCAAAACCATCAGGATCACAGGTGTGCCAAATAATGTTTCACAGGCTGTGCTGGCCGGGGAAATAGTGAAGACAGCCAATACATTTGACGAACGTACCGTCGTAGTGCTCCACGATGAAAAACTCCTGATCCCCCTGTTGTATTCCCTGCCCGGCGAAGCCAGGGAGATGAATATCACCATGGGGCTCCCGTTGTCACAGACACCACTTATTGATCTCATTTCAGTCGTTTTCAGGATGCAGCTGAACAGGGAGAAATTCGCTTCAAACAGGGGGAAAGGAACAAGGCAATTTTATTTCAGGGATGTGCTTGCACTGCTGCGCCATCCATATGTATCCGGCATGGCAACACGACTGATGGAAGGAAACCATTTTGTTTTCGACAGTATCCTGGAATCGGTCAGCCAGGGTAATAAAGTGTTTATCTCTTCGGATGAAATCCTGGATCCCGGCACAGGTTTATTTTCATTCAATGCCTCCTTCCTGAAACCCTTCCTGAGTGATTGGCACAGCCCGGTGGAAGCTGTTCTCGCACTGAAGGAGATCATAGGATCCCTGAGAGATCACCTGATCACCGAAAAGGGTTCCCTGGAACTTGAGTATTTGTTTTCTTTTTCAAAGATCATCCACCAGCTCGAAGGGCTTTTCAAAGCTTATCCCGAAGCAGTTAAAACAACACAGACATTAGCCGGCCTTTTAAAACAAGCAGCCGAAAATGTGACGCTCCCTTTTTACGGAGAACCACTTAAAGGCATGCAGGTCATGGGCTTGATGGAAACCCGGGGGCTTGACTTTGACACCATCATCATGCTGTCATGCAATGAAAACCTTCTTCCCCGCGGGCGCACGGGAAATACGTTTATCCCCCTCGACCTCAAACTCGAATTCAAACTGCCTACCTACAGGCAGAAGGATGCAGTTTATGCCTATCATTTTTACAGGCTGCTCCAGAGAGCTAAAACAATTCACCTGCTCTATAATTCCGAACCCGGGGAATTCGGGGGAGGTGAAATGAGCCGTTTCCTGCAGCAGATACTGAGTGAGCTGAAAAACGCAAACTCATCCGCCGACATAAAAGAAGAGCTCCTTGTAATGACCCCTTCCCCTTCAAACCTCACGCCCGGGATCAGTATTGAAAAGGATCACACTATAGAGTGCCTGCTGAAGGAAAAGGCCGAAAAAGGGTTCTCGCCCACCGCCCTTAACAATTTCAGGGCATGCCCGCTGAAATTTTATTTCAGCGACATTGCCGGGTTGAAAGAGCCTGACGAGATGGAGGAAGAGATAGATAACCGTATCCTCGGGAACATCGTGCACAATGCCTTGCACAGGCTTTATAAAGGGTTTGCCGGTCAGGAACTGGATGTGTCTGCAATAAGCCGGATGAAGTCAGGGGCCGATAAAGCCATTGATGAAGCCTGCGGAAAAGAATTCAGCGGCAGGGATGTAAACTACGGCCGTAACCTTCTTCTGGTGAGAGTTGGCAAGATGATGCTCAAAAGGTTCCTGGATTCTGAGATAAAAACCATTCAATCCTTTAAAGAAGAAGGAGAATACATAAGCATAATCGGGCTTGAACAGAGACTTGAACGCAGTATCGACCTGCCTTTGGCCGGTAAACAGGTAAGCGTAAAGATTAAAGGCTTTGCCGACCGGATAGATGCCGGCCGGAAATTTATCAGGATCATAGATTATAAAACCGGTTCGACCGATAAAAAAAGAACAAAAGTTGACAGCTGGGCAGGGTTCGCTACAGATCCTTCAAAAGACCATGCTTTCCAGCTGCTTGCATACTGCTGGATGTACTCGCCAAGGGTGAAAAACGCTGCAGGCATAACAGCAGGTATAATTTCACTCAGGAAACTGAAAGAAGGGCTTATCACCGTGGCAGTCCCCTCTGCAGAAGACGGGGACAGCCAGGATAAATTATCAGCAGCCGATCTTGCCGCATTTGAAACCAGCCTGAAACAGGTACTGTTTTCCATTTTTGATAAAGCAACGGGCTTCACGCAAACCGCGGATTTGTCGGTCTGTTCATATTGCAGCTATAAAAATATCTGCGGAAGGTAAAGTCAAGTGAGTGAGCCCATCCCTTTCACGCTCATCACGCCATCACGATCGTAACGCCATCACACTCATCACACCATCACTCCCCGAACACGCAGGCCTCATAAGTAAAGAGCTCGGCGTCTTTCCATCCGTCCCAACCTAAACCTGCCTTGTCGCGGGAGCAGTGGCCCAGGAATTCCTCCCTGCTCCAACCAGTCTCGGTGGCTACCTGGGGAAGGAAGGTCCCTGAATAATACCCTTTTTTGATGTAAATGCCGTGTTTCCCAAGTACGATCTCATCGGCTGAAAATATTTTTTTCATTGGCGAAAGCACCGAGATCTCAATTTCAAGCTTGTCTGTTTCTTTGGCGGTGACAGGTGGGAACCTGGTGTCTTCGGTGGAGGATGCGACAGCCATTTGCTGTACTACCTTCCACAGCGGGACGTCGGCTGTAAAGCGGCCTATGCAGCCTCTCAGTTCCCCATGTTCTTTAAGGGTAACAAAAGCCCCGGAATGGATTTTCAGGTTTGGGCTGAAGTTTTTGTCATCCACTTCGGGCGTTTTATGCTCATTGATATACATTACTATTGTGCTGCGGGCAATTCCAAGGAGTATTTTCTTCTCTTCCTTAGTGAAATTGAATTCAGTTGAAGGTGTTGCTGCAGCAACTGTATTCCTGCTCACGGCAATGGACCAGTACCCGACGCATTGGGAGTGGTCCCCGTACTTTGAATCACCCGAATTCATATACTGAATGGGGATAATCTTAATTGCGGGATCCCCGGCTGTCATGTATAAAAGCGTAAGTACCGATGTCCAGCCGCAGAGGTTTGTTGCCAGGTTTGGAATGTTTTTCTTCTCATAATCCCCAAGGACCTTCATCAGGTCATCGGGATTGTTTGTAAGGATGGCATCGCAGGTGGCTTTATCGGTGGATTTGGCCTCGTTATAAGGAGGATAATGAGAGAAATCGGAACTCACGATAAAAAGGTTGTTCCCGTTAAAATATGGTTTCAGGGCCTGGGCGATCCTCTTGCAGGTTTGCTCGCTCTGGCTTCCTAACAGGATGGGGACTATCTTAAAAGGTTTTTTCATGTGGTATTGCAGGAAAGGAACCTGCACCTCAAGGCTGTGTTCATTAAGGTCGGCATTGTAAACATAGCTGAACACGGGGTTGGATTTGATGAGTTCATTGGCCAGCCGGATGTTCACTGCGACTTTGCCCAGAGGGGTTACATAGTCCCCTTTACTGTAAATGGAAGCACCCATGTAGGATGCCTGGTGGCTCGACCCGATGATGAAAATGTTGTCGTACGTTTTGTCGGGATCCACCTGGTTGATCCCGCTGGCGGCCACAGTCCCTGAGAATACGTATCCGGCATGGGGACAGATCACTGCCTGCAGGTTTTGGGTAGTGCGTGGTTTGGCTGAACGGAACAATTCGGCGAGCTGGGCCCTCAGGGTATCGGGGTTTGCAGGATAGAACTTCCCGGCAGCTGCCGGTTTGCGGTCGGTTTTAGGCCCCTCCTGGGAGGAACAACCGTTACTGAATGTGAATGAAAGTCCCATAATCAATACAAATCGGAAAAATTTGCCCATTGTTT
>Ga0194052_1000846_pt1 | contig 18706 bp, 14 predicted proteins | sample SepL226m_MetaG_FD_160117 | JGI IMG/M metagenome (GOLD analysis project Ga0194052, IMG submission 160117) | Anoxic zone freshwater microbial communities from boreal shield lake in IISD Experimental Lakes Area, Ontario, Canada - Sep2016-L227-6m | ecosystem: Environmental > Aquatic > Freshwater >...
TAGAGGTGGTCTTCACCCAGGCCCAGAACATCACCGAGCGCAAGGCGGCGGAGGCCGCCCTCCGGCACAGCGAGGAGCGCTTCAGCCGGGTCTTCCACGCCAGCCCCGACGCCATCAACCTCACCCGGCTGGATGACGGCACTTACCTGGAGGTCAGCGAAGGGTTCGAGAAGCTCACGGGCTGGACCCGGGCGGAGGCCCTCGGCCGCACCTCCCTCGACATGAACATCTGGGTGGATCCCGCAGACCGCACCCGGATGATCCAGCTCATCAAGGACCGCGGCGAATTCGTCGGCGAAGAGCTCGCCTTCCGCCGGAAGGACGGCTCGACCCTGGTGGGTCTCATGTCGGCCAAGATCATGGAGGTGGGCGGCATCCCCGGCCTGCTGACGGTCACCCGCGACATCTCCGTGCGCAGGGCCGCCGAAGCGGCCTTGCGCACGGCGGAGCAGCGGCTGCGCACGGTGCTGGCCAACTCCCAGGCCATCATCTACCAGCTCGACCCCGCCGGCCGCTTCCTGCTCTCGGAAGGCCTCGGCCTGGCCAACCTGGGGCTGGTCCCCGGCGCCGTGCTCGGCCTGAGCGCCCTGGACCTCTACCGGGAGGACCCGGAGACGCTCGACCAGATCCGGCGGGCCTTGGGCGGTGAGGCTTCCCGGCAGATCACCCACGCCGTCGGCCGCACCTTCGACAACTCTCTCACGCCGGTCTTCGATGAGCAGGGCCGCCTGGAGAGCGTCATCGGCATCGCCACGGACATCACCGAGCGCCAGCAGATCGAGGAGGCCCTCCGGGCCGAGCGGGGCCTCTTTGTGGGCGGGCCGGTCATGATCATCCGCTGGCGGGCGACCCCCCCCTGGCGGGTGGACTACGTGAGCCCCAATGTCCAGGCCCTGCTGGGCTACCGCCCCGAGGACCTGACCTCCGGCCAGATCGAGTTCGATGCGCTGCTCCATCCCGAGGACCGGCCGCGTGTCCATGTCGAGTCGGAGCTGCTGCGCGGCAGGGGAAGCACCCACTACGAGCAGCAGTATCGGCTCCGGAACGCCGCCGGCGAGTACCGCTGGTTCCATGACTTCACGGCCATCTCCAACCCGGAGGCCGAGGCGCCCTACTACCTGGGCTACATGCTGGACATCACCGATCGCCGCCAGGCCGAGGATGTGCTCCGGCAGTCCCAGAAGCTGGAGAGCCTCGGCATCCTCGCCGGGGGCATCGCCCATGACTTCAACAACCTCCTCACGGTGGTGCTGGGCAACCTGAACCTGGCCCAGCTGAACCTTCCGGATTCGTCCCCGGCCCAGCCTTACCTGGACCGCATGGAGGCCACGGTGCTCCGGGCCACGGAGCTGACCAAGCAGATGCTGGCCTACTCCGGGCGCGGGCACTTCCTCGTCCAGCCCCAGGATCTGAACGAGGTGGTCCGCGAGGTCACCCACCTGCTGGAGGTCTCCATCTCGAAGAAAGTCCGGCTCCAGTACGACCTGGAGCCCTCGCTGCCGGCGATCCACGCGGACGCCGCCCAGATCCAACAGGTGGTGATGAACCTGGTCACCAATGCTTCCGACGCCATCGGCGACCACGATGGCATGATCCACCTGACCACCTCCTCGGCGCTCCTTGAGGGGCAGGACCTGGAGAGGGCCTACCGCGGCGGCGCCCCGGCCCCGGGCCGCTACGTCCTCCTCGAGGTCGCGGACACGGGCTGCGGCATGACCTCCGATGTGCTGGCGAAGATCTTTGACCCCTTTTACACCACCAAGACCACGGGCCGGGGCCTGGGGCTCTCGGCGATGCTGGGCATCCTCAAGGGCCATGGCGCCGGGCTCCGCATCCAGAGCGAGCCCGGGCGCGGCAGCAGCTTCCGCATCTGCTTCCCGGCCTCCGAGGAATCCCCGGCCGAGTCCAACGGCGGGAGCCCCCACCCCGCCTTCCAACCCCTGCGGGGACGGATCCTCCTGGTGGACGACGAGAGGTCCATCCTGGAGACCATGGGCGCGGCCCTGAATGCCCTGGGCCTGGAGGTGACCACTGCCGGCGATGGCCTGGAAGCCCTGGCCCGCTTCCAGGAGGGACCCCGCTTCGACCTGGTCCTGATGGACCTGACCATGCCCCGCCTCGATGGCCGGGAAGCCTTCCTGGCCATGCATAACCTGGATGCCTCGGTGCCCATCGTGCTCAGCAGTGGCTACACCGAGACGGACTCCCTCAAGACCCTCTCGGGCATCGGGCCCGCCGCCTTCATCCAGAAGCCCTATCAACTCGACGAGCTGCATCGCGTCCTGCAGCGGGTCCTGGTCGGCTGACGGGCTACACTGGAGGACGGGAGAGCCCCATGCAGTCTTCAAAGCGCGCCAGGACGGCCATATTTCTCACGGTTTTTGTGGACCTCCTGGGCTTCGGCATCGTCATCCCGATCCTGCCCCTCTACGCCCAAGCCATCGCGGACCATCCCAGCCACTGGATGGCCAGCGTCAACCACTTCCTGGGCCTGGGCGGCTCCGGCACGACGCCCGGCGCCTTCTGGGCCGGCGTGGGCTTTCTCAGCTTCAGCCTCATGCAGTTCATCGCCTCCCCCATCCTCGGCCGAGTCTCCGACCTGGTGGGCCGCAAGCCCGTCCTCTGGATAAGCCTCATCGGCTCGGCCCTGGGCTACCTGATGCTGGCCCTCACCAGCCGCTTCGAGTGGATGCTGGCGGCCCGGCTCCTCGACGGCATCACTGGCGGCAACATCTCCGTGGCCCAGGCGGCCATGGCGGACAGCTCCCTGCCGGAGGAGCGCTCCAAGGTCATGGGCATGATCGGCGCCGCCTTCGGCCTGGGTTTCGTGCTGGGTCCGGCCCTGGCGGGCATCCTGAGCGGCAGCGACTTCGGCCACATGCTGCTCCAGACCCGGGGCTGGCACCTGCCCTTCTTCGTGGCCGCGGGCCTGTCCCTGGTCGCCTCGCTCATGGTGCTGCTCTGGCTGCCCGAGACCCTCACGGACGAGGTCCGCGCCCGGGCCCGGTCCCACGAGAGCCGCGGCCATGCGCTGGTGAAAGCCATGAAGCGGCCGGGCATGCCCCAGATCCTGGGCGTGTCGCTGCTGGCCATGGCGGGCTTCGCCATGATGGAAGGCACCTTCGCCCTCCTGGTGCACCAGCGCTTCGACTTCCATCAGCGCGAGGTGGGCTTCCTGTTCGCGGGGATCGGGGTCCTGCTCGTGATCTACCAGGGCGGCCTGGTCCGGGTGGTCGCCAAGCGCATTCCGGAGCGCGTCGCGCTGATCACCGGCCTGCTGCTCATGGGCATCTCCCTGCCCCTGCTGCCCAAGGCCGCCTGGATGTGGCCCTTCGTCCTGCTGTTCATCCCCCTCTCCTGGGGCAGCGGCATGGGCAACACCGCCGGCTCGGCCCTGGCCAGCCAGCTGACGCCCCCTGAGGACCAGGGCGGTCTCTTCGGCGTGCTCAATGCCATGAGCGGGGTCGGCCGCATCATCGGACCCGCCGTTGGCACCTTCACCTTCGCCCGCTGGGGCGGGCAGACCACCTATACCGTGGCGGGCCTCACCCTGGGCCTGGCGCTGATGCTGGCACTGACCCTGAAACCCAAGGAAGCCTGATGATCCTCCTGGACGGCTGCTCCCTCACGGCGCCTCTGCTGGCGCGCATTGCCGCCGGCGAGGGCGTCGTCCTGGATGAGCCGGCCCTGGCCCGGGTGGCGGCGAACCGCGCGGTGGTGGACCAGATCGTGGCGGAGGACCGCACGGTCTACGGCATCAACACCGGCTTCGGCCAGTTCGCCACGGTGGTCATCCCCCACGATCAGCTCCGGCTGCTCCAGCTCAACCTGCTGCGCAGCCACGCGGCCGGGGTGGGCGAGCCCCTGCCGCCGGACCAGACTCGCGCCCTCATGGCCGCCCGCATCAACTGCCTGCTGAAGGCCCACAGCGGCATCCGCCCCGAGCCCATCCGCCTCCTGGCCGAGTGCCTCAACCGCGGCATCCTGCCTGTGGTGCCCTGCCAGGGCAGCGTGGGTGCCAGCGGTGATCTCGCCCCCCTGGCCCACATGGCCCTGCTGCTGGTCGGCGAAGGCCTGGCCTGGGTGGCCGGCCGTCAGCTGCCCGGCGGCGAGGCCCTGGCCCAGGCGGGCCTCTGCCCCGTGGTCTTGCAGGCCAAGGAGGGACTGGCCCTCATCAACGGCACCCAGCTCATCACCGCCTTGGGCAACCTGGCTGCGGATAAGTTCTCACGCCTGGCGGGCCTGGCGGACGAGATCGCCGGCCTCAGCCTGGAGGCCCTGCGGGGTACCCGCGCCGCGTTCGATCCCCGCATTCACGCGGCCCGGCCCCACCCCGGCCAGATCGCCGTGGCAGACCACATGCGCGCCCTGCTGGGTCCTGGCAGCGCCATCTCCGACAGCCACCAGGACTGCCACCGGGTCCAGGACGCCTACAGCCTGCGCTGCATCCCCCAGGTGCACGGCGTCACGCGGGATGCCCTGGGCTTCGCCGGCGCCATCCTGGAGCGGGAGCTGAACGCCGCCACGGACAACCCCATGATCTTCACGGACACCGCGGAATCCCGGTCCGGCGGGAACTTCCACGGGCAGTATCCGGCCTTCGCCTGTGACCTGCTCGCCATCGCCGCAGCGGACCTGGCCAGCATCTCCGAGCGCCGCCAGGAGCGCCTGGTGAACCCCGCCTACAGCGACCTGCCGGCCTTCCTCACCCAGAACGGCGGCCTCGAGTCGGGCTTCATGATGGCCCACGTCACCTCAGCGGCCCTGGTCAGCGAGATGAAGGGCCTGGCGAACCCCGCCTGCGTGGACAGCATCCCCACCAGCGCAGGCAAGGAGGACCACGTCAGCATGGGCCCCATCGCCGCCCGCAAGCTGCTGAAGGCCGTGGACGCCCTGGAGCAGGTACTGGCCATCGAGGCCCGCATGGCCCTGGAGGGCATCCGCATCCTCGGCCTGGCTCCCGGCGAGGGCCTGCAGCCCCTGCTCCGGACCCTAGAGAAGGCTTGCGCCCCCTGGCATGATCGGGCCATGTTTGTGGAGATCAATGCTTCCCTCCAAGCCCTCCGGACCCACCTGGACGCTGTTCCATGACCCTGCCCACCCCCTGGCGAACGGCCTGTGAACAGGCGCTGCGGCGTTTCTCCGACGCCGACGCGATCCGCTTCTGGGGCATCGGGCACGAAGTGGACGGCAGCTACCAGCCCATCTTCAACTACCGGTTCGAACACACCTACGCAGCCGTGCTCCTGACCCGCTGGCTGGCGCCCGCCGTGGGCGCGGACCTGGAGGTGGTGGAGTGCGCCGCCTGGCTGCACGACGTGGCCAAGCGCCTGAAGGCCCCCCACACCAAGGACACCCACGCCCAGGAAGCCTCGGCCCTGGTGCCGGAGCTGCTGGCGGGTACCGACTTCCCGCCGGAGAAGATCCCCGCGGTGCGGCACGCCATCGAGCACCACGTGGGCCTCAGCCTCGCCGCGCCCCTGAAGCCGCTGGAGACCGCCTGCCTCTGGGACTGCGACAAGCTCAGCAAGATCGGCGCCGCCAGCCTCATCCACTTCGGCTGCATCAGCGGTGCCTTCCAGCCCATCACCACCGCGGAGATCCTCCGGCGCGGCGAGGCCTGGCTGGAGCTGGCGCGGAAGATCACCGCCAGCTTCACCACCGAGCCCGCCCAGGAAGAAGGCCGGCGCCGCCTCGCCTTCCTCGAGGCGCACTACGCCCAGCTGCGGCGGGAGTGGTCCGACCCTCCGCAAAGGACGCCGGCATGAAGGACTTCCCCCGCCTTGCTCAGACCATGAGCGTCGCCCTCAAGGCGCTGCAGATGTACACCGAGACCCACCCCCGGACCGAAGAGGCCGCCGCCATCGCGCACGCCACCCTGGGCCTGTGGTTCAGCGAGCACTCAAAGCTCCAGTTCGTGGTGACCGGGACCAAGGTCTTCGTGGACGGCGAGCTGCAGGAGACAAGAAGCCCCCACGTGACGGGTCTGGCCAAGCTGGTGGCCGAGCGCGGCATCAGCGGCTTCACCTTCGAGCGCGGCGTGACCCCGGCTGAGTATCTGGTCTTCCTGGCCGGTCTCGGCACCCGGCCCCAGCTCCTCGAGGAGCAGGGTGGCTTCGAGGCCGTGCTCCGCACCGCGGGCGTCCTGCACATCAAGGTGGCACAGACGCGGTATCAGGAAATCAGCGAAGGCGAACAGGCCGGCAGCGGGGACAACGCTCCGGCCCTGAATCCCGCCGCGCCAGCTCAAGGCTCGGTTGCCCCCGGGGACCTTGTGAAGTTCCTCCGGGAAGCCCTCATGCTTTCGATCACCCAGGGCACCAGCGCGGCCGGCGCCGGCGGCGCTCAGGGCCTGCAGGCGGGGCAGGCGCCTGGCGTCGGCAGCGGCACCGGGGGCGGCCGGGGCTCGGACGCGGGCCAGGGCGCCGACCGTGGTCGCGGCAAGGGGGGTGGCCAGGGTGCCGAGGAAGGGCGCGGCGTGGACAGCGCCGCCAAGGGCAGCACGGGCGGTCAAGACGCCACGGGCGGTCAGGGCAGCGCGGATGGCCAGGGCGAGCCGGACCTGGGTCCTTTGCCGGGCTTCGGCCCCGCGGATCTCAGCGGCCTCGGCCCCGTCGGCCGGGAGCTGGGCCTCGGTGAGGGCATGCCGAGCCCGCCCCGCATGGGCGTGCTCCGCCAGATCCTCATGGACCTGCCGCCTGCCGTCCAGCTGAGCCTGCTCGCCAGCCTGGCAACCCTGCCCGACCATCCAGCGGGTCTGTCCCTGGGCATCCGGGCACTGGCCGGTGAAGTGCTGGCTTCCGCCACCAGCCAGGCCCTGTCCGAAGGCATCTCCTGGGCCCAGCTCCAGGGCCCCATCAAGGAGGTGCTGAGGCACTTCCCGGAGCGGGGGAGCCTGGTCCGGGCGCTCACGGCGCGCCTGAAGACCTCGGGCCAGGACGCCAGCCAGGCGGAGCTCCTCCTGCGCCTCCTGGAATGGGAGGAGATGAGCCTGGAGGCCAAGCTCGTCAAGGTGCTCGAGGAGGGCTTCTTCTTCGAACTCACCCTCGAGGAGCGCCTAGCGCTGCTCCGCGAGCTGCTGGACCTGCGTCGCTTCGACGAGTTCCACAGCATCCAGAAGGTGATGATCGAGACCCTCCGGAGCGAGCAGCCGGGCCAGCGCCTGAAGGCCTCCCAGACCCTGGCCGGCGTGGCCCACTGGGTCGAGGACCCTGGCCTTCCCCCCGATGCTGAAGGTGCCCTCCTGGAGGCCCTGCGGGCCCACTTCGCCTGGGAGCCTGAATCCCTGTTGCTGCGCGGAACCACCCAGGCCCTGGAATCGATCCTCACGGCCCTCGTCCACCGCGGAGAGCTCCTCGCGATCATCTCGGAGCTGCGGGAACTCGGGAACCTCTGTGCCTTCCACAGCGAAGATCAGCCCTGGCGCAAGGAGGCCCTCGGCCACCTCACCACGGCACTGGTCCGGCCCCAGCTCATGGACGCGGCCATCGACCGGACCTTCGCCCAGGACCGTAAACTGGTGGCTGAAGGTGTCCACCCCTATCTGGCATTCCTGGGCGCCCCCATGGCCCGGCACCTGGTGGAGCGCCTGGGCGCCGAGGACGATCGGACCCGGCGGGGACGCCTGGTGGAGGCGGTCCGCAGCCTGGGACCGGTGGCCCTCCCCGCCCTCCTGGATGCCCTGCAAGCCCCGGCCTGGTATCTGGTGCGCAACGCCCTCACCCTGCTGCCCGAGGTGGCCGACGGCGATCAGGCTCCCTTCGTCACGCCCCTGCTGCGCCATCCGGAACCCCGCGTGCGTCGCACGGCCGTGCGGGCCCTCTGGAAGCTGGCTGGTCCCGGGGCAGAGCATGCCCTGCTCGCGCGAATGAAGGACACCGACGCCGAGACCCTGCACGAGATCCTCTTCGTCCTCGGGCAGCTGCGCTCCGAGTCCTGCCTGGGTCCGGTCACCGACCTGGCCAAGGACAAGCGGGTGGTGGAACGGCTCCGCATCCTGGCCCTGGAGACCCTGGGCCAGATCGGCAGCCCCAAGAGCATCCCGATCTTCCTGGAGTGCCTGCGGAGGAAGGGCTTCTTCACCAGCGGCGAGGCGCCGGCCATCCGGTTGGCCTCGGCCAAGGGCTTGGCCGCCCTGCAGACACCTGAGGCCCTTGCTGCCCTCAAGCGAGTGGTGGAAGGCGAGCCCCGGGGCGCCGAGCGCGACACCCTGCGCCAGCTCCTGGACCAGCAGGCGCGGCCGTGACCGAGGTCCAGGCCCATCCGGACCCCCGCCAGCTGCTGGAGGCCTTCGAGGCCTTCACGGCGGCCTCTGAGCACCTCCAGACCCGCTACGAGGCCCTGCAGGCCCAGCTGGGCCAGCTCCAGGGCGAGCTGCAGACCGTGATCGAGGCCGTCCCCTTCGCCATCTGGGTACTGGCCGAGGACGGCTCGCTGCGCTTCACGAACCGACCCCAGGGCCTCGAGGGGCGGTTCCTCCAGGATGCGGCCCCCTGGGAGCCCGGCAGCCCCAGCGGCCAGCGGCGCTTCCAGACCACCAGCGGCCGGGAAGTGATCTTCGAGGAGGAGCGCCGCTCGGCCCCCCACGGCGGCACCATCGTCACCCTGCGGGACGTCACCGAGGCCGTGCTCAAGGCCCAGCAGGCCACCCGGGAGGACCGTCTGGCGGCCATGGGGCGCATGGCGGCGGAGCTGGCCCACGAGATCAGGAACCCCCTGGGCAGCCTGGCGCTCTTCTCCGGCATGCTCGTGGAGGATCTGGCCGAGCAGGCCGGTCCCCTGGAGCTCGCCCGCAAGATGCAGGAAGGTGTGGGCCGCCTGAACCGGCTGGTGGGCAATACCCTGGCCTTCAGCCGGGACCTCCAGCCCAAGGATGGCGTCGTGGCCCTGCGGACCTTCTGGGAGGACGCCCTGCGCAGCGCCACCCTGGCCGAGGCGGTGCCCTGGGACAACCAGATCCCGCCGCAGGCGGCCTGGCGGGGCGACCCGGAGCTGCTGCGGCAGGTCGCGCAGAACCTGCTCCAGAACGCCACCCGGGCCCTGGAGGACATGGCCTCCCCCCGCCTGGTGCTGGCAGCCATGGAGGAAGAGCTCGAGGGCCGGCCCTGCTGGCACCTGACCCTCTCCGACAACGGCTGCGGCATCCCCCAGGAGGCCCTGGCCAAGGTCTTCGATCCCTTCTTCAGTACCTTCGGCGGCGGCACGGGCCTGGGCCTGGCTGTCTGCCACCGAATCATCGTGGCCCACGGGGGTCTGCTCTTCATCGAGAGCCAGGTGGGGCGCGGCACCACCGTGCACCTGAGGCTCACCGCCCCTCCCATGGCGTGACGGGCGGCGCTGTTACCATGGGTTCCTGACTGGAGCACCCATGCCGCTGGCCCACCTCAACCCCGGAAGGCAGGCCCCGGAGATCGTGAACGCGGTCATCGAGATCCCCACAGGCTCGCGCATCAAGTACGAGATCGACCACCACACCGGCCTGGTGCATGTGGACCGGGTGCTGTTCTCCCCCTTCCACTACCCCGCGGAGTACGGCTTCATCCCCGGCACCCTGGCCGAGGACGGCGACCCCGCCGACATCCTGGTGCTCATCAACGGCTCGACCTACCCCGGCGTGGTCATCCGCGCCCGGCCCATCGGCCTGCTGCGCATGACGGACGAGAACGGCAAGGATGCGAAGATCCTGGCCGTGGCCTGCGACGACCCCACCTACAGCCACGTCAGCTCGCGCAGCGACCTGCCGCCGCACTTCCTGCTCGAGGTGGAGCACTTCTTCCTGACCTACAAGGACCTCGAGCGCAAGACCGTGACCAGCGACGGCTGGGGCGGCAAGGATGAGGCCCAGGCCTTCGTGCGGTCCTGTACGGCGGCCTACGAACTCGAAAAGAAGAAGTAGGCCCGTCGTGACGGCCCCCGAGCTGGCTCCCGGGGTCGTCTGCTTCGACCTGGACGGGACCCTTGTGGATCCCCTGCTGGGCGTGCGCAACTGCCTGCGCAAGACCTGCGCGGCCTTCGAGCTGGAAGTACCAGACGAGGCCACCGTGCGAGGCTGGATCGGCTTCGGCATGCGGGAGGCCCTGGCCACCCTGCCGGGGATGGACGATCCGGCCCGCCTCGAGGCCGTCCTGGACTTCTACTGGGAGCGCTACCGGGAGGACGGTGTCTTCGAGCACGAGCTCTATCCCGGAGTCTTCCACCTGCTGCACCGGCTCAAGCGCCAGGGCCACCGCATCTACATCGTCTCGGCCAAGCCCGGCATCTTCGCCCGGCGCATCGCCTACCAGTTCGATCTGAACCTGATCTTCGACGACATCTTCGGCAGCACCCTGAAGGGGCAGTGGCAGCCCAAGACCAAGGTGCTGGCGGGGCTCGCGGCGCAGGGGACCATCGCACCCGGAGGGGTGTTCATCGGCGATCGGGGCGTGGACATGGTCGCCGCCCGGGACCACGGCCTGGAGGCCATCGGTGTCGGCTGGGGCTACGGCAGCCGGGAAGAGCTCCTCGCCGCTGGCGCAGAGCACCTCTTCGAAACCGTGCCTGATCTCGACCGCTGGCTCCGCGTTCGGTTTCCCCAGGCGGAAGTGTTCGATGCCTTCAGCCGTTCGGAGTAGCCCACCGGGTGCCGGCGGGGAGCTGAGGCTGGAACAGCCCGGGCGTTGGCGTGGTGGACGTCTTCGGATCCAGCAGCTCCAGCTTCTGCCGGGCCCCGGTGGGATCGGTCCACTCGAGGCTCCCCAGCAGCCCCTTGCGCCCGGTGGCCTTCAGCTCCGGCAGACCCGCCTCCTTCGGCACCAGCCGCAGGGCTTCCCCGCCCAGGGACTCAGCGCGGTAGAGGCGCTCGAGTCTCGCTGGATCGAGCAGCAGCCCGAGGAGTGGGAAATCGCGGACGGCCTGGGCAAGCTCGATGCGCTGGGCCGTGCGGGTGTCCGGATCGTACTGGACCAGGTGCCGGCCATCGCAGGTCACGGTCAGGCCCCCAACGTAGGCCACCCGCAGACGGCCGCCCCGGGCCAGGGCCAGGCGTCCCTCCCGGGCCAGCTTGCCGAAGACCAGGCTCTCGCTCTCCTGGCGGAAGCGGCTCTCCAGCATCGGTGTCCGCGCGAAGGCGGTCCACCAGGCCGGCAGGGTGGCCAGGGCCGGGGCCGTGATCAGCAAGGTGATCAGCAGGGCGCGCATCAAGGCCGCGTCAAGTCGATGGAGAGGCGATCGGTCGCTCCGGGGGACGGCGCCAGGCAGCGGAGCTGGCCTTCCAGCAGCACCCGACCCCGCTGCCGGACCTGCACCACGACTTCCAGATCCGGAGCTCCCAGGTCGGCGGGCAGCACCAGCACCAGCGGGGATGCAAGGATGGGGTCAACGGGACTCGGCGCACTCACCTGAGCGTGCTGCAATTCGGGGTCCTCGACCTCCTGGTGCAAGGGCGCCGGAGCTAAGACCGGCACCGCCAGCTCCATGGTTGCAGTGCTTCCCCCACCCAGCCCGGGGGACGGCTCCCAGGCTGAACCCGTCGGAGCCGAGGGTTCGGGGTCGGTTCCGGGCAACGAGGTGAGGTCGCTCTCCAGGAGAAAGGTGAGGTCCTCAGACACGACCCCGGGAAGTTCGGGCAGCACGGGGGCCTCGATAGGTAGGTCCCCAAAGAGACCCTCCTCCGGCAGGAGCAGGAACTCCCCGCTCCCCCCCGGGAAGGCCCCCTCCAGATCAAGGAGATCCAGATCAGAGGGCAGATCGGTCAGGGCGAGGGGCTGAACCGCCGGGACCCCGGCGGACGGGTCCTCGTCCAGCAGGTGGGACTTGATGCGGGACAGGGCCAGCCGCGTGATGCCCCGCAGGGTCTCGAAGACGCCCTGCCCCTCGGAGGCGACCGCCTGGAAGCTGGGAATCCCGCCCAAGTTGAAGGTCGCCTCCAGCTCCTCCAGCGAGAGCGCACTCCGAAGATCCCGCTTGTTCCACTGGAAGACCGTGGGGATCTCCTCGGGCTTCAGCCCCTGCTCGCGGAGGTTTTCCTGCAGGTTCTGGAGGCTCTCATGGCAGGCGTCCAGCATGGCGGCCTGGCTGTCCACCACGAAGACAAGGCCGTCCACGCCCTTCAGCACCAGCTTGCGGGTGCTGTTGTAGAACACCTGGCCCGGCACCGTGTAGAGCTGCAGGCGGGTCTTGAAGCCACCCACCATGCCCACCTCCATGGGCAGGAGATCGAAGAAGAGGGTGCGGTCAGTCTCGGTGTTGAGGCTCACCATCTCACCCCGGGCCTTCGGCGTGGTCCTGGCGTAGATCGTGTTCAGATTGGTGGTCTTGCCGCACAGACCCGGGCCGTAGTAGACGATCTTCACCGTCATCTGCCGGGTGGCGTGATTGAAGAAGACCATTCCAGAGCCTCGTGGGGTTGGCGTGATTTTAGCCCGGAAGTCAGCGCAGGCTCAACGCCGCCCAGGGGTTCACTTGGCCAACGCCTTCAGGAAGTCGAGCACCTGCTGGTCATGGTCCTTGGTGCGGACATCGCTCAGGACATGGCGGACGATGCCCTGCTTGTCGATGATGAAGGTCACCCGCTTGGCGATGCCGATGAGCGGCATCTTCACGCCGTAGGCCTCGATGATCTTCTTGTCGGGGTCCGCCAGGAGGCTGAACGGGAGGTGGAACTTCTCCGCGAAGGCCTTGTGGCTCTGCCCGTTGTCGGCGCTCACGCCGAGGATCACCGCCCCGGCCTTGCGGATCTCGCCAAACCCATCGCGCAGGCTGCAGGCCTCGGCCGTGCAGCCGGGCGTGTCGTCCTTGGGATAGAAGTAGAGCACCACGGCCGACTTGCCCTTGAAGTCCGCCAGGCGGACGGTGGCGCCGTGCTGATCCTGCGCCTCGAAAGCCGGGGCCTTCGCCCCTTCGGTCACCTCGGCCGCCGAAGCGAGCCCCAGCATCGCGATGATCCCCATGGTGATCCTCCCTGTCCGCGCCACTCTGGCCTCCAGATTCCAGGTGGAGTGTGGCACCATCGGCTCCTCAGGGGGAGGGAACCGCAGTGTCCAGACCGGTCCGCATCGCGCTCATCCCCGGCGACGGCGTCGGCGGCGAGGTCATGGCCGAAGCCGCGCCCTGCCTGGACTGGGCGGCGGTCCGGGGCCGGTGCCTCGAGGCGGTCCCCCTGCCCTACGGCGCCGAGCACTACCTGGCCACGGGAGAGACCCTGCCCGAGCACGCCTTCACGGCCCTCCGTGACGGCTGCGACGCGGTGCTCTTCGGTGCAGTGGGGGATCCGCGCATCCCCGACGGGCGCCATGCGGAACAGATCCTCCTGCGGCTGCGGCAGGGCCTGGAGCTGACGGTGAACTTCCGCCCCTGCCGCCCCCTCCTGCCGGGCTTCCAGGCTGGCCTGGACCTCGAGATCTTCCGGGAGAACACCGAGGGCCCCTACTGCCTGCAGGGCACCACTGAGCCCGGCCGCGCCGTGGACTTCGCCATCCACACGGAGCCCGCTGTCCGCCGTCTGCTGGAGACGGCCTTCCAGCGGGCGGCCGAGCGGGGGCGCCCGCTGCTGCTGGCGCACAAGGCCAACGTACTGAAACATGGCCACGGTCTCTGGCTCCGCGTCTTCGAGGACCTCCGGCCCCAGTTCCCCGGCGTGGCCACCCGCACCATGCACGCGGACGCCCTGCTCTGCGCCCTCGTGCAAGAACCGAAGGGCTTCGCGATCATCGCCGCCGACAACTACCTCGGCGACCTCATCAGCGACCTCACGGCGGCCTACCTGGGCGGCATGGGCATGGCGCCCTCCCTCAGCTGGGCCCCCCACCGGCCTTTCCGCTGCGCGGCCCTGGCCGAGCCGGTCCACGGCTCCGCGCCGGACATCGCCGGGCAGGGTCTGGCCAACCCCGTGGGCATGTTCCTGAGCCTCGCACTGCTCTTCCGGCACCTGGGCTGGGAGCCGGAAGCAACCGCGCTGGAAGCAGCGGTGGGCGAGGCCCTGCAGGCGGGCTTCCGCACCCGCGACCTCGGCGGAACCCACAGCACCACCGAGATGGGGCAGGCCGTGCGGAGCCGGCTGGGTCGCTGAGTCCCGCTCAGTGCCGGCCGGCCCCTGCAAGGGCCCGCATTCGGCGGCTGTTGGCGGTCATCCCCGTTCATCCGTTTTTATCCCCGTCCAAAGGCACTTGTCTTTGAACCTTCAGCCTGGCATTCCGCCCCAGAAAGCAGAGGCATGACGGGGATAAATGGGATGGACGGGGATGCCTGCAAGTGCGCGGCCGAGAATGATCCCGGGAATTCCGGAAGAACCTGAAAAAGGGATCAGAAGCCTTCGCCACAAAGGACACGAAGCACAGACCCAAAGGGGCACGAAGGCGCGGTCATCGCGCCGACAGGGCATCCGGGCCGGGACCCCCGGTCGCGTGCGACCGGCCCGGGTCCGGGCGGATTCGAGTGCTTCCTGCGCCCGCAGGGCGTCTTCGTGTTCTTCGTGGAGCGCCTTTTTAGCGGAGTCTGGCCGATAATCAGGTTCCCGAATTCCACGCGGAAGTCGACCCGCCGGGCCGCTCTCAGCAGCTGCGCATGACGCCGACGAGGACGCCCTGGATGTCGATGTTCTGCGGGGGGTAGCAGCGCGGCTGCAGCTCGGGGTTGTGAGGGATGAGCCACACGCCCTTGGCGTCGCGTCGGAACTCCTTCAGGGTGACCTCCTCCTGCTCGATGAGGGCCACCACCCGGTCCCCATTGCGGTATTCGCCCTTGCGCTGCAGCACCACGAGGTCGCCATCGAGAATGGCGTCATCGACCATGGAGTCGCCCCGGACCCGCAGGACGAAGAGCTCCTCGCGCTGCCGGTGGATGCTGTTGGGCACCTCGATGGGCAGGGCGCGACTCTCGGGCAGGATGGGGGCGCCGGCGGCCACGTCACCGCAGAAGGGGTAGATCTTCATGAGCGGCAAGACCTCGGGCCGCTGCTCACCACGGACGGAGCGGCCGCGATCCGGCGCCTCCTCGGCCTGGGTGGCCACCACCAGGTTGTTGCCCTTCCCGTGGCTGCGGACCAGGAAGCCCTTGTCCATCAGGTGCTGGACATGTTTGTGAATGGTGGATACCGCACTGGAACCGACACCCTTGGCAATTTCCGCGAGCGTGGGGCTGCGCCCCTCCTCGAGTACGAATGCTCGGATGAAGTTCAGCACAGCCTGCTGCCGTTTGGTGAGATCACTGGTTTTCATGGCTTTCAATGTAGGAGTGGAGCAGCAGGTCGTCAATCCCTTTTTTTTCGCTTATTTTCAGACCCCCTTCCTCCCCCTGGCAAGACCGTGGATGGAACCGGCTTCCGGCCTCTGCCATACTGAAGGACTGCCTGATAGATCAAGTATTTACGCCCTCATTATCCTCTTTCATGCACACCCCATACCCGCCGGCTCGCCCAGAAAAGGAGTCTCCATGACTGCCAGTCCTGCTGCCCCCCCCCTCGCCCAGGGAGCGAAAACCCGGATCAATGATTTCTCGATCCAGGTGGCCACGGTCAACGGATCGGGTTCCCAGACCGCGAACACCGTGCTGCTGCGCGCCATCTTCCAGATGGGCGTCTTCGTCAGCGGCAAGAACCTCTTCCCCTCGAACATCGCCGGCCTGCCCACCTGGTTCACCATCCGCGCCAGCGCCAAGGGCTATGTGGCGCGCAAGGCCAGCAACGAGATGCTGATCCTGATGAATCCCGAGACGGCCAAGGACGACATCGCCAAGGCCGATGTCGGCGCACTGGTGATCTACGATGAGCCGCTGCAGTTGGACAAGCTGCGCAGCGACCTCTCCTGCATCCCCGTGCCCTTCCAGAAGCTGGTGACGGCCTCCTGTCCCGAGCCCAAGCTGCACAAGCTGGTGAAGAACATGATCTACGTCGGCGTCGCCTCCCGCGTGCTGGGCGTGGACATGGCCGAGGTCAAGAAGGCCATCGCTAAGCAGCTGAAGGGCAAGGACAAGGCCATCGAGCTGAACCAGAACGCCGCCATGGCCGGCTACGACTGGGCCATGGAGAACCTGCCCGACCAGGACCAGGTGCGGGTGGTGCGCGACAACAAGACCCAGGGCCTCATCATCGTGGACGGCAACGAGGCCTGCGCCCTGGGCGCCCTCTTCGCCGGCTGCACTGTGGTGGGCTGGTATCCCATCACCCCCGCCTCGACGCTGGTCGAGACCTTCATCGAGTACGCGCAGGAATACCGCATCGATCCCAAGACCGGCAAGTCCACGGTGGCCATCGTGCAGATGGAGGATGAGCTCGCCTCTGCGGGCGTGGTGCTGGCCGCGGGCTGGGCTGGTGCCCGCTCCATGACCTCCACCTCGGGTCCCGGCGTCTCGCTCATGAGCGAGTTCATCGGCCTGGGGTACTACGTCGAAGCGCCGGGCGTGTTCTACAACGTCGCCCGCACGGGTCCCAGCACCGGCCTGCCCACCCGCACCCAGCAGTCGGACATCGAGCTCTGCGCCAAGTGCAGCCACGGCGACACGCAGCACATCAACCTCTACCCCGGCAACATGGAGGAGTGCTTCCAGTTCTCCTACGACGCCTTCGACCTGGCCGAGCGCTTTCAGACGCCCATCTTCGTGGTGACCGACCTGGACCTGGGCATGCAGAACTGGTCCTCCAAGCCCTTCGACTACCCCACCAAGCCCTATGACCGCGGCAAGGTGCTCAACCAGCAACAGCTCGCCGAGGCGGAGGACTGGGGCCGCTACAAGGACGTGGACGGCGACGGGATTCCCTACCGCAGCCTGCCCGGCACCCCTGGCGGGAAGGGCGCCTACTTCACCCGCGGCTCGGGTCACAACGCCTACGCCCAGTATTCCGAGAAGCCTGAGGACTACCTCGCGGTAGTGGACCGCCTGAAGCGGAAATACGAGACCGCGAAGACCTACGTGCCCAAGCCCCTCTTCCGCAACCTGGGGTCCGACAAGGGCCTCCTGGCCTTCGGCTCCAGCAACCCCGCGGCCATCGAGGCCCAGGACATCCTGGCCGAGGCCGGTCTCAAGACGGACTACCTGCGGCTGCGTGCCCTGCCCTTCACGGCCGAGGTCGACGCCTTCGTGCAGGAGAAGCAGGTGGTCTACCTGGTCGAGCAGAACCGGGACGGCCAGATGGCCAACCTCTTCCGCGAGACCTATCCGGAGTTCGCCACCAAGTTCAAGAGCGTCCTCCACTACGACGGCCACGCCATCCCCGCCAAGTGCATCGTGGACCAGATCACCGCCTTCGAGCAGAAGTAAGAGGAGCTGACCATGACCACCCCCACGCCTTCCGCTCCCGCCAATAAGCTCGGCTTCACCAAGCAGGACTATGTGGGCTCCAAGTCCACCCTCTGCGCCGGCTGCGGCCACGACGCCATCACCGCCCAGATCATCAACGCCGCCTTCGAGTCCAACATCGAAGGCTACCGGGTCGCCAAGTTCTCGGGCATCGGCTGTTCCTCCAAGACCCCCGCCTACTTCATCAACCAGGGCTGGGGCTTCAACAGCGTCCACGGCCGCATGCCCTCCATGGCCACCGGCGCCTCCCTGGCCAACCGCCAGCTCATCAACATCGGCGTCTCCGGCGACGGCGACTCCATGTCCATCGGCACGGGCCAGTTCGTCCACGCAGTGCGCCGCAACGTGGCCATGATCTACATCATCGAGGACAACGGCGTCTACGGCCTGACGAAGGGCCAGTTCTCCGCCACCGCCGACAAGGGCTCCTCCCTGAAGAGCGGCGCGGTCAACGAGCTGCCGCCCATCGATCCCTGCACCCTGGCCATCGAGCTGGGCTGCGGCTTCGTGGCCCGCTGCTTCTCCGGCAACCCCAAGCAGCTGGGCGCCATCCTCAAAGCCGCCTTCGCCTACCAGGGCACCGTGGTGCTGGACATCATCAGCCCCTGCGTCACCTTCAACAACCACGATGCCTCCACGCGCTCCTACAAGCACGTCAAGGACCATGACTTCCCCCTCCATGACCTGGGCTTCGTCCAGTATTCCGAGGTCGAGGACGTGGACATCCCCGCGGGTGAGACCGAGGTCGTCACCTTCCCGGACGGCTCCAAGGTGGCCATCAAGGCCATCCACGAGGACTACGACCCCAAGGACCGCTACGGCGCCATGAAGGCCATCCACGAGTCCATGGAGAAGGGCGAGTTCCTCACCGGGCTGCTCTACATCAACCCGACCCAGCCCCCCCTCCCGGACCTGCTCAACCTGGTCGACGAGCCCCTGGCCAGCCTGGACGAGACCCTCCTCAAGCCCAGCCCCGCCGTCCTCGACGACATCATGAAGAGCCTAATGTAGCCGACCGCCGGATGACGAAGCAGAGGGCTCGATGCCCTCTGCGCAGTCAGGATCCGGCGCGGAGGCTATGCCACAGGACCGCCGGATGACGAAGCAGAGGGCTCGATGCCCTCTGCGCAGTCAGGATCCGGCGCGGAGGCTATGCCACAGGACCGCCGGATGACGAAGCAGAGGGCTCTCCGCCGGACGCCCAGGACATCAAGTCCTGGGCTCCCACTCGCCCTTCGGGCTCGCGGCGTCGGAGCCTCTGCCCTCTGCGCAGTCAGGATCCGGCGCGGAGGCTATGCCACGTCCACCCAGGGACCCCGCATTGACGCCATCCACCGTCCCGCTAGACTGGAAAGCCCAGGGCCTGTAGCTCAGCTGGGAGAGCGCTGCGTTCGCAATGCAGAGGTCGTCAGTTCGATCCTGATCAGGTCCACCAGCT
>Ga0194052_1000847_pt1 | contig 18693 bp, 16 predicted proteins | sample SepL226m_MetaG_FD_160117 | JGI IMG/M metagenome (GOLD analysis project Ga0194052, IMG submission 160117) | Anoxic zone freshwater microbial communities from boreal shield lake in IISD Experimental Lakes Area, Ontario, Canada - Sep2016-L227-6m | ecosystem: Environmental > Aquatic > Freshwater >...
CCTTCTGCATGGAAGGCTGCACGGCTCCCTACAACAACGGCGAACGGGGCTGACCATGATTCTCGATTCCATCGCCCTTTCCCGGCAGCAGGTCGACGGCGACACCATGATCGTCAACCTGGGCCCGTCGCATCCCACGACCCACGGCACCCTGCGCATCATCATGGAGCTCTCGGGCGAGACCATCGTCAAGTCCACCCCGGAGATGGGCTACCTCCACCGCGGCGTGGAGAAGCTCGGCGAGAGCCTCAGCTACCAGCAGTTCATCCCCCTCACGGACCGCCTCAACTACTGCAGCTCCATCATGAACAACGTGGGCTACACCCACGCGGTGGAGAAGCTGCTCGGCATCGAGATTCCCCAGCGCGCCCAGCAGATCCGGGTGCTCATGTCGGAGCTGGCCCGGCTCGGCGACCACATCGTCTGTGTCGGCGTCAACGCGGTGGATATCGGCGCCTTCACGGCCTTCCTCTACATCTGGAAGCAGCGCGAGACCATCTACGACCTGTTCGAGATGGCCACGGGCCAGCGCCTCCACACCAGCTTCACGCGCATCGGCGGCCTCTTCCGCGACCTGCCCGAGGGTTTCATCCCCGCGACCGAGCGGTTCCTGCCTGAGTGCGAGGCGGCCATCGACGAGCTGGAGAAGCTGCTCACCCACAACCCCATCTGGTATGACCGCACCAAGGGCATCGGTGTCATCAGCGCCGAGGACGCCGTGAACTGGGGCTACACCGGCCCCTGTCTCCGTGCCGCGGGCGTGCCCCAGGATCTGCGCAAGGCCCAGCCCTACCTCGGCTACGAGACCTACGACTTCGACATCCCTGTGGGCACCACCGGCGACGTGTTCGACCGCTACCTGGTCCGTGTCGAGGAGATGCGCCAGAGCATCCGCATCATCCGCCAGGTCCTCGCCCGCCTCGAGCCCGGGCCCGTGAACGTGGACGATCCCAAGATCACGCTCCCCACCAAGGAGAAGGTCTACACGCGGATGGAGAGCCTCATCCACCACTTCAAGCTGGTCATGCACGGCATGGAGATGCCCGTGGGCGAGGTCTACAGCGCCACCGAAGCCGCCAACGGCGAGCTGGGCTTCTACCTCGTCAGCGACGGCGGCAAGAACCCCTACCGCATCCGCGTCCGTCCCCCCTGCCTCCCCATCTTCAGCAGCTTCCACGAGCAGGTGAAAGGCTTCATGATCGCCGACGCCGTCGCCGTCCTGGGAGCTATGAATGTCATTGCAGGTGAGTTGGACCGTTAATTAGCCACGCCCTGCCACGGCATAGGCGCGATGAGGACGAGCGCAGTGAGTCCCACGGTGTCGTAGGCGCCGAGTGAGCTCGACCGCTAAGAATCCTGGGTCAACCCGGGCCTTGGCCCGGAACGGGATGTCCCCCCGCGGCGTGAGCCTCGGGTGGTCGCGGGGCGAAGTGCTTGGACCGGCGCGACTCCAGCTGAACCCTGGGGGTAGCCCAGCGAAAAATCCCTCCGGAGCCGGGCACCGGAGGGGGGGCAAATTCCGCCGTGGCTGACGAGCGTCTCCCGGGAGTCCCCCCCGGCTGACTTGGGTTAAAAATGCCCGATCCGATGGCTGGGATCCTGAATTCATAACGTAAATATCATAATATAAATAGTTAAGATTCCTATTAAGCCTCTGGCACGGTCGCTGCCCAGTCCTGGTTCCCCCATGGTGGCGGGATCAAGGAGGTAGCACATGCGAATGCAGGGACGCAGGCACCGCACCCGGTGCCAAACAGCTGAAAGGAGTGCGTCATGAGTGGGTCCATTCTCAACAACGTTTCCGCCATGAACGCCAGCCGCCAGCTGGGGGTGTCAGGGCAGGGTCTGCAGCAGGCCATCCAGCGCCTGACCACGGGCAAGCGGATCAACCGTGCCTCGGATGACGCAGCCGGTCTGGCTATCGCCAACAAGCTCGGCGCGGATGTGCGTGTGGCCGGTCAGGGACGGCGGAATGCCAACGATGGCATCTCGTACCTCCAGGTGGCCGATGGCGTCCTGGACGAGGTCACCAGCCTGCTCACCCGGGCCGCCGAACTTGCCCAGCAGGCCGCCAGCGGCACCTCGGGCGCCGATAGCGGCACCGGCAAGACTGCGCTGGATTCCGAGTTCCAGAACATCATCAAGACCATCGCGGATATCGAGACGAAGACCACCTTCAACGGTGCGCCGGTGTTCAACGCCGCCAGCGCCCTCTCCGTGGCGGTTGGTGGGTTCACCACGGTCAACGTCACGGTTGGCACCTTCGCCTCGCTGTCCGCCGGCACGGATTTCCTTACAACGACTGCGGGAGCCGGCCAAGCCGCCACCGATATCACCACTGCGTTAACGGCAGTTTCCGCCCTTCGAGGCACCATCGGCGCCACCCAGCAGCAGCTGACCTCCCTGTCGAACTCCCTGGGCATCCAGATGGAGAACTTCACGGCCGCGCAGAGTCAGATCCAGGACGCGAACATCTCCGATGAGGTGATCGCCATGAGCAAGTTCCAGATCCTCAACCAGTCGGGCATCAGCTCCCTGGCCCAGGCCAATCAGGCCAGCCAGTCCATCCTGAAGCTCCTCCAGTAGGTCCGACCTCCAACCGCCGCCACGAGGCCCGGCTTCCGCCGGGCCTTCGGCTGTGTGGGCCCGCTCGAAAAGGACCTAGACGACTCCGCGGGGCGCCGGGCGAGCCTGGCAACGTACGGTCAGTCGCCCTTGGCCAGGGCCTCGAGCTGGAGCCTGTAGTCGTTGCGCACCCGCTCGAGCAGGCCCAGGAGCAGGTCCCGCTCCTCAGCTGAGAGGCAGCGGTCCACCTGCTGGCAGAGGGTATCGTGGCAGCCGTGCATCCGACCCTCCAGCGCCAGGCCCTTGGGGGTGATCTGCACCCGGCTGCCCCGGCGATCGGCGGGGTTCTCGCAGCGCTTGACCAGGCCCCGCTCTTCCAGGCGGTTCACCAGGCGCGGCACATCCGCGAAGCGGTAGATCATCCGGCAGCGGATCTCCTTCACCAGGTAGCCGTCCTTCGGGCCGCCCTTGAGGATGCGCAGCACGTTGAACTGTTGGTCCGACAGGCCCTCGGGCTCGTAGAGGCCCTGCTCGAAGAGGCGGGCCACGTATTCCCGGGTCAGGAGCAGGGCCAGGGCCAGCTCGTGGCCGGGATCCAGGGGACGGTTGATCTGGAGTTCCTCGCGGATGTGCATGACAGGCTCCTGCTTAAGGAGAATGACAGATTTTCAAAGAAAGGTGTTGCAACTCCAGAAAACAGGTCTAAGCTGAAATGCATGGTGAAACACCTATTCCAAGGAGGCCCAATGCGCCACTCATTCCTTAAGACCCTCGCCGTTCTCGCCCTCGCCGCCCTGCCGGCCCTGGCCCAGGACAGCTACAAGATCGACGCTGTCCACAGCGAAGTCAGCTTCAAGGTCCGTCACCTGCTGGCCAAGACCAGCGGCCGGTTCACCAAGTTCAGCGGCACCATCAAGGTGGATGCGGCGGACGTGAGCAAGTCCAGCGTCGAGGTGAGCATCGAGGCCGCCAGCATCGCCACCGACAACGACGGTCGGGACAAGCACCTGAAGAGTGCCGACTTTTTCGATGTGGAGAAGTTCCCCACCATCACCTTCAAGAGCACCTCGGTGAAGGAAGTGGCCAAGGGCAAGCTGGAAGTCACCGGTGACTTCACCCTGCGCGGCGTGACCAAGCGCATCACCATCCCCATCACCAACGCGGGCACCCAGCCCGGCATGCAGCCTGGCAGCGTGATCGCGGGCTTCATCGACGGCGCCGTGACCATCAACCGCAACGACTACGGCATCAAGTATGGCCCCGGGGTCCTGGGCGACGATGTGGCCATCAGCCTCAACATCGAGGCCGGCAAGAAGTAAGGGGACGCCCCCAAGCTGGGGGTCGCGCTCGATCGTGATGGGAGGCACAGGGGTGCCAGGAGCTGGAACGGAATAAGCATTGCCACCGCGCAGGGTGCCGGGCAAGCGAGACAAGGAGGCTGAGGTTCCAGCGGAGCGGGACTCCGTGAACCTCAGCCGACGCTGTATCGAGCCGCCCGCCACCCTGCGTCCGTAGGATTGGCCCCCAGCCGCGCGCCCCGCGGCGTCATCGCCCTTTAACAATGAACCACATTGTCCTGCGGGCGCTTCCTGGCGGATGCATCGCGGCTGAGTGCCAACGGTGGCAACGATTATTCCGTTCCAGCTCCTTCGCCCAGTGCCTCCCAGTCTCTTTGGGCTAAACTGGGCCTTCATGCGAGCGCGCCCATGAATCATCCCCACTCCCCCGAGACCTCGAACGAACCCCTGGCCCCGGGCCAGCGGTTGCCGGAATCCGAGCGCAAGGCATTCAGCCCCGAGGCCATCGCCGAGATCCAGGCGATCATGGCGCAGTACCCGGACAAGCTCGCCGCCACGCTGCCGGCGCTCTACATCGCCCAGCGGGAGTTCGGCTTCGTGAGCCTGGCGGCCATGCGGGCTGTGGCTGCGACCATTGGCATCCCCGAGGGCCATGTCTTCGGCGTGGCGACCTTCTACACCATGTATCAGAAGGCTCCGGTGGGTAAGTTCCACTTCCAGGTCTGCACCAACATCAGCTGTGCCCTGCGCGGCGCAGCGCAGCTGCTGGAGAAGGTCTGCGAGCGCACCGGCGTCAAGCCCGGTCAGGGCCCCAGCCCCGATGGGCTGTGGAGCGTCGAAGAGGTGGAGTGCCTGGCCGGCTGCGGGGTGGCCCCCTGCGTCCAGGTGAACCAGGACGTCTACGACGAGCTGGTGGACGAGGACAAGCTCGTCGAGGTCATGGAAGCCTGCAAGCGGGGCGACTACCGTCCCTGGGGCTACTAATGCTGTCTGGGGGAACTGCCTGCGCGCTTCGCTTGCGATGTTCCCCCATGCCCCCGCTACTCATCCGGCAAAGCCGACTTCGCAGCCTCTCGAGGTAATGTCATGGCCGCCATCCGCACCAAGCCCGATCACCACACCTACACCTTCCCCGGCTTCGGGTCGGAGAAGTTTCCGAACCTGCTGCTCCGCGGCGCGGGCGACCTGAACAACTGGCACCTGCCGGTCTACGAGCAGCAGCACGAGGGCTACGCGGCCATGCGCAAGGCGCTCCAGATGGAGCCTGTCGCCGTGACCGATGAGGTCAAGGCCTCCGGCCTCCGGGGCCGCGGTGGCGCCGGCTTCCCGGCCGGTCTGAAGTGGTCCTTCATGCCCAAGGACACCCCCGAGCGGAAGCTCACGCGCTACCTGGTCTGCAACGGCGACGAGGGCGAGCCCGGCACCTTCAAGGACCGCGTCATCCTCGAGTACAACCCGCACCAGCTCATCGAGGGCATGATCATTGGCGGCTGGGCCATGCAGTGCGCCATGGGCTACGTCTACATCCGCGGCGAGTTTCTCTGGCTCATCGAGAAGCTCGAGGCCGCGATTCAGCAGGCCCGGGACGCGGGTTACCTCGGCAAGAACATCCTCGGCACCGGTTGGGACTACGACATCCTGGTCTACCGCGGTGCGGGCGCCTACATCTGCGGCGAGGAGACGGCCCTGCTGAACTCCCTCGAAGGCCGCCGCGGCGAGCCCCGCGTCAAGCCGCCCTTCCCGGCGGCCAAGGGCGCCTTCGGCCAGCCCACCACCGTCAACAATGTGGAGACGCTGGCTGCCGTGCCGCCGATCCTGCGCATGGGCGGCGCCGAGTATGCCAAGATCGGCTCCCCCAAGAACTCGGGCACCCGCATCTTCGGCGTCAGCGGCCACGTCAAGCGCCCTGGCATCTATGAGCTGCCCATGGGCACCCCCATGAACTTCCTGGTGGAAGAGCTGGCGGGTGGTTCCAGCACGGGCCGGAAGATCAAGGCCATCATCCCGGGCGGCGCCAGCTGCCCGATGCTGGATGAGAAGGACTTCGACGTCCCCATGGACTTCGACAACCTGAAGGCCCGGGGCTCCATGGGTGGGTCCGGCGGCCTCATCGTCATGGACGAGTCCGTCTGCATCGTCCAGGCCACGCTGCGCCTGATCCGCTTCTACGCCCACGAGAGCTGCGGCCAGTGCACCCCCTGCCGCGAAGGCTGCAACTGGATGCAGCTGATCCTGCACCGCATCGAGCACGGCCAGGGCCGCATGGAGGACCTGGACCTGCTGGCCAGCCTCACGCCGCGCATCGGCATGCGCACGCTCTGCCCCCTGGGTGACGCCGCCTGCGGCCCCATGGACTCGGCCCTGCAGAAGTTCCGGCACGAGTTCGAACATCACATCATCCACAAGACCTGCTACGCCCAGGGGTCCAAGCTGCTGAGCAGCGTGGGCGCGCACTAGGCTGATGTCTCCATGCCCATAACCGGGATCGGCCTGGCCTTCACCCTTGCCGCGGCCTTGAGCTGGGCGCTCTTCGACGCCCTCCGCAAGCGGCTGGCGCGGGACGTGTCGCCGGTCCACCTGGGCCTGCTGCTGCCCTTGGCCCAGGCGCCCCTGCTGGCGCTCTGGGCCGCCTCGCGGGAGCCCCTCGGCCTTCCCCTGGCCGCGCTCTCGCCGCTGCTGGGGTCCGCCCTGCTGAACGCCCTGGCGCTGGTGCTCTTTCTGGATGCCCTGCGCCTGTCGCCCATGAGCCTCACCATTCCGCTGCTGAGCTTCACGCCGGTGCTGTCCACCACCCTGGCCTGGGTCTTCCGGGGCCAGGCGCCGGGGGCCGCCCAGTATGCCGGGGCCTCCCTGGTCGTGCTCGGCGCAGTTGTATTGGGCATGGGTGGCGGGGCCTGGCGCGGGCTGGCGTCCTCGGTGCGTGAGCCCGGGGTGCGCCGCATGGCCCTGGTGGCGGTGCTCTGGAGCTGCACCAGCGTGCTGGATCAGCTGGCGGTGTCCCGGGGCGCGGGCTCCTGGTACGCCCCGGCGGTCACCGCCGCAGTGGCGCTCCTGCTGCTGCTGCGGGCGGTCTTCCGCGGGCAGGTCCAGGCCTTCGTCGTCGCGGCGCGCCCGCTGGTCGCCCAGCCCCTGCTGGCCGGGACGGCGGTGGCCCTCGGCGCGGCCGCTCTGGCGGTGCAGATCGAGGCCTTCCGCTGGGCCCCCATCGGCTTCATCGAGGTGGTCAAGCGCGGCATCGGCATGACCAGCGCCGTTGTCCTGGGCCGCTTCGTCTTCGGCGAGCTGCTCGACGGCCGCAAGTGGGCGGCCGTGGGTCTCCTGACCCTCGGCGTGGCTCTGGTGGTGGGCCTGCGCTAAATTCAGGTCCATGTGTAGGCATCGCAGCCTGGGATACTGACGGAATGCGCCTCGGAACCGCCCTCCTCATCGCCTGTCTCGCCCTGGGGCTCAGCGCCCAGGAGGCCTTCCTGGTGAAGCCCTACCTGCAGCTCGGGGATGCTCCGGTGCCCGCGGCCCGGGAGCGCCTGGACCTGCTGTGGCACACTGCGGACCGCGATGAGGTCTGGACCGTGGAGGTGCGCCTCGGCAAGCGCTGGGTGCCGCAGGCGCCGGTCACGCAGCGCCGCCTGGCCGCGCCGCCCCTGCCACCCCACCGCATCTGCCGCGCCACCCTGCGGGACCTGCCTCCGGGAGCCCGTGTGCCCTACCGCGTGAAGCGGGACGGGGCCGTGGTCTTCGAGGCCGAGGCCCAGACCCGCAAGGCCGGCGCGCACCGCATGGTCGTGTTCGGTGACGCGGGGGACGGCTCCGCCAACCAGATTGCCGTCGCCAAGGCCTTCGCCTCGGAGCAGCCGGATGCGGTCTTCATGACGGGGGATCTGGTCTATGGCCGGGGCCGGGCCTCGGAGTATCGGCCGAACTTCTTCTCGATCTATAACGGTGCGAGCGCGCTGATGGCGAAGATCCCCTTCCTGGGCATGCCCGGCAACCACGACGCGCCCTTCCCGGGCTTCGAGGATGCGTCCGCCTACTACGCCTATTGGTCCCTGCCCCTGAACGGACCGGCGCTCAAGCCCGGCGAGCCCGGTGCCGCGCCGGTGAAGGCGGGCATCCACGACGCCATCGTCGCCGCGGCGGGCCCGGCCTTTCCGCGCATGGCCAGCTACAGCTTCACCTGGGGCCCGGTGCATTGGACGGTGCTGGATTCGAATCCCTACGTGGACTGGGACAGCCCAGCGTTGAAGGCCTGGCTGGAGGCGGACCTGAAGGCCGCCAAGGGCGCGGCCTGGCGCATCGTGGCCGTCCACCACCCCCTGTTCCAGAGCTCGAGGCTGCACTTCGACGACCAGTGGATGCGCCCCCTCAGCCCGCTGTTCGAGAAGCACGGCGTGGCCCTGGTCTTCGCAGGGCACGTCCACAACTACCAGCGCACGGCCCCGCTAACCTTCGTCCCCACGAAGATCGGGCCCCGGGGCAAGGCGGTGGAAGGGACCTTCACGGTGGACGACGCTTTTGACGGCAGGACCACTACCCGGCCCAAGGGCATCATCCACATCGTCACCGGGGCTGGTGGCGCCGACCTCTACGACCGCTGGCAGACGGATGTACGAACCAGCTGGCAGCCCTGGACCCGCGCCTTCGTCGCCGACCAGCACTCCTTCACAGTGCTGGATGTGGAGGTGAAGAAACTGAGGCTACGCCAGCTCGACGTCCAGGGCCGCGAGCTGGATGCCATTACGCTGACGAGATGACTCAGCGGCTGAAGCTGATGGAGTAGGTCAGCGGCTTGGGCAGCTGGGGGCTCTTGACCGTGGCGCTCATCGACAAGGTCTTGCCATCGGCGCTCAGCTTGAAGATGTTGGTGCGCTCGCCCTCATCGTTCTTGAAGGTCTGGATCATCTGATCCTTCGACACCTGGGCGGCCACCATGAACTTGTCACCGTCCTCGCGGGTCCAGGGGCCGGGCCGGCCGCCGGGGGGCATGGGGATCACGTCCCGGTCGTCGAACTTCACCATCGTCTCCTTGTCCGAGATGGCGATGATCACCTTCTTGTAGACCGGGTTGAGGCGCACCAGCTTGGCGCGGGCGATGGGCCGCTTGATGAAGTTCATATCGGCCACGGTGGAGTTCACCGCCGCCACCACATCATCGGCCCGGGCCTGGACCCAGGTGCCCGACAGCGCGGACTCCTCAGCCGCCAGCGAGAGGGTGACGAGTGCCGGGAGAACGAGCAAGCGAAGCAGGCGCATAGGGAACTCCTCAGGGGGGGTGGTCCCTACCATAGCAGTTCACACAGAGAATTGGCCCCAGCCGGGGCCAATTCTCTTGGCGGGACAAATCCTAGACGAGGGTCGCCACCATCACCGCCTTGATGGTGTGCAGCCGGTTCTCGGCCTCGTCGAAGACGATGCTGTGGGCGCTGCGGAAGACCTCGTCCGTGACCTCCCGGATGTCGTGGCCCAGGGCCATCTGCTCCTTGGCCAGCTTGGTCTCGAAGTCGTGGAAGGCGGGCAGGCAGTGGAGGAACTTCACCTCCGGGTTGCCGGTCTTCTGGAGCATCTCCAGGGTGACCTTGAAGGGGCTGAGCAGCTGCACCCGCTCGGGGATCAGGGCCTCCTCGCCCATGCTGGCCCAGACGTCCGTGTAGATGGCGTCGGCGCCCCGCAGGGCGGTGTCCAGGTCATCGGAGACCTCGATGACGGCGCCGGTCTCCTTCCCGGCCTCGCGGGCCGCGGCCAGCACCGCGGGATCCGGCGCCAGTGCCTGGGGCCCCAGGACCACCAGGTGCATCCCGGTCTTGGCGGCGCCGTACATCAGGGCGTAGCTCATGTTGTTGCGGATGTCCCCGCAGAAGACCAGCTTCATGCCAGCGAGCGGCTTGTCGATGTGCTCCTCCAGGGTGAGGAAGTCCGCCAGGATCTGGGTCGGATGGTCCGTGTCCGTGAGGCCGTTCCAGACGGGTACGCCGCTGTGCCGGGCCAGGGACTCCACCACGGTCTGGCTGTAGCCCCGGTACTCGATGCCGTCGTAGAAGCGCCCCAGCACCTTGGCGCTGTCCTCGATGGACTCCTTCTTCCCCACCTGGGAGCCTGCGGGATCCAGGTAGGTGACATGGGCGCCCTCGTCCAGGGCCGCCACCTCAAAGGCGCAGCGGGTGCGGGTGCTGGCCTTCTCGAAGAGCAGCACGATGTTCTTGCCCTGGAGCAGCGGGGCGTAGAGTCCTTGCTGCTTCTTGGCCTTCAGCTCCCGGGCCAGGTCCAGCAGGTGGCGGACTTCGGCTGGGGTGAAGTCCATGAGGGTGAGAAAGCTGCGGCCCTTCAGGTTGACGGTCATGGCGATCTCCGGCACGAATTCGGCGCATCAGGTTAACGCCGCCCTGGTAAATCAGCGATCTGAAACGGGGCTGTCGGCCCCAGCCTTGACACTGTGTCAGACCGGCCCCGGCCCAGGTCTCGGGCCGCCCTTCCGGGGAGCTGAACGGACTCCAGCTTTCACTGCTTTGATTTTCCGGCCTTGGCCGTATAGTCATGCCACGGAATCAATGCGATCTCACCCGAAGAGACGCAGCGGAGGCAGCCATGCGACCCCTGAAGCAGCTGATCGAAGAGAAGCCGGCCACGGTGACCGTGGCACCCGACGATACCGTCTTCGCGGCCCTGACCCTGCTGGCCCAGTTCGACATCGGCGCCCTGCTGGTGCTGGACCAGGGACGCCTCGTGGGCCTCTTCTCCGAGCGCGACTACGCCCGCAAGATCATCCTCAAGGGCAAGGCCTCCAAGGACACGCTGGTGCGCGAGATCATGAGCGAGAAGCTCAGCTGCGTGACCCTCTCCCAGACCGTCCAGGAGTGCATGGCCCTCATGACCGAGCGGCACGTGCGCCACCTGCCGGTCATCGATGGCCAGGACAAGGTGCTTGGCATCCTCTCCATCGGCGACCTGGTCAAGGAGACCATCTCCGACCAGAAGTTCACCATCGAGCAGCTGGTGCACTACATCCAGAACTAGGCCTCGGCGCGGAAGAACCGCAGGATCTCGTCCTTCTGCCGCAGGGCGTCGGCGTGGCCGAGGGCGATGAGCTCCCGGGTGTAGCTGGGCTCGAAGAGCAGGTAGCTCAATACCGCAGACCCGGTCCGGTGGGTGATGCCCGCCCGCCGGAAGAAGAACCGCACCACCGGCGGCAGGGACTGGGCGTGCTTGCCTGAGAGGGAGGCCAGGTTCCGGCTCGGGGCGATGACCAGGGTCTCGATAGGTCGCAGGTCCAGGCCGGGCAGCTCCGCTTCGGGGATCCGCTCCAGGGTCTGGTTCACGCGCTGGAGCTGCTCCAGGTCGCTGTTGAGGCTGTCCACGAAGACGCTGTCCAGGACCTGCCCGGCGATCTCCGCGAGGGTGGGGTAGCGATGGCCTTCCATGGCCTTGCGCTCCTCCCGCTCGGTGCCGGCGACGCCGATGATCATCACGCGGTCCGCCCCCAGGTGCAGGGCCGGGCTCACCGGGGCGAGGAAGCGCACGGAGCCGTCCCCGAAGTACTCCCGGTGGATCTTCACCGCCGGGAAGAGCAGGGGGATGGCGCTGGAGGCCAGCAGGTGGTCGATGCCGATGCGGGTGCGGGCCCCGGCGCGCCGGAACCGCTGCCAGGAGGCTATCTCCGGGTGCCCCTCGAAGAAGCTCACGGACTCGCCGGAGCCATAGCCCGAGCAGGTTACGGACAGGGCGAAGAGGTGGCCTCGCTGCAGGGCGGACTCGATCTGGTCGAAGCGGATGATCCGCTTGAGCAGCCGCCGCAGGGGCGCGTTGTCCAGCAGGGACCGGCGGGAGGGCGAGAGGCGGCGCGGGCGGAACAGCGAGGCGAACCAGCGCAGGCTGTTCTGGGTCATGCCCCAGGCATCGGCGCGGTAGATCTGGTCGCTGGTGAAGTTCGCCCAGACCTGTTCCAGGCGCCGGACCCCCACCTTGAACCGGGAGGCGTGGCAGGCCAGGACCGCGGCGTTGATGGCCCCGGCGGAAGACCCGCAGAGGATCGGAAAGGGGAGCGTCTTTTGCTCGGGCAGCAGCTCCGCCAGCGCCTTCAGGACGCCCACCTGGTAGGCGCCCCGGGCGCCACCTCCAGAGAGCACCAGGGCCGTGCGGCTTATGGGTGGGTTCATTGCCCTAAGGGTGGACCCAGCGACCGGAGGACGCTAGCCCTTCCGGCCAGCGGCCGCTTCCCGCCAGGCGGCGAGGAGCTTGGCCTCCTGCTCGGCCGTGGGACCCGCGAGCTTGTTGCGGCCCTTCTCGAGCTTCTCCTGGCCCTTGTACCAGGCGAGGGTGTCCTGCACCGTCTGGTCGGCGGGGCGGAAGCGCAGGCCGGCCTTCACGGCGCGGTCGTTGCGCCAGGTGTGGAAGCCCTTGGTCTCACCCGCATAGGGGGCCCAGATGGGGAACTCCAGGTCCTTCTGAGCGGCAATGAAGTCCGCGGGGATCCAGAGGGGCTTGCTGGCGGGGTTGCCCGCCTTCTGGCAGGCCGCCACCACGGTGCCCCAGGCCAGGCGCTGGGCGGGTCCGCAGGCGTTGAAGACGCCCAGGGTGCGCTGCTCCACCAGCAGGACCAGCCAGGTGGCGAGGTCGCGCACGTCGATGATCTGCAGAGGGTCGTCGGGGGCGCCGGGCACCGCGACGTCGCCGCCCCGGTCGAAGCGCGCGGGCCAGTAGGTGAAGCGGCCCGAGGGGTCATCGGGGCCCACGATGTAGCCTGGGCGAATCACCGTGGTGCGGCCGGGCATGGCCTTCTGGGCGGCCTGCTCACAGAGGGCCTTGAGGGCGCCGTAGTGTTCGTAGCTCTTGCCCATGTCCTCCAGGGTGGGATCGGGCATGGTGGCCAAGGGCGCGTCCTCGGTACCGGCCTCGGGGTTGGGCTCCTTGTAGGCGCTGATGCTGGAGAGGATCAGGTATTGGCGGACGCGCGGCGCCAGCAGCCCCGCTGAGGCTGCGACCATGCGCGGGTAGTAGGCGCTGTTGTCGATGACGGCATCCCAGGTGCCCTGCTCCAGGGCCTTGAGGCCGTCCCCCTTCTTCGGGTCGCGGTCGCCGTGCAGCTTCTCCACGCCGGGAAACAGCTCGGGCCGGGTCTTCCCGCGGTTGAACAGGGTCACCTGATGGCCGCGGGCCTGGGCGGCCTCGAGGGTGGCGGGGCCCAGGAAGCCCGTGCCGCCGAGGATCAGGAGCTTCAGCTTCCCGGCCTTGGGAGTGGCCTTGGCGGGGGTGGCGGTCAGGTCCAGTCCTGTGCTGGCCAGGGCGGCAGCGGTGGACCACTGAAGGAACTGGCGGCGGGAGGCGGTCATGGGGAACTCCGGGCGGGGATGCTCAGCGCGGGAATCGGGTTGACTTTTTCAACGCATGCTTGAAAATAATGGACATGCACATGTCGGTGGAAGGCTCCTCCTGCACGCCGCGGCTCACCGCAGGCGGCCGGGGACTGTCCACGCTGACCACCACGACTAATATTACGCTCGCCATCCCGCGGGGCGCCTGACCTGATTCCACCTTTCAGACTCGGCCCCGCGGTTACCCCGCGGGGCTTTTTCGTATCGACTTCCCGGAGCCCCCCATGCAGCCCAGCGCCATCCGTGTCATGAAATTCGGCGGCACCAGCCTTGGTGGCGCTGTCCGTCTGCGGGCCGCCGTGGAGCTCGCCGCCGCCGCCCGGACCACCCACCGCGTCTGTGTCGTGGCCTCGGCCATGTCGGGCATCACCAACCTGCTGCTGCACGGCGGCCGGGTGCCCAACCGCGAGGAGGCGGACCGCCTGCTGGAGACCTACCGGGATCGGCACGTCGAGGTGGTGGCGGCCATGGCTGCGGATCTGGGTCCCGAAGCGGACAGGGTCCGGGAGGAGCTGGCTGCCCTGGAGACCCTGGGGCGCCGCCTGCTGCACGGCATGGCGCTCCTGGAAGAAGGCCCACCGTCGGTGCTGGCCCAGGTGTCGAGCCTCGGCGAGCGCGCCTCCTGCGCCATCCTCATGGGCCTGCTGCGGGCCCGGGGCCTGGCGCCGAGCTACCTGGATCCCGTGACCTACATCCGGGTGGAGGGGGACCCCCTCCAGGCCCGGCCGGTGATGGCGGCCATCGACGCGGCCTTCGCTCCCCTGAAGGCCGGTCCGGACAGCCTCTGGGTGCTGCCCGGCTTCTTCGGCGGCGACAGCCACGGCCGGATCCTCTCCCTGGGCCGGGGCGGCTCGGACCACAGCGCGGCCCTGGCCGCCGCCGCCTTTGGCGCGGACCTGCTGGAGATCTGGACCGATGTGGCCGGCCTCTACAGCGCCGATCCCGGTCTCGTGCCCGAGGCCTTCCCCCTGCCCGAGGCCAGCTTCGAGGAGGCCATGGAGCTCTCCTTCTTCGGCGCCAAGGTCCTGCACCCCAAGACCATCCCCCCGGTGCGGGAGCGGGGCATCCCGGTGCGGGTGTGCAGCAGCTTCGACCCCGCCCACCCGGGCACCATCATCCGCGAGGAAGTGCCGCCCCCGCCCAGCGGCGTGCGCGGGCTGTCCTTCCTGGGGGACCTCTCTGTGGTGAATCTGACGGGTCCCGGCATGCCCGGCACGCCCGGCATCGCGGGCCGCGTCTTCAGCGCCCTGGCCCGGAAGGGCATCTCCGCGGTGCTCATCACCCAGAGCTCCTCCGAGCTCTCCATCTGCTTCGCCGTGCGCCGGGCCGAGGGCCCGGGCGCCGTGGCGGCCATCCAGGAGGCCTTCCCGGGCGAGCTGGCCGCAGGCTTCCTGGATCCCGTGGACCTGCGCCGGGGACTCGCCGTGCTGAGCATCGTCGGCGACGGCATGCGCACCCGGGCTGGCGTGGCCGGGACCTTCTTCGACGCCCTGGCGGAAGTGGGCTGCAACGTGGTGGCCATCGCCCAGGGCGCTAGCGAGCGCATCATCTCCGCCGTGGTGGATGAGCGCGATGGCGCCCGCGCCATGGTCCACATCCACCGTCGCTTCTTCCAGGCCAAGGTGGTGGTGGACCTGCACCTGCTCGGCGCGGGCAACGTGGGCGGTAGCCTGCTGGGCCAGATCCAGCGGCAGCATGACCAGCTGGCGGCCCAGGGCCTCGATCTCCGCGTGGTGACCATCGCCACCAGCCGCTTCATGCTCACGGACCCCAAGGGCCTCGACCTCGGCCGCTGGCGGGAGGACCTGCCGAAGGCCGGCCCCATGAATCTGGACCAATTGCTGGACACTGTGCGCAGCGGCCCCCCGGCCTTGCCCGTGCTGGTGGACTGCACCACCAGCGGCGACCTCGCCGCCCGCTACGTTGAGCTCTTTGACGCCGGGTTCCACGTGGTCACCGCCAACAAGAAGGCCAACAGCGGCACCCAGGACTTCTACCGCGAGCTGCGCAAGCGCTCCACCCGGCGGGGGCTGCGTTTCCTCTACGAAGCCAATGTCGGCGCGGGCCTGCCCATCATCGACACGGTGAAGAACCTGGTCCTGACCGGCGACCGCGTCCTGCGCGGCGAGGGCATCCTGTCCGGCTCGATGTCCTACATCCTGGGCCTGCTGGGGGACGGCGTGCCACTGTCCGAGGCCGTGCGCAAAGCCAAGGACAGCGGCTTCACCGAGCCCGATCCCCGGGACGACCTCAGCGGCATGGATGTGGCCCGCAAGCTCATCATCCTGGCCCGGGAGTGCGGCATGGAGCTGGAACTGGCCGACGTGGTGGTGGAGGGCCTCCTCCCCGCCGATTTCGACGCCACCGGCGACATCCCCTCGTTCATGGACCGCCTGCCCTCCCTGGACGAGTCCTTCCGGCAGCGCCTGGCGACCCTCAAGGCCGAGGGCAAGACCCTCCGCTACGTGGGCAGCCTGTCCGAGGCAGGCTGTCGCGTGGGCCTGCTGGCCGTGCCGGCCGACCATCCCTTCGTCCCTATCAAGGGCGGCGAGAACGCCCTGGCCCTGCTGACCGAGCGCTACCAGCCCCATCCCATGGTGATCCGCGGCTACGGGGCGGGGGCCGAGGTCACCGCCGCCGGGGTGCTGGCGGATGTCCTGCGGCTGGTGCCCCCCGGCGCCCGCCCCGCAAGGAGGCACTGATGCTGGCCTACGCTGACCTTCCGCCCGCGGGCGTGGTGGCCTACGCCCCCGCGAGCATCGGCAACGTCGCCGCGGGCTTCGACCTGCTGGGCGCGGCCCTGGCACCGCTGGACGGCAGCCTCCTCGGGGACCTGGTCCACGTCGCCCCCGCCGCCCAGGACAGCTTCCGCCTGGTGGGCGCCTATGCTGCGGCCCTCGCCGGGGACACCCGGCCCAACCTCGCCCTGCGCGCCCGGGACCTCTTCCGCGAGGCCCTGGTGGCCCACGGCGGGGAGGCGGGACCCCTCGCCATCACCCTGGAGAAACGCCTGCCCGTGGCCAGCGGCCTGGGCTCCAGCGCCAGCTCCATCGTGGCGGCCATCGCCGCTCTCCAGGCCCTCTACGGCGACCCGCTGGAGATCGCTGAGCTGGTGGACCTGACGGGTCGCACCGAGGGCCTCACCAGCGGCGGCATTCACCTGGACAATGTGGTGCCGTCCCTGCTGGGCGGCCTGCAGGTGGTGGTGCCGGGCCGCGGCGGCAAGCCCGCCACGCGCCGTCTCCCCTGGCCCGCAGACCTGCTGCTGGTGGTCGCCCACCCGGACGTGCAGCTCTCCACCGCCGACAGCCGCAAGGCGCTGCCCGAGCGGCCCGAGTGGCGCGCCACCCTCGACTTCGCGGGCAACCTGGCGGGGCTGGTGCACGCCCTCCACACCGGCGACCGCTCCCTGCTGGCGCGCTGCCTGCGCGACCCCCTGGTGGAGGTCCACCGCGCCCCGCTGGTGCCAGGCTTCCGCGCGGCCCAGGCCGCCGCCCTGGCCGCCGGGGCCCTGGGCTGCAGCCTGTCCGGCTCGGGCCCGTCGGTGTTCGCCGTGGCGGAGCACGAGGCCCAGGCCAGCCAGATCCTCCGCGGGATCCGCGATGCTTTCACCAGCGCCGGACTTGCCAGCCAGGGCTGGCTCTGCGCCCTGGATCCCAACGGCGCCCGCATCCTGGCCGCTGACGCAAGCCCGCTGGCAAAGGAATGAAAAGGATCACCACCAAGGCACCAAGGCACCAAGAACTGCAGTAAGGAACTTCTTTGTTTTTCTTGGTGTCTTGGTGTCTTGGTGGTGAAAAGTTTTTTTGCTTTTGTCGCACACGAAATTTCTGATTGAGGAATCACCATGCAGCTCGTCAGCACGCGCAATCCCTCTCTCGAAAACAGCTTCCTGGGCGCGGTGCAGGCGGGCCTTGCGCCGGATGGCGGGCTCTACATCCCAACGCAGATCCCATGTTTTGCTGATATGCCAGAGCTGCTGGCCACGGAGTTCCAGGCCCGCTCCGCGGAGATCCTGCACCGGTTCATCGGCGACGAGATCCCCCGCGCCGAGCTGGACGCCCTGGTGCGGCGGACCTTCACGTTCCCCGCGCCCGTGGTGCCCGTGACGGACAGACTCGCGGCCCTGGAGCTCTGGCACGGGCCGACCCTGGCCTTCAAGGACTTCGGCGCGCGCTTCCTGGCCCAGGTCATGGCCTATGCCAGCACCGGCGCCCGCTGCACGGTGCTCACTGCCACCTCGGGCGACACCGGCGCCGCCGTGGCCCAGGCCTTCTGGGGTCTGCCCGGCGTGCAGGTGGTGGTGCTCTATCCCAAGGGCCGGGTGTCGCCCCTGCAGGAGCGCCAGTTCGCAACCTGCGGCGGCAACGTGCTGGCCCTGGCTGTGGAGGGCGCCTTCGATGACTGTCAGCGGCTGGTGAAGGCCGCTTTCGAGGACAAGGCGCTGGTGGCGCAGCTGGGCCTCACCTCGGCCAACAGCATCAACATCGCGCGGCTCCTGGCCCAGACCCTCTACTACTTCGAGGCTGCGGCCCAGATCAAGAACCCTGCGCCCCTGGTGGTCTCGGTGCCTAGCGGCAACTTCGGCGACCTCTACGCGGGGCTGCTGGCCCAGCGCTGCGGCGCGCCCATCGCGCAGTTCGTGGTGGCCACCAACGCCAACCGGGTGGTGCCCGAGTACCTCGAGACCGGCACCTACACGCCGCGGCCCTCCGTGGCCACGGTGTCCAACGCCATGGACGTCGGCGCCCCCAGCAACTGGGAGCGCATCCACGCCCTCTTCGGCGGCGACCACGACGCCATGGCCGGCGCCCTGCGCTGGGGCAGCCGCACGGACGCGGAGACCTGCGTGACCCTGGCCGAGCTCTACGCCCAGGGCTACCTCGCAGATCCCCACGGTGCCGTGGCCTGCGGGGTCCTCCAGGCCTGCCTGCGGGACGGCGAGCAGGGCCTCTTCCTGGCCACCGCCCACCCGGCCAAGTTCGGCGAAGTGCTGGAGCGCGACCTGGGGATTCAGGTGCCGCTGCCCGAGGCCCTCCTCGCCGTCCAGGACCGTCCTATCCTCTCCGAGCCCCTGGCCGCCGACATGGCCGTCCTCAAGGCCCGCCTGCTGGCCTGGGAGCCCGAGGCCTGATGGCTGTTCGCGATTAACAGAAGGAAAAAGACCTTCTCCACCAAGACACCAAGGCACCAAGAAAACAGGTTCCTCCGCGATTCTGAGGAAGGCCCTCCTTGCAGAGAAGGCAGAAGGGCTGGAGCCAAGCCGTCCATCCCCGGTTAAAAATGGTGGTTTGATCCTTTCAGCAATGCCCAAGGCGTGCTCTGCTCTGGGCTTTTCTTCTTTCCCTGAACTCCTGGACGAACCTTTTTTATATTCAATTCCGAACGGGGTCGCTGTCGTTCGCTGCAGCGTACCTACCAAGTCAGGGTCCGCCGCACGATCTGAACGTCGGTGTAGGGATCCACGG
>Ga0194052_1000848_pt1 | contig 18682 bp, 16 predicted proteins | sample SepL226m_MetaG_FD_160117 | JGI IMG/M metagenome (GOLD analysis project Ga0194052, IMG submission 160117) | Anoxic zone freshwater microbial communities from boreal shield lake in IISD Experimental Lakes Area, Ontario, Canada - Sep2016-L227-6m | ecosystem: Environmental > Aquatic > Freshwater >...
TTCTCGGTGAGGGTCTTCAGGCTCTCTTCGATCTGGTCGAGGAAGGCCTCCTGATCCAGCGTCTGCATGGCGGAGGGCTCCACCTCCTGCTCCAGGCTGTCACCCACGGTGAGGTCGGAGTCCCCGAGGCCCTGCTCCGTGGACACCGTCGAGGTGGTCTGCTGGAGCAGCTGGAGCCGCTCGACCTCTTCGATGCTCAGCCCGATGGCGTCGGCGATCTCCTGCAGCATGGGGGTGCGGCCAAGAGCCTGGCTCAGCTTCTGGGTGGCGCGGTTCAGCTGGACCAGGTGCCCCGCCACCTTCTGAGGCAGGCGGATCTTGTTGCCGTGCTCGGCGAGCGCGTGGAAGATGGCCTGCCGCACCCACCAGGAGCCGTAGGTCAGGAACTTGTTCTGCCGCTCGGGGTCAAAGCGCTTGGCGGCCTCGATGAGGCCCAGGTTGCCCTCGCTGATCAGGTCCAGCAGGTCCAGGCCCATGCCCTCGAACTTCCGCGCCTCCTTGACGACGAAGCGCAGGTTTCCCTCCACCAGGCGCTGCAGCCCTTCGGGGTTGCGGTCGTTCTGCCACAGGCGACCGTTGATCCGCTCTTCCTCCGCCGTGAGCAGAGGCAGGTGCCGGATGGAGTCGAAGTATTTATCGAGCGAGCGCTCTTCGAGATGCCGGAGGGGCACGGTGCTCCTTGGGGGGAAAGTTCAGCATACCAAGCGTTCGGCACCCTTTGGGGCCTGTCTAGGTATTTGACTCGACGGCCGTTCCCGCCTTGGAAAAAGGACAGCCTTGAGCCGTGATGTCAACGCTTCCGCAGGCCGTGGGTGGTCAGCTTCACCAGACCCGTCGAGGAGCTGGACCGCGGCAGGTCTTTGAGTCCGGCCGCTTCCAGGATCTGGGCCAAGCGCTCCACATCCTCCTGCATGCGATTGAGCCGGTCCCGCAGGCCGAGGACCACCTCCACGCCCGCCAGGTTCACACCCAGATCCCGGGTGAGGTTCAGGATGAACTCCAGGCGCTCCAGGTCCTCGTCACTGTAGAGGCGCGTCTTGCCCTCGGTGCGGCTGGGCGCGAGCAGTCCCTCCCGCTCGTAGAGGCGCAGCGTCTGGGGGTGGACGCCGTAGCGCATCGACACCACCCCGATCATGTAGGCGCCCATGCGGGGATCCTTAGCCATGGTCGGCACCTCGCTGCTTCTGGAGCTCAGCATCATTCAAGTCGGCAAGCTCCCGGAGGAGCTCCTTGCTCCGCTCGTCCTGGATGTGGGGGGTCACCACGGCCACCTCGGCGATGAGGTCGCCCCGCTGGGTGCCCCGGGGGATGGGCATGCCCTGGCCCTTGAGCCTCAGCTTGGCGCCCGTCTGGGTGCCCGGCGGAACCTTGATGGTCTGGTGCCCTTCAGGGGTCGGCACCACCACCTTGGCGCCCAGGGCGGCCTCCGAGAAGCTGATGGGCAGCCGCACGTAGAGGTTCGGCCCCTTGCGCTCGAAGCGGGCATCCGGTTCCATGCTGATCTGCAGGAAGAGGTCCCCGGGCCCGCCGCCCCGGCGGCCCGCCTCGCCTTTGCCCGCCACCCGCAGCCGGGCCCCGTCCTCCACCCCGGCCGGGATGGCGATGGTCACGGTCTCCTGTCGCGCGTGGCGCCCCGCGCCGTCGCAATCGGGACAGGCTGGAAGCCGACTGCCCCGGCCGCCGCAGTCCGGGCAGGAGCGTCCGAAGGAGAGGAAGCCCGAACCTGAGCCCAGCTTGCCCTTGCCCTGGCAGGTGCGACACACCTCGGGCTTTCGGTTGGCCTCGCCGGTGCCCCGGCAGGCCATACAGGGCTCGGAGCGGTTCACCCGCAGATTGAGCCGCGTGCCCTCAAAGGCCTCGCGGAAGCCTAGGCGCACCGAGTGGAGCAGGTCCTCGCCCCGCTCGGGCCCATGCCGCACCGGCCGGCCGCCGAAGCCCGCGAAGATATCCTCGAAGGCGAAGCCACCGCCCTGCTGGAACCCGGGCGGCACCTGGGCGCCGGGCCCGGCCGGATCGCCGTAGGTGTCGTAGTTCTTCCGCTTTTCCGCGTCCGAAAGCACATCGTTGGCCTCGGCCAGCTTCTTGAACTCCGCTTCGGCCTTGGTGTCGCCCGGGTTCAGGTCCGGGTGGTGCTTGCGCGCCAGCTTGCGGTACGCCTTCTTGATGTCCTCATCCGAGGCGCCCCGCGGCACCCCCAGAATCTTGTAGTAGTCAGGATGAGCCATGGCTTTAGTCTAAAGCACTCAGATTTCTTATAGCCACAAAAAGGGGCGCCCGAAGCGCCCCTTTTTGTGGCTGGACTAGCTGACCACTTCCGCATCGATCACGTTGTCGTCGGCCTTCTTGTCGCCGCCGGGGTGGGCCCCCGGGGCGCCCGGACCACCGGCGCCGCCATCCTTGGGCGGCTCCTGCTTGTAGAGGCTCTCGGCCAGCTTGTGGCTCTTGGCCGTGAGGTTCTCCAGGGCCTTCTTGATGCGCTCCTGCTCCAGGCTGGCCAGGGCGGCCTTGGCTTCGACGATGGCCTCCTCGGCCTCCTTCTTGTCAGCCTCGGGCAGCTTCTCGCCGTTGTCCTTCAGGAGTTTCTCCACCTGGTAGACCATCTGGTCCAGGTGGTTCTTCTCCTCCAGCAGGGCCTTGCGGGTCTCATCCTCGGCCTTGTGGGCCTCAGCGTCCTTCACCTTGGCGTCGATGTCCTCCTTGGAGAGGCCGGTGCTGCCGGTCAGGGTGATGCTGGCGTCCTTGCCGGTGCCCTTGTCCTTGGCGGTGACGTGCACGATGCCGTTGGCGTCGATGTCGAAGGTGACCTCGATCTGCGGCATGCCGCGGGGCGCCGGAGCGATGTTCCCGAGGTGGAACTGACCCAGCAGCTTGTTGCCATCGACCACAGGACGCTCGCCCTGGAAGACCTCGATGTCCACGCCGGGCTGGTTGTCCACGGCGGTGGTGTAGATCTCGGAGCGCTTGGTGGGGATGGTGGTGTTACGGGGGATGATGACGCTCATCTGGCCGCCGTTGGCGTTGATGCCAAGGCTGAGCGGCGTCACGTCCAGGAGCAGCACGCCCTTGACATCGCCCGCTAGCACGCCAGCCTGCACGGCGGCGCCCACGGCCACGACTTCATCGGGGTTGACGCTCTTGTTGGGCTCCTTGCCGAAGATCTGCTTCACCAGCTCCTGCACGCGGGGGATGCGGGTGGAGCCGCCCACGAGCACGACCTCGTCGATCTCGTGATGGGCCATCTTGGCGTCCTTCACGGCGTTCTCGCAGGGCGCCTTGATCTTCTCCAGGACGGACTCGATCATCGACTCGAACTTGGCGCGGCTCAGGGGCTGGGTGACGTGCTTGGGGCCGCTGGCATCCGCGGTGATGTAGGGCAGGCTGATGTCGGTCTGGGTGGTGCTGGACAGCTCGATCTTGGCCTTCTCGGCGGCTTCCTTCAGGCGCTGCATGGCGTCCGCCTGCTTGCGCAGGTCGATGCCCTCGTTCTTCAGGAACTCGTCGGCCAGCCAGTCGATGATGGCCTGGTCGATGTTGTCGCCGCCCAGGTGGGTGTCGCCGTTGGTGGACTTCACCTCGACCACGCCCTCGGAGACCTCCAGGATGCTGATGTCGAAGGTGCCGCCGCCGAAGTCGAAGACCGCGATGGTGCCGTCCTTCTTCTTGTCCAGGCCGTAGGCCAGGGCCGCGGCGGTGGGCTCGTTGACGATGCGCTTCACGTCCAGGCCCGCGATGGCGCCGGCGTCCTTGGTGGCCTGGCGCTGGGCGTCATTGAAGTAGGCGGGCACGGTGATGACGGCCTCGGTGACCTTCTCGCCCAGGTAGGCCTCGGCGGCCTCCTTCATCTTGGTGAGGATGATGGCGCTGAGCTCCTCGGGGCTGAACTTCTTGCCAAGCACGTCCACCACGCAGCCGCCCTTGTCCGAGCGCTCGACGGTGTAGGGCACCAGCTTCTGCTCCTTCTCGGAGTCGGCGAAAGGCAGGCCCATGAAGCGCTTGATGGAGTAGATGGTGCTCTTGGGCTGGGCCACGGCCTGCCGCTTGGCCGACACGCCGACCAGGCGCTCGGTGGTCTTGGGGTTGAAGCCCACCACGGATGGGGTGGTGTCTGAGCCCTCGGGGTTCGGGATCACCTTCGGCAGGCCGCCTTCCATGACGGCGACGCAGCTGTTGGTGGTGCCCAGGTCAATGCCGATGATCTTGCCCATGGTTGTTCCTCCTCGTGATCAGGGCCAGGCCACGCCCACCCTTGACTCCTTGAGGATAAGGGCTATAAATTTCTTGTCAAGCAGATCTTCATTAATTCACTCATATTTTCTTCCTATTTGCAATCGATCTTCGGGGCGATATGCTGACAGCCATGACCCTGCGCCCCTGCCCCGTCTGCCGAACCCCCACCTCCTGGGAGGGGAATGCCTTCAAGCCCTTCTGCTCCGAGCGCTGCCAGACCCAGGACCTGGGCGCCTGGGCCAGTGAGAGCTACCGCGTTCCCGAGAAGCCCCAGGAAGAGGACGGCGAAGGCTGGAGCGGCGAGCTCGAGGGGAGCTGACCGGTCAGAACAACCAAAGGTGCTCGGCGGGGATCTCGACCAGGTGCTCGCCCGGGGGCATGGCCTCGCCGCCGTAGCCGCGGAGGGACGTCCCCGCCAGGTCGAAGAGGTATTCCCAGCTGCTGCCGAGGTAGACCGAGGCCGTCAGGGGCAGGCGGAGGGCATTCTCCTTCGCGGCCGGAACCATCTTGATCCGCTCCAGGCGCACCACCGCGGTGGCCTCATCCCCGACCTTCAAGGGGGACCGGAGCCGGCCCCGGAGGGCCCAGCCCTCCCCCTCGATGCGGGCGAAGTCCCCGTCAAGCTCCGCGATCCGTCCCTTGATGTTGTTGTTGGCACCCATGAACTCGGCCACAAAGAGGCTCTGGGGCTCTCCGTACATCTCCTGGGGCGTGCCGGCCTGCTCGATGACACCGTCCTTGAGCAGCACCACCTTGTCGGCCATGGCCATGGCCTCGGCCTGGTCATGGGTGACACAGACGGCGGACAGATCCAGCTTGATGATCAGCTGGCGCAGCCAGATGCGGGCCTCCTCACGGAGCTTGGCGTCCAGGTTGGAGAGGGGTTCGTCCAGCAGGAGCACGCGCGGGTTGTAGACCAGGGAGCGGGCCAGGGCGACGCGCTGCTGCTGACCTCCGGAGAGCTGGTGGGGGTGACGCTCGCCAAGCTCGCCGAGCCCCAGGTTGTCGAGGACGGTCTGGACCCGCTCCTTGATCTCGGCCGCGGGGACCTTCCGCAGCTTGAGCCCGTAGGCCACGTTCTGGTACACCGTCCGGTGGGGCCAGAGGGCGTAGGACTGGAAGACGAACCCCAGGGCCCTCTTTTCGACAGAGACCTCGATCTTCTGGGCGGAGTCGAACACCGTCTGCTCCCCGATCCGGAGGGACCCCTGGGTCGGGAGCTCCAGCCCCGCAATGGCGCGGAGCAGGGTGGTCTTGCCGCTGCCTGAGGGGCCGAGGAGGGCCACGATCTCGCCCCGGTTCACCTCCAGGCTCACGCCCTTGAGGATGTGGTTCTGGCCGAGGGTGACGTGCAGATCCTGGACGCTCAGTTCGATGTCAGTCATGCAGCTTCACTCCATAGCGCAGGGCGATCCCCATTCCCGCGCTGACCAGCAGGATGTTGATGAAGGAGAGGGCCGAGATGATGTCGATGGCGCCCGCGCCCCAGAGGGAGACCATCAGCGAACCGATGACCTCGGTGCCGGGACCCAGCAGGTAGACGCCCGTGGAGTACTCCCGCTCGAAGATCATGAAGATCATGAGCCAGCTGGCCAACAGGCCGTAGCGGATGAGGGGGAGGGTGATGTGGCGGTTGACCTGGCCCGGCGTGGCCCCGGTCACCCGCGCACACTCCTCCAGCTCGGGACCCACCTGCAGGAGCGAGGTGCTGATGAGGCGCATGCCGTAGGCCAGCCAGACTACGGTGTAGGCCAGCCACAGGCTCAGGAGGGTCTTCCGGAAGGGCACCAGGGGCGGGAAGAAGAGGAACACCCACAGGAAGGCCAGGCCCGCCAGCAGCCCCGGAATGGCCCGGGGCGTCATGACGGTGTAGTCCAGGAGCCGGGTCCACCCATTGTTCTTGCGGTGGGCGGAGAGGCCAATGAAGGCGAAACAGACCACCGAGAGCCCGCCACCGATCACGCCAAGCAGCACCGTGTTGGTGACGCCCCGCATCAGGTTCGTCTGCTCGAAGACCGCCTTGAAGTTGTCCAGGGTGAAGGCCTCCCGGAAGGTGACACCTTCGCCCCAGTTGGTCACGAAGGCCCGGAAGACCACTCCGGAGACCGGAACGATCACGGTCAGGACCAGCCAGGCCAGCACCAGGGTGATGGCCACCCAGCGCCAGCCCCCCAGGGGCAGGGACCGCTGGCGGGCGCCTTTGCCCTTGAGGGTGATGTACTTGTGGGCATTCCTCAGCAGGAACCGCTGGGACAGCACCATGGGCACGGTGATACCCACGATGCACATGGCCACCGCGGCCATCAGGTGGTAGGACGGCACCCCCAGCTTGTTCGTGAGCTTGTAGAGGTAGGTGGCCAGGACCAGGTGGCCCTCGGGGTCCCCCAGCACCAGGGCCAGGCCGAAGATCTGGAAGCCCAGAAAGAAGACCAGCACACCACTGTAGAGCAGCGCGGGCATGACCATGGGCAGGCTGACCGTGGCCGCCACCCGGAGGGGGCCCGCCCCGGCCACCCGTGCCGCTTCTTCCACGTCAGAGCTGAGGCTCCGCAGGGCCGACGCGGTGTAGAGATACACATGGGGGACATGGGAGAGCCCCGCGATGAGGACGATGCTGGTCATGGAATACAGGTTCCAGGGCACGCTGCCCACCAGCCGCTCGGTCCAGAGAGAGACAAAGCCGACGGGCCCCACGGCCACGGTGTAGCCGAAACAGAGGATCATCGGCGAGACGAACACCGGGATCAGCAGCAGGGGTTCGATCCACTTCCGTCCCGGGAGGTCGGTCCGCACCATCAGGAAGGCCAGCACACCCCCGAGGGGCACCGCGATCAGCCCCATGCCGCAGGAGATGTAGAGGCTGTTGAGGAAGGACCGCTTGAAATCCGGATCGTCGAAGATGAACCGGTAGGCATCCAGCCCCAGATGCTTCTGGGCCTGGAAGAAGGGCGCGTCCAGTAGGCTCTGCCAGCAGAGCAGGCCGATGGGCAGGAAGACCACCACCGCCGTGAGCAGGATCACGGTGATCCGGGCTGGGGACATCTTCCGCATGGGCTACTTGACGGTGCCGAGGGCCTGCTGCCACTTCTTCAGGAAGTCCAGCCGCTTCTTCTGGTCCAGAAACTCCACGGTGTCCTGCCCGATAGGAATGGGCTTGGCCCCGGTCCCAAGGATCTTGGCCAGGTTGGCCATGGTGGTCTCGCCCTTGATGTCCGCACGGATGGAGAAGAGGTCAGCCTTGTCCGAGATGACCTGCTGGCCCCGGGCCGAGAGGATGTAGTCAGCCCAGAGCTTGGCGGCGTTGGGATTCTTGGCGTGCCGAGAGATGAACATGACCCGGGACATGACCACCGTGTAGTCCGAGGGGTAGAGGTAGCCAATGGAGGGGTCCTTCTTGGCCTTGAGGAAGGCGTAGGACCCGATGATGTTGTAGCCCAGGAGGGCCTCACCGCTGCTGACCTTTTCCATCATGGCGCCGGTGCTGGTGTAGACCTTCACGCTGGCCTTGCCCAGGGCGCCGGCCATGTCCCAAAAACCCTTGGGGTTATTCTTCAGGTCCTGGGTCAGGTAGGAGAAGCCCACCCCGCTGCGCTCAGGGTCGTAGGTGACGACCTTGCCCTTGAAGCGGGGGTTGGCGAGCACCTTGGCCAGGTCCGCATGAGACCTGGGGAACTCACCTTCCTTGAGGAGGCGCTTGTTGTACAGGAAGCTGATGGGCTCGTAGGTGGTGCCCCAGGCCATGTCCTTCCAAAGGGCCCAGGTGGGAATGTTTTTCGCTTCCGGGGACTTGTAGGCCACCGCATGGCCATCCATGACCAGCTTCACCTGCAGATCCATGGCAGAGCTCCAGGTGACATCGCCCGTGCCCGCTCCAGCGGCAGCCTCGCTGATGTAGCGGTTGTACAGCTCGGTGCTGTTGAGGTCGTTGTATTCCACCTTGATGCCTGGGTAGAGGGCCTCGAAGTCCTTGACGATGGGCTCGGCGGACTTGCTGTCCGTGGTGGCGTAAACCACCAGCTTGCCCTCCTTGCGGCCGGCTTCGATGAGCTTCGGGTAGTCCGCCGGGTAGCCCGGAGGGGCTGAGGCCAGGGGAAGGCTCAGGACGAACAACGTGGCGAGGACGCGCAGGATGCCTCGGGCTTTGACATGGCTGGACACGGGATTCCCTCCGGGGGTTTGGGCTTCGTCCCTCCATGGTTCCCGCAACCCGCCTTGTTTGCACCAGGGATTCGGGGGGGGCACCCGGTCAGTCGGCCTGGTGGACCTTCCGCACCATGTAGCGGGGCCGGTCGCGCACCTCCTGATAGATGCGGCCGATGTACTCGCCCAGCAGGCCGAAGGCGACGAACTGGCAGCCCACGAAGAAGAAGAGGATGGCGAAGAGGGTGAACACGCCCTGCGCCGTGCCTTCCGGGTGCAGGAATCGGTAGGCCACGAGGCCGAGGAACAGCAGGAACCCGATGCCCGCGGTGACCACGCCAAAGACGCTGAGCATCTGGAGCGGCAGCAGGCTGAAGCTGGTGAGCAGGTCGAACTGCAGGTTGATGAGCTTCCAGACGCCGTACTTGCTCTCACCCGCCGCGCGCTCGGCATGGGCCACGGGCACCTCGGTGATGCGCCGGGCGAAGCTGTTGGCCAGGGCGGGGATGAAGCTCGACCGCTCCTTGCAGAGCAGCATGGCGTCCACCACCTCGCGGCTGTAGGCCCGCAGCATGCAGCCGTAGTCGTGGAGCTTCACGCCCGTGGTCTTACGGGTGACAGCGTTGACGATCTTGCTGGGCATGGTGCGGAAGAAGCTGTCGTTGTCAGTGCGACCCTGGCGCCAGCCGCCGACCACATCGAAGCCCTCCTCCACCTTGGCCACCAGCTTGGGGATCTCCTCCGGGGGGTTCTGCAGATCCGCGTCCAGGGTCACGACCACCTGGCCCCGCACCTCGGCGAAGGCGCCGAAGATGGCGCTGTGCTGGCCGTAGTTCCGGTTGAATTCCACCACCCGCACCCGGGGCTCGGTCCGGGCGATGTCGATGAGCATGGGCAGGCTGCGGTCCCGGCTGCCGTCATCGGTGAAGATCACCTCCCAGCTGTGGGCCGGATCCGCAAAGTGCTCGGTCAGCACCCGGGACAGGCGCTCCCACAGCGTGGGGATGTTCTCCTCCTCGTTGAAGATGGGGATGACGATGCTGAGGAAGGGGGTTGATTGGGGGTCCATGGATGCTCCAAGGGCTCATTCTAGTAGGATCAAGACCTGTGCCTGGAGTTTGCCATGTCCGAACCCAAGATCCTGCTGGTGGAAGACGAGCTCAGCCTCGCCGAGGGCATCAAGCTCAACCTGGAGCTCGAGGGCCTCGCCTGCACCTGGATCCCCCGGGGGGACCAGGCCCTGAAGCAGATCCTGGCGGAGACCTATGACCTGGTGATCCTCGACGTCATGCTGCCGGGCCTGGACGGCTACACCATCTGCGAGCGGGTCCGGGCGGCGAAGAACTTCACCCCGATCCTCTTCCTCACCGCCAAGAACACCGACGATGACCGGGTCCACGGCTTCGAGACCGGCGCCGATGACTACCTGGGCAAGCCCTTCCAGGTCCGGGAGCTGCTGCTCCGGATCCGGGCCATCCTCCGCCGCGAGTCCTGGTACAAGAGCCGCGAGATCAACAGCCGGCAGACCTTCGGGGCCTACTGGGTGGACTTCGACAACTTCTGTGGCGAAGGGCCCAGCGGGCCGTTCCAGCTGGGCGTGAAGGAGTCCATGATCCTCAAGCTGCTCATGGAGCGGCCGGGTCAGGTGGTCAGTCGTACCGACATCCTGGACAAGGTCTGGGGGGAGGACGCCTACCCCACGAGCCGCACCGTCGACAACTTCATCGTGCGGATCCGCCGAGTCATGGAAGACGATCCCCACCACCCTCGCTGGGTCCACACCCTGCGGAGCGTGGGCTACCAGTTCGACCCTGAGGGCCGCCAGCGGAAGGGCGAGGAGTAGGGGGAGCGGGGCGGGGCCCTATCTGACGTCCAGTTCCCGGCTGCGGCCCAGCTTCTCGAAGAGGGCCGACTGCTCGGCAGGCGCCGCCGGGGCGGGGCCCTGCTTCACCTCCACCAGCACGGCGCGCTTCTCCTCGCCCGGGGCGAACTTGCTGTCGCCCAGCACGGGCTCGAAGGTCGGCAGCAGCGCCAGCTCGCCCGGGACGCCCTCGGGCGCCTTGCCCGCGGTGAGGTCCGCAGACCGGGCCAGCAGGCTGGCGCCAGGCACGGCACCCAGGCGGCGCAGGTCCAGCCAGCCGAAGGCGGGGTCGCGCAGCAGGACGAGGTCCTCCCGGTCCAGCCAGGCCAGCAGCTCATTCAGGGCCTTGGTCTGCACCGGATCGGGCAGCCGCCGGCTCTTCTTCTCGCCGTTGACCTCCACCTCCTGAGGGGTGTTCTCGACCCAGGCCTGGGCGCGCTTCACCCAGAGGGCCGTGATGGCCTTCTGCTCCGCAAAACCCTCGGGAGAGCCGAGGGCCTTGGCGGCCTTGGCCTTCTTGCCCTTGGCGGGGGCCTCGGGCTCGGCCCACGTCGGCGCCACGGCATCGACCTTGGCGTCGAACAGGAGACCCTTGAGCTTGAGCAGACGCGGCTCGAGGCCCAGGTGGCCGACCTTGGCCGCGGCGCGGGCGGCGACCAGAAGGTCCTTCCAGGTGCCCCCGAGCAGCAGCTTGGCGCCGGTGGCGTCATAGAGTCCGTGGTTGGCCCGAAGCTGGGAGAGATAGGCCTCGACCGCCGGCAGGGCGGTGGCGGCCTTCTCGGGCAGCACAGGCTTGGCCGCCAGCAGCTCCCCAAGGGTGGTTCGCACCTCCACCACCCTGGGGTGGCTTCGGTAGGTGGCCAGCTCGTGCGCCGAGAGGGCGGCCCGGTGGAGGGTATAGACCAGCTTCCGCTGGCTGGGTCGCAGCTGCTCGAAGGCTTTGGCTTCGACGGGCTTGGCGGCTTCGGGCGCGGGCGCCGCCGGGGGCTCCGGCTTGGGGGCCTGGGCAACAGGGGCGGACGGTGGCTCAGGGGACGGCGCCTGGGCCAGCAGGCCTGTGGCGAGGATCCAGGGCATGACCCAGCTTCGCTGCATCGGAGACTCCTCGGAAAAGGGACGGTGAAGGCTCCCAGTATGCGCCGAGGCGGCGCCTCATGCTTCCGCCGGACGCTCTAGGAGGAGCTCAAGACTTTGCTTGAGTTGCTTTAGATCGAAGGGCTTACCCAGGTAGGGCAGCTGGTTCGTTCCCAGGAACTCCCGGGTCTTGGCATCAAAGGAATCCCCCGTGGTGTAGAGGATTCGCCGAACCATGTCGGGCCGCTCGACCTTCAGCCAGTCAAACAGCTCGACGCCCGACAAACCGGGCATGCGGATGTCGGAGACGATCAGGTCGAAGGTCCCCTGCTGAAGTTGCTGGATGGCTTCGTCGCCCTGGGTGCTGGAGGCGACCTCGAGGCCCCAGGCGCCCAGAGCGTCCACAAGGCACTCCAGCAGGAAGGGCTCGTCGTCCACCACGAGGACCCGCTTGTCCCGGAGCCCTCCGCTGGGCGGGGCCGCCGGAGGGGCGGCAACCCGGTGCGGGAGCTCGAGCAGGAAGGCGTTGCCCTGACCCTCCTGGCTCTGCACACTCAGGCGGCCGCCGTGCTGGCGACAGATGGTCTCGGCGACGGGCAGGCCCAGGGCCTCGGTCGTGGTGATCGCGGCAGCATCGAACAACTCTGTCTGCTGGGCTTCAGAAATCTGCGGGCCACTGTCCTGCACCACCACATGGAGGCTGTCCCCGGAGAACCGGGTGCTCACACGCAGCTGCTTGACCGGGCCGTGGGTCAGGGACCGGAGGCTGTTCAACAGGAGGTTGGTGAGGGCCTGGCGCAGGAGCCCTGGGTCCAGGTCGGACACCGGCAGGCTCGGGTCCAGGCTCAGCTCCACCGTGACTCCTCCCTGCTCCGCCTTGGGCTGGATCAGCGCAGCGGCCTCCGCCACGAGCTCATTGAGCTGGACCGGCGCCCGCGTTGGCGCGGGCGGGCTGAGGAGGGTCTGCAGGGGAAGCAGCAGGGCCTGAATGGAATCCACGGCCTGCGCCAGACGCTCGGCCTGCTTGGCCTGCTCGGGATCCTTGCTGGCTTCTACAAGCCGTTGGGCTTCCAGGAAGACCGGGGTCAGGCGGTTGGCGGCTTCATGAAAGAGGGAGGGCACCAACCGGCCCAGGGCCACGTGCTTCTGGGAATGCACCAGCTGGTCCTGAAGGTCCTGCTGCTCGCTGGTGTCCCGAACCAGGGCGGAATAGGCCAGCACCCGATCGTCGCTGCCCCGGACGGGGGCATAGGTGATGCTGGCAGGGAAGGCGACGCCCCCCTTGCGGAGACGGGTCGTGACCACCCCTCGGATGATCTGGCCCCGGGCCACCTGCTGGGCCACCTGCTCCAGCTCCCCGAGCAGGTGATCCGGCGTCAGCTGGGCCATGCTCCGGCCCACGATCTCGGGCCGGGAATACCCGAAGATGCGTTCCGCGGCCACGTTCCAGGTGAGGATCTTGCCGTCCGGCGAGTAGGAGATGACCGCTTCCCCGATGTTCTGCACCAGGCCTTCCAGGTAGCGGCGGGTCTTGAGGTTGTCCTGGTTGGCCCGGTCCAGCTGGGAGTAGAGGGCGCTCAGCTCCTCGTTCTTCTTCTCCAGGGCCTCTTTCAGCTGCTTCAGCTCCGAGTAGAGGCGGGCCGTCTCCATGTTGGACTTGAGCGCATCTTCCAGCAGCTCGTGCGCATCCGCGACCTTGCCTGGCAGGAGGTCGGCCACGCTGACGTTGCTGTGTCTCAGGACCGTCGTTTCGATGGAGGTCACCGCGGGGCCCGGCTCGGGCGGCGGCAGCTCCCGCATGCCCGTCCGGACATTGGTGTCGATGAGGTTCAACATCTCATCGAAGTCCTTGATCTTCTTGTCGAGGTGGTACTTCTTGAACGTGTGGCCGACGGTCTCCCGGGTGATGGAGAGGAAGGTGTCCAGCACGCCGACGCCGCGGTTGGCGATGGCTTCGAAGTAGGGCACGCTGCGGAAGTTCAGACGCCGGTTCATGACCCCCACGGCCATGGCGCCCGAAAGGTCCCGCTTGTTGTACTGGATGACAAAGGGGATCTGCTTGATGTTCAGCCGATTGGCATTGAGGTTGTGGTACAGGTTCGAGAGCGAGTCCACGTTGTCCTGCATCTTGGACTCATCGGAATCCGCCACGAACACGACCCCATCCGCACCCCCCAGGACCACCCGCCGGCTCGCGTCGTACTGCACCTGACCGGGCACCGTGTAGATCTGGAGGTGAATGGCGTTGCCGTAGATGTAGCCGAGGTTGATGGGCAGCAGGTCGAAGAAGAGGGTGCGGTCTTCCTGGGTGTTGACGGAAAACATCTCCCCCCGCTGCGCGTCGGAGCACATGGCGTGCAGCGACTGCAGGTTGGTGGTTTTCCCACTGAGACCCGGCCCGTAATAGACCAGCTTGAGGAGGATCTCATTGCCTCGGGTATTGAACTGAACCATGTGTTTTGCCAGGAAAAAGGATGGGCACAAGCCTACCATGATGGATTCTGGAGGAGACCCGCCCCTACCCTCTCAACGGCAACCCCCGTGTTAGCATTATCTTTTGAATTTTTGTCGAGATTTCACCGCGCGATGACAACCCCGAAACGCGACAGGATCACCCCTCCAGCAGGCTCCCTGGGCCACCGCGAGACCGGTTACGCGGTTTGGTTCGCCTCACTTCTCCCATAGGCACACGATGACGGTACCGACCCATGTCGCGATCATCATCTCGGTATGCTCTCCGAGCATACGCGAGGCCGGCCACGCGGTTTGGTCCACCCCTCTCTCTCCCTTAGGCACACGATGACGGTACCGACCCATGTCGCGATCATCATGGACGGCAATGGCCGCTGGGCGGCGCAGCGGGGCTGGGCGCGCATCAAGGGGCACAAGGCTGGGGTCCAGGCGGTGGAGCGCATCCTGGAGGCGGCTTCCGACGAGGGCATCCAGCACCTGAGCCTGTACGCCTTCTCCACGGAGAACTGGAAGCGCCCCCCCGCGGAGGTGGCCGCGCTCATGGCCCTCCTGCGGATGTACCTGCGCATGTTTGTTCATCAGCTCGCCCGGAAGGGCATCCGCTTCCAGCACCTGGGGGATCTCCGGGGCATGCCCGGGGGCATCCAGGCGGACATGTTGACCCTCGAGGAGGCGACCGCCGGCAACACCGGCATGACCTTCCACCTGGCCGTGAACTACGGCTCCCGCCTGGAGCTGGCCCAGGCCGCCCGGCGCTGCGTGGAAGACGGCCTCCGCCCCGACCAGGTGGATGAAACGACCCTTGGGGACCGCCTCTGGACGGCTGGGGTGCCCGATGTCGACCTGCTCATCCGCACCAGCGGGGAGCACCGCATCTCCAACTTCCTGCTCTGGCAGTCCGCCTATGCTGAGCTCTACATGACAGACATTCTGTGGCCGGATTTCGGTCCCGCGGCGCTGAAGGAAGCCCTCGAGGACTATGCTCAGCGTGAACGGCGCTTCGGGGGAATCTGATGGAACGGACCACGCCCAAGATGGACACCGGCAACCTGGCCACGCGAGTGGCCTCGGCCCTGGTCTTCGGCCTCTTCTTCTTCAGCCTCCTCTGGTTCGGCGACCGCCCCTGGGCCCCCTGGGCTTATCTTGTGGCCATGGCCGGGGCAACCCTCATGGGCGTGCACGAGATGACCCTCATGGCCCGGGTCCGGGGCTTCAACCCCTCCCTGACCACCGGCGTCCTGGTGGCCTGGGCCCTGCTCCTCCACTTCTTCCTGGCCACGGGCAACCAGGACCCGCTGCCCCTCTGGCTCGTCCTCGCGGGCGGCATCCTGGTGATCCACCTCGGCGCGCTCTTCTTCGACCGGAAGCTCGAGGAGGCCCTGCCCAGCCAGGCCATCACCTGGCTCGGCGCCCTCTACATGGGCCTCGGCCTGGGCTTCCAGCTGAAGCTGTTCATGCTCCAGGGCTCCCTGCCCAAGACTGGCAGCCGCCTCATCCTCGCCCTGATCATCATCACGTGGTTCGGCGACACCGCCGCCTACTTCGTGGGCAGCTACTTCGGACGCCGCAAGCTGGCCCCCCGGGTGAGTCCCAAGAAGAGCTGGGAGGGGGCCTTTGGCAACCTTGGTGGCAACCTGCTCGGCGCCTTCCTCATGAAGGCCACGGTCTGCTCCGAGTGGTCGCTGGTGGATGTCCTCGCGCTGGGTCTGCTGCTGGGCACCGTGGGCCAGCTGGGCGACCTGGTGGAGAGCACCTGGAAGCGCAGCGCCGGTGTGAAGGACTCGAACGTGGGTGGTGTCGGCATCCCCGGCCATGGCGGCATGCTGGACCGGGTGGACAGCCTGGTGTTCGCCGCCCCCGTCCTCTACGCCTACGTGCACTTCGTCCACGGCTTCAACTGAGTGCGCCACCTCGCGGTTCTCGGGAGCACAGGCTCCATCGGCACCTCCACCCTGGAGGTGGTGCGGGCGCATCCGGAGCGGCTATGCGTGGAGGCCCTGGCGGCGGGGCGAAACCGGGATCTGCTGAGGGAACAGTGCGAGGCCTTCCGGCCCCGCTGTGTTTCCGTGGGCTCGCAGGAGGATGCCGCGTGGCTCCGCACCAACCTCTCCTACCGGCCTGAACTGCACTGGGGGAACCAGGGCCTCCTGGCCTGTGTCCTGGATGCTGCGGTGGATGCTGTGGTGGCCGCCATCGTGGGCAGCGTGGGCCTGGCCAGCACCGAGGCCGCCCTGCGGGCCGGGCGGCGGGTCTGTGTCGCCAACAAGGAGTCCCTGGTGGTGGGCGGAGCGCTCATGCACGAGGCTGCGCTTGCTGGTGGTGGCGAACTGCTGCCTGTGGACAGCGAGCATGCCGCCCTGCACCAGCTGCTGGACGGCCGCGACCGGGCCACCCTGCGCGAGGTGCGCATCACCGCCAGTGGCGGCCCCTTCCGGGACTGGCCCCTGGACCGCATCCAGGCCGCCACGGTGGAACAGGCCCTCAACCATCCCACCTGGAAGATGGGGCCCAAGATCACCATCGACAGCGCCACCCTCATGAACAAGGGCCTGGAGGTGATCGAGGCCGCCGTGCTCTTCGGGCTCGGGCCGGATCAGCTCTCGGTCACCGTGCACCCCCAAAGCCAGGTCCACGCCATGGTGGGCTTCCACGACGGCAGCTACCAGCTCCAGGTCTGCGCCAACGACATGAAGCTGCCCATCCAATACTGCCTCTTCCATCCCGACCGGCAGCCGGGTCCCGTGCCCGCCTATTCCTGGGACCAGGCCCGCACCTGGACCTTCGAGCCCCCCGACCTGGAGCGGTTCCCCTGCCTGGGCCTGGCCTTCGCGGCCCTCCGGGCCGGGGGAACGGCCCCAGCCCTCCTGAACGCCGCCAACGAGGTGGCCGTCGAGGCCTTTCTGCAGGGACGCCTGGGCTTCTGGGATATCCAGGCCTGCAACCAGGACACCCTGGCCGGCCTCCCGGTGACCCCGCTGGCCTCCCTCGCCCAAGTGCTGGATGCAGACCAGGCCGCGAGGCGTCATGCTGAAGGTTGGGTCCGAGCCCGGGCCTGATCCTCTGGGTGTCCATGTATCGCTTTCGCCTGTCTTACGTCCTGAGCCTCGCCGTCCTGTCCCTCGTGGCCTTCAAGCTGCCCGGGGTCGGGTTCTGGGGTCCCGTGGTCATGCTGGGGGGCCTGATCTTCCTGCATGAAGGTGGCCACTTCCTGGCCGCCAAATACATGGGCATGCCCGTGGAGGTCTTCTCCCTGGGCTTTGGCCCCCGCCTGTTGGGCTTCAAGTGGCGGGAGACCGATGTGCGCCTGTCGGCCCTCCCCCTGGGCGGCTACGTGAAGCTGGCCGGCTTCAACCCCGAGGAACCCGGCGCCGAGGATCCCTACGGCTTTCTCCAGCAGCCCTACGGGAAGCGGATGCTGTTCTACAGCGGGGGCATCCTGGCCAACCTGCTGACCACCCTCGTCCTGTTCACCTTCGTGGGCGCCGACCAGTCCCGCGTGATCAAGATCCAGGAATCCTGGACCGTCATCGAGGTGGTCCCGGGCGGCGCCGCGGAGCAGGGCGGCCTCAAGGTCGGCGACGAGCTGCGCGGCATTGGCAGCCTCCGGTTTCCCGGCTCCCCCTGGGAAGAGGCTGTGAGCTTCATCCAGGCCCACCCTGGCGAGCCCGTCACCTTCGCGATCACCCGGGATGGCAAGCCCCTGGAGCTGCCCCTCACGCCGCGCCTGGACGGCGGCAAGGGGCGCCTGGGCTTCATGCCCATGCCGATGCCCCTGCCCCTGGAGCGCCGAGCCTATCGCCCCAGCGACTTCCTGGTGGGCGGCCGCTTCGCCGTGGGCACCTCCTGGCGCTTGAGCGGTCAGGTGCTGAGCTTCCTCAAGCGGCTCGTCACCTTCCAGGCCCGCAGCGCCGAGGTAGCGGGACCCATTGGCATCATCCGCCAGGGCAGCCGGGCGGCCAAGACCGGCTGGGACGTCTTCCTCTTCATGTGCGGCGCCATCAGCCTGCAGCTGGCCATCCTGAACGCCCTGCCCATTCCGGCCCTGGACGGGGGCCACATGGCCCTCCTCACCTTCGAGAAGCTGCGCCGCAAGGACCTCACCATCGAGCTGAAGGAGAAGATCCTCACGGGCGGCTTCCTGCTGCTGGCCTCCCTCATGGCCCTGGTCATCGTGCTGGATCTGCTCAAGCTTCGGAAGTAGGACCACGCACGCGCAGGTAGACGTGGTCGCCGGCTACGAGGCCGGGTGCCTTCGGCTTGGAACGGGTGACCCGCCACCGGCAACCAAGGAAGCACCCCTGGAGGCTGCATGCGCCCCAACCCGATCCTTGCCCTCTTCGTCCTGTGTCTGGCCTTGCCCGCCGCCGAAAGGAAGATCCCTATGAGCTTGTATGAGATCACCCTCCCCACCCTGGAGGGGAAGTCCCAGTCCCTGGCCGACTACCGGGGCAAGGTGGTCCTGGCGGTCAACGTGGCCAGCGAGTGCGGCTACACGCCCCAGTACGCAGGGCTGCAGAAGCTCTACACCGACTACAAGGACCGCGGCCTCGTCATCCTGGGCTTCCCCTGCAACCAGTTCGGCGCCCAGGAGCCCGGTGGCGCCGCCCAGATCCAGTCCTTCTGCCAGAAGAACTACGGCGTGACCTTCCCGCTCTTCGAGAAGCTGGAGGTCAAGGGACCCCGGAAGGCTCCGGTCTACCAGTTCCTGACAGCCCGGAACGGAGAGCCGGCTTGGAACTTCCACAAGTACCTGGTCGGCAAGGACGGCCAGGTTCTCCAGGCTTTCCCTAGCAAGGTGGCTCCCGACAGCGCCGAGCTTAAGGCTGCCCTGGAAGCTGCGCTCAAGTAGCCGCCCCGGCTGCCGCTACCATGTCGGCATGCCTGTCCCGAAGCCGCCCAGCCCCAGCC
>Ga0194052_1000849_pt1 | contig 18671 bp, 14 predicted proteins | sample SepL226m_MetaG_FD_160117 | JGI IMG/M metagenome (GOLD analysis project Ga0194052, IMG submission 160117) | Anoxic zone freshwater microbial communities from boreal shield lake in IISD Experimental Lakes Area, Ontario, Canada - Sep2016-L227-6m | ecosystem: Environmental > Aquatic > Freshwater >...
CATCAATACACATATTCTTACTGGCTGAGCCAGGACGATCCGATGGTCTGGTTTGAAACCGAGGCTGAGACCGGACATCTGCCTGTGTTTGATGAGATTTTTTCGGAAATTACCCATCAGAAACTGACCGGGTGCAAAAACCGGCTCGACAGCCTTTTAACCACTGACCCCGTTGAACCCATCACCCTTCTGGAAAATCTGCTGGCGCTTCCCACCTACGGCCAGATTGTCGAGATTTATAAAAAGCTTCCAATGATCCTCTGGAAATCAAGTGAGAACATTACCCGGCGCAATCACTGGAAGGTGATTTTTCTCTTTCACATCATGAATATTTCCGGCCTGTCCCTGATTCACGAAGAAGCGCTGCGGGAGATCAATCGGACTTTAAGCTGGCTGATCGGCAATGAATCGCACCGCAATATCATGCAGTTGATCAAAAAAACGTTTTCCATCTTGAGAACCCGTACGCTGGAATTTCCGGTAACGGCTTGCAACTGTACGCTGAACATGGGAAAAGGTGTTTATAAAACAGACGAAAGCGATCTGGTCAATTTTTTTATCGATTCGGTCATTGACTTGGGGTTTCAAACCCCCATGATCGGTAGGGTCGGAAACGACTGGCAGATTCAGGCAAACGGCGCCCATATTCAGAATATACGCGCCTGGATGGCGATGATTGAACTTAATCCCAAATGGTCCACAAGGCTGCTGTCCTGTCTGATCATTCACCTTTGCCTGGAAGGCGTTTTCATTAAGGATACGGATATTTTTCCCCGTGATATCACCAAGTTGCTAAATAGCGACATTGGCCCAGTCTATAATCTGGTCAAGCAGTTGGCGCGGATTTTTCCGGCTTTTTTCAATGATATCGGTGCTGAAGGGGAGCTGCGGGAGATATCCACCCGTCTGGATGAAATGACACAACGAAAAGATGTGCTGATTCATTTTTTGAGAAAACAGAGCCATGTGGAAAGCAGCAACCAGATTCTGGGATTCATGGATGCGGTTCTGGCCTTCTGGATAACCGGGAACAAGGCAGGGCTGGAGTTTTATGTGCCTCCGGACATCCATAAACAGATCCAACCATCCGGACCCTACATCGACGGTGTGAAGCGGATCATGACGATTCTGCAACAGCAGGGGGTATCGCTTCCGGTTCAACTGCTGACCTTGAGCGATGAGGCATTGAAGGGAATATTTGCGAATATTTCAGGAGAATCCCAGACAGATATCGAACGGATTCAACTGATGGCCGCCTTCTATAAACTCCTTTACCACAAATATCATCTTGATTATATCTCCATAAATGTATTTGGTAACCATTATCTGGATCAGTTGAAAACCGGCGGTTTTCCAGATATGAACCGACTGAAAAAAGCACTGGAGCAACCGCATTTAAGAAAAAAGACTGCTCTTCTCATTGATTATCTCGAGTTCCTGAAGGAGCTGATCCTGTCTTCAAAAACGTATGAGATTCGCGAGGATATTTATAGTAAAAGGCATATTGCCGTTGACATTCCCTCAATGTACGGCAGTTACCATGAAATGAAATTCGATGCTTTGGGACTGACGTTCCGCATTGAATCCCTGGTCAATGTCCTCTTTGAAGAACTCGTTCAGACCATAGACTTGTCCCTGATCACCCATGTCACCATTCATAAAATCTCGGAATTGCTGACTCTATTTGACCGGGCCCTGAAAGTAGATGGCATTCACTCGGTCGAGTTTGAGCGGCAGCAGGAATTTCTAAGTCATTCCCTTGAGGTCAGGGGTTTTACCTTTACCCAGTATCTGGATATTTTCAAAGGCTTTTCGCTGGCTGTAAAAAACATCATTCACGACTATTTCAATAATGTTCACGAAGAAAACCTCAACCGCATCATTGCCGGCATCCACAGGAATCAGATTCTGCCCCGGTATCTTCCTCAGGACACGGCAATGGATCCGGAAAAAATCACCCACCGGATAACGGAGATTTTCTTCAGGGACCAACTGGTTTTTTCGCTGGGGCTTCAGCAACTGGACCGGCTCTTGTCCAGGATATTGAACATCCTGTTTCACCAGTTGAGCACCCTGCATCCGGATCAACTTCGGCTGCTTCTGCTTTATGACCCAAGCCAGACCATCACCACGGTGGATCATCACGGCAAACACCTGCCCGGCATCATCTATCTCGGCAACAAGGGGCTGAACATGGTCAAGCTGAAACGATTCGGGATGCCGGTTCCGCCAGGATTCATAATTACCACGGAAGCATTCCGGTGCCGCGACATAATTGAGCATTATCCCCCTGCCTTGAAGAATTTCAGGAATCAGATAGTTCAACAGATTTCAGCTCTTGAAAAGATGACTGGGAAAACCTTCGGCAGCGCTACAAACCCGCTGCTGTTTTCAGTTCGAAGCGGCGCCTCCATTTCTCAGCCGGGCATGATGGACACCCTTTTGAACGTGGGCATCAATGAAGAAATTGCAGAAGGCCTTGCCATCAGGACCGGAAACGCCTGGTTCGCCTGGGACAATTACCGTCGCTTCCTTCAGTGCTACGGCATGGCGGTTGGGCTGGAAAGAGACCATTTTGACGCCATCATCAGCGAGTTCAAGAAAACACTGGGAATTCCCTTTAAAAAAGGATTCACTGGCGCGCAGATGCAGGCGGTCGCCATGGCCTACAAAAAAAGCATTGCGGATGCAGGTTTTCCAGTTCTGGATGACCCGATGGATCAGCTTTACATGACCATCAACAGCGTGTTTGATTCCTGGGAGTCAAACAAGGCCAAGACTTACCGGAAAATCATGGGAATATCCGATGATTGGGGAACGGCCGTGACGGTTCAGTCCATGGTTTTCGGAAATTTTTCCCAGCAGTCCGGAACCGGCGTAATATTTACCCACAACCCCCGATGGTCCGGAGACCGTGTCAGGTTGTGGGGGGATTTTACCATTGGCAATCAGGGCGAGGATGTCGTGTCCGGCCTGGTCAATACCATGCCCATTTCCGTCTTTCAGCAGGATGTGGAAATGCGGGAAACCGACATCACCTTGGAAACCCATTTCCCTGAAATCTATGCTGCGCTGAAAAACTGGGCGATTGACCTGATTGAAAAAAAAGGATGGACACCTCAGGAAATGGAATTCACCTTTGAAAGTCCTGCCGCAAGAGACCTCTTTATTCTACAGACCCGCGAAATGTCCATGAGGGAACGAAAAAAAGTGATAGCCTTCGATCCGGAAGATATTTCCAGCGACCGGTTTTTGGGACATGGCATCGGTGTCAGCGGAGGCGCGATGGCCGGTAGGGTGGTATTTACCGTGGAGGAAATTGAGCAGTGGCGGCTCAAAGAACCGGAGACATCCCTGATTCTGATGCGCGGGGATACGGTGCCGGATGATATCCGGGAAATATTTGCCGCCGATGGCCTGCTGACAGCTCGGGGAGGGCTGACATCCCATGCGGCCGTGGTTGCCCACAGACTCGGAAAGACCTGTGTGGTCGGGTGCGGGAATATGATTTGTCATGAAAAAGAAAAACAATGCGAATTTAACCACCGAATGCTATTATCTGGAGATGCCATTAGCATTGACGGACTGGAAGGTTCGGTTTATCTGGGATTGATACGGATCAGAGAAACAATGTGAAATGATGAAAGAGGAGGGTGCAATGGAATTGGAAACAGGCGTAAAAAATGCTGTAAAGCTTGGCATCAACGGTTTTGGCAGGATCGGCAAGCTCTCCGTCTGGCATCATCTGGGACGTGGATATTTTGATGAACTGGTGGTGAATATCGGCAGGCAAGCCGGGACTTCCCTCGGCGATATCGCTCATTACATTGAAAGAGATTCCACTTATGGAAGCCTGAATATGTTTCTTCATGGGTATAAGGCGCCGGCGGTTGTTCAGGATATAGACGAAAAAGACAACTCAATGAGAATCAACGGCATCAGGGTCAGATTTCTGAGATACTGCCGTAATCCCCGTGACCTTCGCTGGTCGGATCATGATGTGAAACTGGTAGTGGATACCACGGGCCAGTTTCTGGATCCGACCCAGAGCGCAGACCAGCACGGCGGATCTTTGAGAGGCCATATTGAGGCAGGAGCGGATAAAGTGATTGTATCGGCCCCGTTTAAGATCAAGGACAAGGGAATGCCCATGCCGGATGATGCCGTTACAACGGTCATGGGCATCAACGACAATGCATATAATCCGAAACAGCACAAGCTCATTTCAAACGCTTCTTGCACCACCACCTGCCTGGCGCATATAATGAAGCCGCTGATTCAGGCGTTCGGTCCAAAAAAAATCCTGTCCGCTTCGATGGCCACCGTTCATGCCGCCACCGGAGCCCAGGCCGTGCTGGACCGGCTGCCCAAGGCCGGCGCCACGGATCTGCGCAAAACACGAAGCATCATGAACAATATCATTCTGACATCCACAGGGGCCGCCAATACCCTGCGGCTGGTGATTCCCGAGATGGAGCAGATCGGTTTCATTGCTGAATCAGTCCGGATTCCAACTGCCACTGGTTCCCTGATCATTCTCGTGGTAAATCTTCAGGAAGAGCTCTTTGGCGGCGCCATTCGAAGAGAGATGATCAACGGGATTTACCGGCAGACAGCTCAAGACGATCCCAGAGGCTATCTGATGTTTTCGGACAAACAGAACGTATCGGCGGACATCACCGGTATTCCCCGCGCCGCCGCGATCATCGAAGGTCATGAAACCCATACGCGTACCGCGGATGTGACCATTGATCTTACCAAGGTTCCTGGCTTGGACAAGACCATTCTTGGTTCCATGACCGAATCCATCATCAAGGTCCCTTTGACGCAGGCCGTGATTTATGGCTGGTATGATAATGAAATGGGAAGCTATGTCAACATGCTCGGAGATCGGACCGTGACCATAGCTGAACATTTGAAGACCCCATGACTATACTTTGAGCAGTCAATGACTTGACTTTTAGAATTGAAAAGTGCAATTTATGCCCACGTGCAATATACTGCGAACGGACATATTTTTTGCGTTTTTGAACCCCCACCCTATACATCCCCCGCTGAGAGGGGAAGTTTACGGAAAGCGCAGATTATGCCAGTTTGCAGTACACTGAAATCAGGAAACCGCGATTGGAAATCCTTTGCATGGAAGAGCAGGACCGCCCCATCCAGACCCGAGACGGGCATACCGTTGTCATAGACTTTTTCAGACCAGAAGATGCACCTGGCATTGCAGATCTGTTTCGGGACGTATATGGGGAGAGCTACCCCATACGACTGTATTACGATCCCGATGCTTTGATCCGCGCCAATACCGCCGGGAATTGTTGTTCCATTGTGGCGCATAACGAATCTGGCCGGGTGGTGGGGGTGACTCATGCGGTTCAATCCTCCCCTTACGAAGGTATCTATGAATCCGCAGCCGGATTGGTTCTCAGGACATACCGGGCTCAGGGAATCAACAACCGTCTGCAATGGTTTCTGTTTCACCGGTGGACGCCGTCCAGACCTTGGGTTGCCGGAATATTCGGCGAGCCGGTGTGTCAGCATACCCATCTTCAGAAGAACTGGCATGATCTGGGAGCTGTGGAGATGGGTCTTGAGCTTGCACTCATGCCGGCCGCAGCCTTTGCGTCCGAGAAGGGTAGCCAGGGCCGGGTGGCGTGCATGGCGGCATACCGGCCTGTAACGCAAAGGCCGCACCGAATCTATCTCCCGGCTGTATATACCCATGCCTTGCAGTTTCTTTACTCCGGAATGGTTGAATCACGATTCTTCTCCCCCTCGCTGGAGACATTGCCTCAAGAGTGTGCAACTGTGTTCCAGATCAGGATTTTTGATTTCGCCTCGGTTGCTCGGGTGACCTTTCAGGAAACCGGAGCGGACCTGGAATCGTCGGTGGAAAAGATGGAGCATGAGGTAAGGAGCCAGGGTGTGGAAGTGATTCAGGTCTGGCTGAAACTGGGGGCACCCTGGGTAGGGGCTGCCGTGGACGTATTTCGAAACAGCGGCTATTTTCTGGGCGGAGTGCTGCCCCGGTGGTTTGATGATGACGGCCTTCTCTTGCAGAAGCTTTTCTGCGCCTCGCATTGGGAAGGGATAAGGTTGTACACGGACAGGGCTAAAAGAATCATGGAAATCGTTCAGAAAGACCAAAATTCCGCACTTCCGCTTTTTGCCGGGTTTGGGCGATCAACGACCGTAAGAATTTGATGCCGGTGGTCTATGTAATCGGGGATGTAGCCGGTGAAAGAGAGAGCCCGGTTTACGCCATCCTGGAAATGCAGAAAAAGTTGGTTGGTCGATAAAATTTGAAAGGTAAGAGGAGAGTATTTTGAACTTTGAACCAGAATTTTGCAGTAATGAAAGTGAAGTCATTTCTAAAGTGATAGTCAGTTATCTGTTGCCGGAATTAGGTTATCCTCCAGACAGTTGGAATAAGGAAGTTAGACTCGCCAATATACGTTTGGATTTTTTAACATTGATAACACCTATTCTTCCTTTTGTTTTAAATAAAATCAGTCCGCCCGCCATAATTATTGAAGCTAAGCACCCAAACGAAAACTTAGCCAGATATAAACGAAAACTTGTACGCTATTTAGTCAATCTGAATGCCCGTTACGGAGTCTTAACAAACGGAAAAGAACTGAAAATTTATGAAAGGAATGCGGATGAGGAAATTCGTTTGATATTTGAATGTTTGGGGCGGGAAATAACGGCTAAGATAAATGATATTCGTGCTATTTTAGGGAAGACGAAATTAACATCAATACCAGTCACACGAGATACTGATATTCAACAGCATGTTAATACAACAAATGTTGCCGGAAATAAAAAAACATATATCCGTTCAGCATCACAAGATTCAACCGCATCCGATCAGTTATCTCAGGATATCACCGGAAACAAGATTGAAAATGCCGGAAATAAGATTGAAAATGATAGATCAAAAATGCGGGTTATTTCCATATATCACAATAAAGGTGGCGTAGGTAAAACGACAGTATCAGTTAATTTGGCGGCAGCTTTAAGCAGGAAGGGCAAAAGAGTGTTATTGATTGACATGGATGCCCAGGCCAATACGACTTTTGCTACCGGACTTATCAAGTTCCAATTTGAGGAAGATGATAATATTATCAATAAGTATGTATATCAATTGCTTGAATCAGGTGATTCCAATTTCATTGCCGATATTGCCCGCAGGTCTGATGGCTTTAACACGCCGGAAGTTGATGTTATCCCTTCACATATTGATTTAATTGTACACCAGGACAAACTGACTCAGATTGCTGTAAGCCGTTCAAGACTTATTGTTAAACTCAGACAGGTACAAGATGACTATGATATTGTTATTATTGACACACCACCTTCAAGGGATTTATATGCCGAAATTCCTCTGATAGCCTCGAATTACCTGATTATTCCTTCGGATTTGAAACCGTTTGCCAATCAGGGTTTGAACAATGTGAAAAATTTTGTCAAACAGGTCAATGAATACCGTGAATCTGTTGCACGAGATTCATTAGTCTTGTTAGGTGTTTTACCATCAAGGATTTCAACGAATTCTCAATATCTCAAACATACCTTTCCGAGGCAGAAAAAAGTGATACATGATCGTCATAATTTACCATTGATGGAAAGCATTATTTATGAAAGAACGGCTCTTTCAGCATCTGTGAGCCGTACTAAAAAAGAGGGCGGGTTGGAAATTCCTGATCCAAAATCAATTTTTGAACTTTGTGAATTTGAATCTACGCCTTCAGCAGAACAATCCGCAGAAGATTTTGAATCTTTAGCAGTTGAAGTGTTAAACAAGATAGGGTTAAAATAATGAAATTCTTTTTAGTAGATGTTGTATGTATTACTTCCGCCAAATCTTGTGAAGAGTTTGATAAAACAAAGGTAAACGAGTTGGCGGATTCCATTCTGGAGAGCGATGGGTTGTTGAAACCTCTGGTATTAAAAGCTACGGGTCCAGAAAGTTTTGAAGTCATTGACGGATATTTGCAATACTGGGCGGCAGTCAGAGCGCGAGAGAAAGACTCACGTAAAGGAGAAATGGTCAATGCCTTTGTTATTGCTCCAAGAGATGAGGAAATGATTGTTAAACAATTGCGTACTCTCCAAAGTCAGGCGGAAACATCTTCATCCGCCCCTGTGATTGAATCAGATGAAAAATCGTCTTACCCAAAGGATATATCCACTAATATTCTGCAAGCTTATAAAAAGGACTTAGAAAATATAAACCGGAAAATAGATGTGTTAGTTTCATTACCATCCCAGTTGACCGAAATGATACAAAAATTGGAGCAACATTTTCAGGAGAAAATTGAATCTGTCAATGGTTGGCTGAAGCAACTGGAAAACAAACCGGAACCTGTTAAAACTGTAGCTAAAAAAGGCTATGTCGGCAACAATGTTCGTGAACTCAGATTGTTGGCAGTGGAAAGAGGCATAAAAGTTTCATCAAAGTTATTGAAAGCCGGTATTATTGCCGCCCTTGAAGAATATGATAAAAAAAATGAAACAAAAACCAGTCATACTGCGAATGGGCATAATCTGCGCTTTCCATAAACTCCCTCTCCCAGCGGGGGAGGGTTGGGGTGGGGGATCAAAAACGTAAAAATATGCCCGTTCGCAGTATAACAAGACGTTGTACTGGACAGGGATAGCGCCCTGCCAGTGAACTTTATGTGTAACTACTCAGACATGTATATAATTTTCGAGTCTGCCCAGGATAAATTTGTTATACACACAAGTGGCTAAAATGGTAAACCCACTGTTTTCTCTAATATGAACCATCTTACACCAGAACAACCGATGAAATAAGTAGCCGAAAGCGGTATTGAAAGTCAAGGTGTAAGCATCAACAGCGAGGAGCCAAGAGATACCAGTGCTGATAGAACCCAAACCCGTTTACCGAAGATTGATTCTTCCCTGGTACGATTCCGAAATTGTCTGTTTCGCAACGCTGTTGTTTGCAGGCTTCATCCTGTTTGTTGGATACTTGGGAATTCATACTGCTTATGAAACTCCGGATTACCGACAATATGTATGGATTCCGGGGCTGCTGATAGCAATGGGCGTGGTGCTTTTTGTGTCTGTAGCCATACGACTGATCAATCGCTATGTGCAGCGGATCGACAGATGACACCAGACAGGTGCGGATAGATGACCTCAATAAAGTGGTGAAGAATCTTGGCGGTAACTCCCCAGATGGTGACATCCTGGTAGGGATAGAGCAGGGTGAATACATCCGGCGTCCGTCCGTGATAGCCTTGGGCTGTATGGATATTCACCAGCGTTTCCAGCGGGATTTTCAGCGTTCTGGAGATTTCGTGCGTATTGTGTCGGATGATTCCGTTTCCATCCCATAAACCTACAAAAACCTGAATGTCTTTATGGTTGATTGTTTGAAAATGCCCCAGGCTTCCCACATAATCCACATGGTCCCGCGAGATGTCGAGTTCTTCCTTTAATTCCCGAAATCCGGCATCCATTGCGCTGATATCCTCCGGGTCAATATGCCCGCCAGGCAGCGCTACCTGATTGCGCCATGGGTAGCCTTCGGTATCCGCCTTCTGAATCGCGAGAACATGGGGATTGACCTTATCAAAAACCAACAGAAATACGCTGGTGGACTGGTATCGGCCATCTTCAGGGGGGCCAGGATGCGCCGCTGCATCCATAATGGTTTTTAAACACGATGTATTAACGAGCATCCCCCCTTGTGCGCTCCGGGTGCTTCAAAAAAATCCATAAAACCATCTTATTTGACTTTCATGAAATCCTTGAACGCCATTTGTTTATAGCTGTCGGTTTGAATAAATTTCAATATCGGCAGGAGATTGTCCGCCGGGATATATCCCGGATAGTTTGATATCTGTTCTCCGGTTTCTGAAACAAACCAGTTGGACGGCAGCCCCCGGACCTTATATCGGGTGGCCAATGAGTTTTCTTTGTCGGAATTGACTTTGATGGCAATGAAGTTCTTGCTCAGATAGGAAACGATCTCTGGATCAACGAAGGTTCCCTTGTCCATTTTTGTACAGTAGCCGCACCAATCAGCAAAGAAATTGATGAATATCTTTTTATGCTGATTTTTTCCCAAAGTCATTCCCTCTTCATAGGAATACCATTTGATGGTTTCGGCAGAGAGACTCTTCGCAGGAAAGGTTGTCATTAATACAGTCAGGCTCAGAAGAAAAAAGACGATAAAGCGTTTCATAAATAAAATCCTTATATTTGAAGATTGCGATATTGTCAGGGGAAAAGAATCATTTTATTAAATACAAGCGATAGCCCCACCAAAATCAAGAGGATACCGGCGATACGATTAAAATATTTCAATGCTCGTGTTGCTTTTTTCAACAATGACAGCATTACGTTAATAAAAAAGGACATAAGTAAAAACGGAATGGCCAGGCCGAACGAATAGACGCTTAACAGCGCAATGCCTTCATGAATGGTTTCCTTGCTGCCGGCGATAATCAGGATGGAACCCAGAAGCGGACCGATACAGGGGCTCCAACCGGCCGCAAACGCCATTCCCACCAAAAATGTTCCCATAAAATGAATGGGCTTCTTATCCAGATGCACTCGTTTTTCAAATTCCAGCGTATTGAAACGCAGCCATCCAGTCAGGTGAAGGCCCAGAAACATTATCAGAACCCCGCCGATGATGCGAATGGCATCGCTGTAAATCTGAACAAAACTTCCCAGAAAAGACGCCGATGCGCCCATAAGGATAAAAACCGATGAAAACCCCAATACATAAGCGATGGTCGAAAGAACAACTTTTTTTCGAATGTCGTTGTCGCATCCGGTGAGCTCATCAAGTGTAAAGCCGCTGATAAAGGTGAAGTATGCGGGAATAAGCGGTAAAATACAAGGAGAAAAAAAGGACAAAAGACCGGCCAGAAAGGCTGCCGGATAGCTAATGGTTTCTGCAAACATGTTTGATTAACCTGAATTTTGGTGTGAGAATTGTGCGGAAAGCAGAAATCGGTTACACTACCTGTTGCCGATTTCCCGTGCTTTTGCGGTAGCAGCGGCGATGGCATCCACGATGGACTGCTTAAAATGCCGGGTTTCAAGCACTTTCAGTGCAGCCTCCGTGGTTCCGCCCGGCGTGGTGACCAACCTTCGAAGATGCTCTGGGGAATCTCCCCGATCTTCCAGAAGCTTGACCGCCCCCTTGATTGTGGTCATCACCAGTTCAGAGGCATCCGCCGATGAAAGACCGGACTTGACACCTGCCTCAATCATGGATTCGATATAATAAAATATATATGCCGGGCCGGAGCCGGACACTGCGGTGACAGCATCCAGATCCGCTTCCTTGAATTCAATCACATTTCCCATTGCCTTCAGGATTCTTTCCGCATCCGCCAGGTCGTCTGGTGTCGCATACCCATTTGGACTCATGCCGGACATGCCGGCCATAACCAGGGAAGGCGTATTGGGCATCACCCTGATGATGGGAAGATGGCTGCGGCTGGCGGCATCCAGGGGAGGGTAGAGGCATTTTTCCATTTTTGATATGGTAATGCCGGCGGCAATGGATATCACCAGTTTTCGGTTGACGATACGGTAATCCTTGCTGGCAGCGATGCTTGAAAGGATCGTGTCGATATAATGCGGTTTTACAGCCAGGATTACAATATCGCAGGCTGAAAAAAGGCCAAAATTATCATCAGTAACATGGATGGCGTAAGAACGCTTCAATTTGTCGAGACGATCCGGGCTTACATCGCTGGCGGTAATGGCTGAAGCAGTGAAGACGCCGGCCTGAATGAGCGCGCTGATCATGGCCTCTCCCATGGTTCCTGCGCCGATAAATCCTATGGATTTATGCATACTTTTCATGAATATCCTTTCTTATTGTGGAATACGATTATTGGAGCAATATTTGTCATTATATATCATTTTGGCGAAAAAGTGAAACTCATCCTCAGCGGCTCAATGGTTTGCACCCTATCGCAGTGGCATAGCATCTTTTGGCAATGGACGCACAGCGAAAGGCCATAATGGGCTGATCACTTCGGTGTGACTTATAGTTTGTTACAAATTGGCAATATTTTTCTTGTCATATTCGAATGCAGATGATACGAATTCTTAATGTGAAAATATTATTAAGCCACGAATGACACGAATCAAGTAGGGGCGACCGGCCGGTCGCTCACACCGCCTTCTCGTGATTTTCATTCATGGTGGCGGTAGACCATGCCATGAGCGTTTACCGTGAAAATGATTCTCTCCCCCCTTTTTTTCCGAAGGGGATCAGCCCTTGTCAATTTATATTTCAGAAATGTGGGGGAAGATTTTGCAGCAGCCACCGAATAAAAAAGGAGATTCCATGATCAACAAACCTGATGTCCGATACACTCCTGAAGAGTATTTAACAATAGAAAGAGAGGCAGTTTACAAAAGCGAATTTTTTAACGGTGAAATTTTCGCCATGTCCGGCGCCAGCCGGAAACACAATTTGATTACCGGTAGTGTTTATTCGTCTATTTACATGCAGTTGCGAAAAAGAGAGTGTGAAGTCTATGCGAATGATATGCGTGTGAAAGTCTCTCCAACAGGGCTCTATACCTATCCGGATATTGCGGTTGTATGCGGCCCGCCCCTGTTTGACGACACGTTCAGCGACACGCTGATCAATCCCAATATCATTTGTGAGGTGTTGTCAGACTCCACAGAAGCCTATGACCGGGGCAACAAATTCCGGAATTATCGAACCCTGCCCTCTCTTTCCGATTATATCCTGATTCATCAATACACACGCCAAGTAGAGCATTACACCCGTCAGCCGGATAATTCATGGCGTTTCCTGGAGTATTTCAAGCCTGGAGATGGTTTCGAAATCCGATCCATTGGTTGTGAATTGAAGCTTGAAGACATCTACGAAAAGGTGGACATTGGCCATGATTCTTAAGAGTTGCACCAGGTTTTCTGAACAATGATTCCGACGTGCAAATTCAAGCCAAACGCAACTGTGTATTGTTTTCATAGATTATTTTTAGTTGGTTATAGGCTTCCGCCAGTTCATGCGACTTCATTTCTATCATCAAGTCCATCAGGTCTCGATGCCTTTTGAGTTCGAGATGGTTTTTGATCCTGGCCTTTACAATCACAGGGTTAAATGGCTTGGTGATGTAATCAACGGCGCCCAGTTCCAGGCCATGAGTTTCGTCCGGAACATCGGCAAGCGATGTGACAAAAATGATTGGTATGCCCTCTGTGTTTTTGTTTGCTTTCAGCCTGCTACAGACGTCAAAGCCGTTTAACCCCGGCATAACTACATCCAGAAGTATCAGATCCGGCTGAAATCTTTCTACACTTTCCAGAGCAGACTCTCCGTCTGTTGCAACGTGGACACTGTAATCATTTGACAGCATTTCCAGTAGAATCTCAATATTGATTTCCGTGTCATCCACCACCAGAATGGTTTGTTTTTTATCGGGCAGTAGTGTTTCCAGAAGATTATCGATAACACTTTCCGTGTCATCCAGCGCCAAAAAAGTTTGATTTTCTTCAGGCATCATGTTCCACCTTCCTGTTTTGGGCGATTGATTCCATCAATCAGTCAATGGTTATTTGCTTCATCGAAGCGATATTCAGATTTTATCGCTCCATCACATGGCCGAATCAAACAGCACATTGACGCTGTCACATCTTATGCGTATCAGGAGCAGGATGAGCAGCCCCTTGGGTTCGGGTTGATTCCTTTGCGTTGTCCTACCCTCCAGTCAAGCATAAACAAATTACCACACTCCCATTAAATGGCAAGAATATTCACTATCAAAAGATGAGATGAGATGTACTGATTAAAGTTTAAGATGCAAACCATTTTCAGACCGTATCACAAGTGTTTACCACCAAATCCAAAATCATGCAGGCTTTTGTGATGCAGCCAGAAATCACATCTTCGTCGGTGGAACGGTGTCCGACTGCTCGGCAACGTATTCCTCTCCACCCGACAATCCGTACTTCTCAAGCCTGCGCCGAAAGGTGTTGTAGCTCATATCGAGCATTGCGGCGGTCTTCATCCTTTTGCCGCCGCAAAAACGCAGGGCCTGTTCGATAGACCAGCGTTCAAGGGCATCCATGTCGCATGGAAACGGCGGCGGCGAATTCTGGAGGTTGGTAAGCAAGGGTTGATGCGGGGGTGTGGTACAATCGGCAGATATGGCGATATCTGCACCGGTAATAACCTTATCGGCTTTGAGTACTCCTTCAAGTTCCGGTTGCTGGCCGATATGATGCGGATATCATGCCTCTTTTCAACATTACTGCCGACCGGTGTGAAGCTTTTATTTTCCACCATACGCAGCAACTTGGCCTGCACACCGGCATGGCAGGATTCGATGTCATCCAGAAAAAGCGTACCGCTTTCAGCCGTCTCCACCAGGCCGGCACGGGGCCGGTCAGCGCCGGTGAAGGCTCCCTTGAGATGCCCGAAAAGCAGACTATCGGCCAGATGTGTCGGCACGGTACCCAATTGAATGGTGACAAAAGGTTTCTCCCGGCGAGGGCTGAATGAATGGATGATGCTTGCTATACGCGATTTTCCCGTCCCGGTCTCTCCATGCAGCAGGATGTTGTAAGTTGTCGGGGCCACCTGGACTACCTGTGCCGCCACCGCCTGCTGGAGTGGATGCTTGCCAAGCTGACCGTCCACCAATGCTGTCAGTTCGCTGGAGAGATTACCGATCTGGCGCCGCAGCAAAATCGGCTCCGCAGCTCTGGTAAGCGCAGCCATGAGTTCACCCACCTGCGCCGGCTTGCGCACAAACCCTGCTACTTGCAGCTCTATGGCCTTTAGCAGATACTCTGTTTCAGTGAAGGCGGTGCAGAAAACAACCGGGGTCATCGGTGAAGATTTCTTCAGGCAGGTCGCCAGCTCGATACCGTCCATGATTGGCATGCGGATATCGCTTATGACCATATCCGGCTTTTCACTGTCGAACAGGGCCAGGGCCTGCCTGCCTTCGGCAGCCTGATATACTTTGCGGAAGTACAATTCCAGAAATGCGGCGGTCTCGCGCCGCAGGTCGTTTTCATCCTCGACAATAAGGATGGTCAAATGTTTGAGATCGGTCATGATTTATCCCTTAAAGGTAGTTCAATTCTGAAGGTGGCGCCGTCCAGGCTCCAAATGAAGGAGAGTCGCCCATCAAGGCGGTCCTCCACGATCATGCGGGATATGTACAGGCCGATTCCTGTACCTTCGCTCTCGTCCTTGGTGGTGAAATACGGGTCAAATACCCGGTCGCTGAATTCAACCGGGATTCCGCACCCGTTGTCCCGGACATCGATAATCATACTGTCGTTTTCCCGAACCGAAATATCGATGGCGATGCGACCCACTTCCGGTTGACCATCGGTTTTCCTTCGTTTAAGGATTGCGTCTCCGCTGTTGCTGAGCAGATTGAAAATAACCTGTATGAACTCGTTGGGAAATCCGGCGCTCTGCGTGGAGTCTAAATTCTGGAATTGCTTATCGATTTCTATCCCCCTGCTGGCGAACTGAGGCTCGATCAGCCGCAAGGCATCTAAAATGCAGTGGGCGGGGGAAAACAGCACCTTCTTTTTGTCGATGCGATAGAAACTGCGAAAATCATCGATGGTGCTGGACATGTGCATGATCTGTCGCATGGCGCTGGCCATGAACTCATTGAGATACTCCTGGGTAAAAAGACCCTCCTGCATGGTTCCGACTGCATGTGCGCGCTGTACGATCATCCCCAGCGTACTTAGGGGCTGACGCCACTGATGGGAGATCGCCGCGATCATCTCCCCCATGGCGGCACGACGGACATTGTTGGCCAGGAGCCGTTCCTGCCTGATGCGACGATTCGTTTCCTCCTCCACCCGCACCTGCAGTATCTGGTTCATATCTTGGATTTCTTGTTCGGCCTTCTTTTGGGCGGTGATGTCGCGGCTGATGCCAAGTATTCCGATCAGTGTTCCATCCTCTCCAATATAAGGTGTTCTGGCAGTGTTCACGAGTATTTTTCGGCCATCGGGATAGGTGATCCATTCCTCGTTGTGCTGCGTTTGGCCCGACTCCAGCATGCGTTTATCGTGATCCCTGAAAAAGTCCGCGATTTGTTTGTCAAAAAGATCGTAGTCGGTGCATCCGACAATTTCATCACTTGATTTTCCGACAAATTCGGCGAAGAGGGGGTTGCAACCCAGGTAAACGCCATTGATATCCTTGAAGAAGATGATGTAGGGCGCTGAATCGAGCAGGGCATTGATTAAATCGGACTGCCGTTTGATCTCCGCTCCCCGCTGTTTTTGCTCGCTGATATCGTGTGTAACTGCGACGATTTTCTGAAAATCGCCATTGCTGCTATACACAAAGGTCATGGTAACGTCGGTCCAAATCGCCGATCCATCTTTGCACCGTTGTTCAAGTTCTATTTGATATGCGGGTATGGGAATTCCGGCTTGGATGTCAGCAATATGTTTGGCCATACGTTCCAGTGCCATGGAAAGTGAATCCGGGCAAAGTATATCATCCCAAGATTGCTGCATGGCCTCTTCCGGAGTATAGCCCCGCATTTTAATCACAGATGGACTAATGTAGGTAAATCTGCCTTCAACATCCATGGTCCAGATGACATCGCCGGCGTGTTCAGCAAGCAGGCGGTACCTTTCCTCGCTGATCCGCAGATTTTCCGCCATTTGTCTGTGTTCGGTAAGATCGGTACCGACACCGCGATAACCAATCAGATCGTCGGCCTCATCAAGAATCGGTACCCCGGTGATTGAAAACAGAACCCTGCGGCCATCTTTGGCGATACACCAGTTTTCAAGATTTATTATATTTAATTTTTGTTTGGCTGACTCTCTGAATGCAATCCTCGTATGCTGCGCATCTCCCTCGTTCATGAAATCATGGAAGCATTTACCGATCATTTCATCGGGCTGGTAACCCAGATACTTCTCGACTTTCGGGCAGCAATAGGTATAGCGCCCTTCGACATCGACTGCCCAGACCCAGTCCGACACACAGTCAATGATTGCTTGAAGCACCAGATTGTCTTTCGCGATTGATTCCATGTGTTTCAACAACCTTTTCTCCGCCAGCTTTTTCTCGGTAGATTGAGTTGGGTCATGCGCCTTTGATTATGAATGGTGTTTTAATCGACTGCCATTTATTATTCTCGCACCTTTTACCATAAATGCTGTGATTTCAGCAAAAAATAAAACGATTAAAATAAAAACACCAGTTCCAGGGTTCGGAGAACCTTGGAACTGGTGCTATTAAATTGCTTTAATCCGTATTTATCTGTGGTTCAAAATTGCCCCCCCAACTCATCTGTGGTTCAAAATGTATTTTCATGGTAAATAGACTCAGGATGCTTAATTCTGCGGTTCACTTTTTGGTATCATTCTTAAATTTCATCGAACGCTCTTGTGCCCGCTAATCACAACTAAAATAGAAAGGATTCCCCCCCTTTGACAAAGGGGGGCCAGGGGGATTTAGGAGGCTATCCACCTGAAAAATCCCCTCGATCCCCCTTTTCCAAAGGGGGAAGTATCATTTTCATATATGGGGTGATCGGATTTAAGAAAGATACACTTTTTATTATAAATTCCCAACCTTCCCCGCTGGGGGACTGAACGTTTACCTTTATCCTGTTCATCCTGGCCAAAATATAAGACTGGCCATGTTCATACTTCAAAAGGGGATTTTCAATGAAAAAACGCATTCTATACGGTGTGGCCAACTATGAAGAGATAATCGCCGAAAACGGTTATTTTGTAGATAAAACCCGGTATATTCCAGAGCTGGAAATGATTCGGAATCCGGTGTTTCTACGCCCCCGGCGGTTCGGAAAGTCCCTGTGGTGCCGGATTCTGGAATGTTATTACAGCATTCATCAGAAAGACCGGTTCGATGAGCTGTTCGGCAATACCTGGATCGGGAACAATCCAACCCGGCTTAAAAACGCCTTTATTGTCCTGCATCTGGATTTTTCCACGATCGAACTTGGAAAGGATGTGGACACCATTCGAACCAATTTCAACCAGATATGTAACGGAAAAATGGATGGCCTTATCAGGCGTTATGCATCATGGTTCAACGAACAGGTCCATATAGATTTCGAAAAGAGCGCTAATTCAAATCTGGAAGTCATATTGCGTCAGGCCAGCCAGAATGACCTGCCGCCACTGTATGTCATCATCGATGAATACGACAACTTCGCCAATCAACTCATCACCGGCCATAAGGATCATCTGTACAAACAACTTATGGCCGATGAGGGGTTTTTAAAAACTTTTTTCAAACTCGATGCCTTTGATCTTCTGAAAGCGGACACCGAACAGATCGCCGGATATGTGGAAGGATTGAGGGGCGAGTATCCCCAAGCCAAGATATCCCAGCATGTTATCTACTGCTTCGGAAATCAGGGGTATCGGGTGTTTGAGGTGTCGTGATTGTTTCTTCCTTATCGGGGGGTGCATGTTCCCCTCAAAGCATGAACTGCATCGTGAGGCAAATGAAATGAAAAAACGAATCCTGTACGCTGAAGCCAATTATGAGGCGATTGTCCGTGAAAACGGCTATTTTGTGGACAAAACGGCCTACATTGCCAAACTGGAATCCGTCAAAAATCCGGTATTTCTTCGCCCCAGACGGTTCGGCAAGTCACTGT
>Ga0194052_1000850_pt1 | contig 18650 bp, 15 predicted proteins | sample SepL226m_MetaG_FD_160117 | JGI IMG/M metagenome (GOLD analysis project Ga0194052, IMG submission 160117) | Anoxic zone freshwater microbial communities from boreal shield lake in IISD Experimental Lakes Area, Ontario, Canada - Sep2016-L227-6m | ecosystem: Environmental > Aquatic > Freshwater >...
GTACGGCCCTGATGGCCGGCCTGTCCCCGGCCTGGGCGCAGAGCGACAAACCTGTGCGCATCATCCTGCCCTTCAGTGCCGGCTCCGGCGTGGACGCAATCACGCGCGCCGCTGTGCCGCAACTGATCAAGGCGCTGGGTGGTCAATCGGTGGTGATCGAGAACCTGCCGGGTGCCGGCGGCATTACCGGCGCTTCCGCCCTGGCCAGAGCCCAGCCCGACGGACTGACCATAGGCATGGTGTCCAACAACCACGTCATCAACCCTGCGGTCTACAAGAAGATCCCCTACGACACGCTGGGCGACTTCACGCCAATTTCGGTGATGGGCTTCACGCCCTTCGTGCTGGTGGTCAATCCGGCCAAGGTCAATGCCAGGACGGTCAAGGAACTGATCGCCCTGATCAAGGCGCGGCCCGACGCCTACAACTACGGCTCGCCCGGCAACGGCACCATAACGCACCTGGCGGCAGAGATGTTCCTGACCGAAGCCCAGGTGACGGTTCGCCATATTCCCTACAAAGGCACCGGTGCGCAGATCACCGACCTGATTGGCGGCCAGGTCGATCTGGGCTTTGTCGCTCTGGCTGCCATTCAGGGCCATCTCAAGAGCGGCGCCCTGCGCGCCATCGGACTGGGCAGCAAGGCCCGTTCCCCGGCCGCGCCCGAGATTGCGACCATCGCGGAACAGGGCCTGCCCGACTACGAGGTGGAAGGCTGGTTTGCCGTGCTGGCACCGGCGCGGTTTCCGCCCGACCAGATCAAACGCTTTCACACGGCGTTTATCACCGCCTACGCCAGCGCCGAGGTGAAAGAAGCCATGGCCAAGCAGGGCAACACCATCAGCCCGAGCACACCGGAAGCTGCCGCGCAGTACTTCCGCAAAGAAATGACGCGCTACGCCGCGCTGGCTGAAAAGGCAGGCATCACGCTGGATTGAATTTCGCCTGCAGTGCTTTCCTCGCCGCCGAGTCACCTCAATTCGATTGACGGCGCTGCAGGTATCGGTTGTGCAGGCTCCTGGATACCAGGGCAACAAGAAGAAACACCAGCACTCCCACCACGCCCATGATGGCATCAGAGTACAAACCAGCATTGCTGCCCGACTTCTCGTAGAAAAAACCGTTCAAGATGCCCATGTAGGCAATCGGTGTATTCGAAAGTGAAGCAAAGATACTGTATTTGGTGGCGACAGCGCCGGTGCCGATGGCTTCCAGCGTAACGGCGGTAAAGGCGGCGTAGCACAGTCCACTGATGAAACCGTAGGACAGCACAAAAACATAGTACATGTTCAAATTGTGCGGAGCCCACGCCATCAGCACGGCGCAGATCGACATGAGGCTGCCGAACACCGCATAGGCCAGCTTGCGGTCCATTCGGTCACAAAAATGACCTCCGATCATGCAACCCAATGCCGACAACAAGCCGCTTAACGCACCGCTCGTGGCTGCGACATCATTGGCATTGGCGCCCCATTCGGTGGCGAACAGTGGAAACAGATTGCCCGCCGCACCTGAGCCTATGGGCAGAAAACAAATAAGCAGCCCGAGATAGCCCATGCGCGACCGGGCGACCAGCCACAGGTCGAGAAGAACACGCTGGATGGCGCGCCAAGGACGCAATGACTCTTGTCGGGCAGCGGCACCCGGAGGGACTTCAGAAAGCTCGGGCAAGTTCGGTTCGGGCTCGGTCGTAAACCGGATGGCAACCCCTGTGAGCAAGCAGACGATTGCCAATACGACCCCGGGAAGCCATGCGTGGGTCGTGTTTTCTGCAAGGACCAAGGCCAATCCACCACCCAGACCGCTGCCCCCCAAATTACCTGCCTGAAACCAGCCGGCTGTGCGGCCCATCTGGCTTGGCGCGGTGTTGTATGCCATCAGGCTTTCAACCGACATGCTCATCAATGCGGTCGCGAAATTGCCTACCACCACCAACACTCTGAGCCAGGGCAGGCCATCTTCGGTGGCAGGTATCACACCCAATAGCGCAATTCCCAAAGCGCTTGTGACGCTGGCAATCACAAACCATTGTTTGCGGGTCAAGGTCAAATCGACCAGCGGTGCATAAAGAAATTTCACCGTATGCGGCACAAAACTCAAACCCGTGAGTACCGCGATGGTCACTGGATTTACCCCGGCTTTGCCCAGCAGATAGACGATGGTGACCCCCAAGAATCCGCTGGCTGCCCCAAATGGAATGATCAACAGTAAAAACACCAGGGGATGGGTGTATCTGGCTGGTGCTCTATCGAGTGTGCTGGTCATGGCGGGGCGGCAGGCGTGTCGGAAGTTACCATGCCCGGATGATGGCACATCGCCTGCCTTCTATTGGCGTAGCGTGGCCTATGAAGCGGCGGATACGAGTCGATCGAGAGCCGGCAGCGCAGCAAATCCGGAAATACAGAAGTTCAAATTGACCGCCAGATACCGGTCATTGCTTGCAGTGGACCTACGACTGCAGTGTGGTCGCGAATTCGATCAGAGGGATACCCGTAATCGACCGAGACTGTGTCAAAACGCTGCGGGAATATTTTCAATATTAGCCCCAAACGGTAAACAGTTCGTACCCTCAAACGTTATTGAAAGATCGCGTTGTATGCAGGGGAATCTGGATGAAACGTTTCATTGAAGGTATTGATCGTACGCAAGCGCTCTTGCTCCCCGAACAACTCGACGATTACGTCACGGAGAACAATCCGGTGCGTGTCATTGATGTATTTGTAGATGAACTTGATCTGGCTGCACTGAAGTTCGATGGCATCAATCCGGCGATGACTGGACGCCCCTCTTATCACCCGGCGGCACTGCTGAAGATTTACATCTATGGCTACCTCAACCGCATCCAGTCGAGTCGTCGTCTGGAGAAGGAAGCCCAGCGCAATGTGGAGTTGATGTGGTTAACGGGGCGCCTGACACCTGACTTCAAAACAATTGCCAACTTCCGTAAAGACAACGGCCCGGCCATCCGCAGCGTCTCGCGTCAATTTGTCCTGATGTGCCAGCAACTTGGAATGTTCACGGAAGCGGTTGTGGCCATCGACGGCAGCAAATTCAAGGCCGTTAACAACCATGACCGCAACTTCACAGCTGCCAAACTGCAGTACCGCATGAAGACGATCGAGGACAGCATCAACCGCTACCTCAAGGATCTGGATACTGCTGACAGGCATGAGCCACAGGTGGCAGCACTCAAGACTGAACGACTGCAAGGGAACATTGCAGCGCTCAAGGCACAAATGCAAAAGCTCAAAGAGATCGAAGTTCAACTGCAGGCTGCACCAGACAAGCAGATATCCCAGACTGATCCGGATGCCCGTGCCATGAAATCGCAGGGCACCGGCATCGTGGGCTACAACGTCCAGACCGCAGTAGATGCCAAACACCACCTGATCGTCGCGCACGTTGTGACCAACGTCGGCTCTGACCGAGAGCAGTTGTCTTCTATGGCCAAGCTGGCACGCAGTGAGATGGGGACCAAAGACCTGACCGCCATCGCGGACCGGGGCTACTTCAAAGGTTCCGAAATCCAAGCCTGTCATGAGGCAGGCATCGATTCCATTGTTGCAAAGTCACTCACTTCTGGCGCATCTGCTGATGGTCGCTTTGGCAAAGCTGACTTCATCTTTGACACCCCGACGAACACGTACCGCTGCCCTGCAGGTGAGAGCTTGATCTGGCGCTTCACCAATGTAGAGAAGGGGTCAACTTTGCATAACTACTGGAGCTCCAATTGCAAGAACTGCAGCCTCAAGCAGCAGTGCACGCCAAGCACGCAACGCAAGGTGACGCGCTGGGAGCATGAAGACATACTGGATGCGATGCAAACCCGCCTGGACCAGACCCCCGATGCCATGCGAACGAGAAGGCAAACCGTCGAGCATCCTTTCGGCACGCTGAAAGCCTGGATGGGTGCCACACATTTCCTCACCAGGACGCTGCCCAAGGTCAGTGCCGAGATGAGCTTGCATGTTCTGGCGTACAACTTCAAGCGGATGCTGTCGATATTGGGGCCGCAAGCCTTGATGACGGCGATGAGGGCCTGAGGGGGCCTTTTACTGGGCTGTTTAAGGCCCAATTCACGCTCCTTAGAGCTCGCAAGCACCATCTTCTCAAAAACACAAACCCACGGATTCCAAAAATATCAACCCGCTCATGCGCCTGGTGAGTGATTCCATGCTCATCTACCGAGCCAGACTTGCGTGTGACCCGCACTAAAACTGTTTTTACACGGCCTGGACCAGTAGCCGGTATTGGCGGCCAGTGCTCCAAAGCGGCCGTTGGCCGCACAGAATTCTCCAGAGCGGTCATCCGGTGCCGAAGAGCAGATGTGTGGGCGGTCGGCTTCAGCGCAGCGTTGCTTGTCGCTCACCAGTGGCAGCTCTAGGGAAGTCCAACGGGGTGTGAACCGATCCGCTTCGGGGTCGAAACGTCACTGGACTCGCCACTCGCATCCAATGGGGGATCGCGGGAGCCCAAAAGAAAACCCAGCACGAGGGCCGGGTTGTTACCGCCAATAGGCAGACTGTCAGGAGCGAGCTATTTTTTCTTGTTGGCGTGAGCAGCTGCCTTGTCCGCCTGCAGCTTTGCCTTATCCGCTTTCACCGCAGCCTTGTCAGAGGCGATGCTTGCCTTGGGAGCACTAGCCGCCTTGTCTGCGTGCAGCTTTGCCTTATCGGCTTTTAGAGCAGCTTTGTCAGCCTGTACGGCCGGGTTGGGAGTATGCGCTGGCGGGGTCGGCGACGTTTGAGCCAATGAAGCCACAGAAGCTGTAGCCAGAATGGTTGCAAGCAAGATGTTGATCGGTTTCATGGTTCAGTAGCTCCTTTGGGTTGAACGGGAGCTTCATTGCTCCACCCCACCAAAACGTACGCGCCGCAGGGGCGTTGACGGCTTTGGTTTTCTTTACATACTTCAAACCTGCTCGCGGTCCCCTACATTGCGCTCGCTATTGGCATTGACGACCCAACGTTTACACAAACTTCATCAGATTTTGCAAGTCGGGGCATACACTCAAATTGCGCAGGGTAAACCTGCTACGGTTGGTGGACCTATCGAAGGAGAAACTTATGAATAGAGCTTTGAAGAAGACCCTGATGGCAGCGGCCTTGGTGTGCACGGGTTCAGTGGCAGTGATGGCGCTTGCCCAGTCACCCAATCCCGGCGGTCCTCCCGACGCATTCGGCATGCCTGGGCGACATTTCGGACCGATGCACAGGCCAGACCCGGCAAAAGTGCAGGCAATGTTCGACAAGCACATGTCCCGGCTTAAGACCTTATTGCAATTGACACCAAACCAAGAAGGCGACTGGGTGGCCTTTAATTCTGCGATGACACCCCCTGCAGTCAGACCGACACCGCCAAATCCACAGGAGTTCGAGAAACTCACCACACCAGAACGTATTGATCGACTGAACGCGATGCGAGCACAGCACGCGGGATTGCTGGACAAGCGTGCTGAAGCCGCGAAAAAGTTTTATGCAGTCCTGACTCTTTCGCAACAGAAGGTATTTGATCTTGAAACGCTCAAATACCTACAGCCTAGAGACAAGATGCGCTGGCTTCATCAACCGATGCACCGCGAAGATCCCCGCAAGTGAACCGGATTCAGTGGCGACTTGAATCAGGGCTCTGCCTGCGTATTGGCCTTTACAAATCTTAATGTTTGCGCCACCTATGTGGTGCTACATTGCACCCGAGCGCGAAAGCGTTCCCTGCTTTTCCTCCCTGAGCAGGGCCTTGATGTGTGACAGCAAACAGGCTTATCACCCCGGACTTTGTGCCGGGGTTTTTTTGCGACTTCAGCGTGCGATACGGGTATACCTTTCTTCAGTGTGTGGAGTGCTCGCGACCGGCAGCTTTCCTGTTGCTCAAATCACCCGCAGCATGAGCCCTGTCGCCCGGGTCGTCACAAATTGAGGTTTCTTCTAGCCTGCTCACCTCGAAAACTAGCTGCTTCTTTGCCGATGTTGTAAGCTGATCCCCAGTATGTCTGTGCGACTCCCCATTTTCCGGATTGCGTGCGCCGCATTGATCTGCTGCGTATTGCTGTTGCTTGATCGACTGCCGCGTTCACCTTCGCCAGCAGCACCCCGTGCTACCTGGCCGCTAGCTGAGAAGCTGCCAGCTAATGGCACACTGACACTCAAGGCCGAGGGAAGAATTCCGGTGCCCATCAATACGCCGGTCGCGCACGCCAGCTCATTGCTGCCGATGCCTGCCACGCATCCATCGGTCCTGCTGGCGTTCTGGTTTGCCGGATCTCGCGAAAGTGCTTCTGATGTCCAGATTGCGGCATCTCATTTTGATCGAGCCACCCAGCAATGGAGTGCTCCACGTTTCGTAGTGAATCGCCATGCCATGGCCAAGCAACTGGGGTTTGGCCTGCGACGCCTAGGAAATCCTGTGGCCTGGCGCGACAACCAAGGCAGGATTCACCTGTTTGTGGTGGCAACAGGTCTGGGTGGCTGGGCCGCATCCCGCATTTTGCACTTGCGTCAAAGCAATCAAGGCGAAGACTTTGCTGCGCTGTCCTTTGCAGTGGACCGCGTATTACCTCTGTCTTGGTTGTGGAACACGAGTTTTCTGGTGCGCACGGCACCGCTGCCTTTGAAGGATGGTGGCATGATGCTGCCGGTTTATTTTGAATTGGGCATCAAGTATCCGGTCGCGTTGCGTTTTGATGCCGGTGGTGAGTTTCTCGGTATGGTGAGAATTTCCAGTCGGAGTCATTTGTTGCAACCGACGTTGGTGGAGGCTACTGAATCCCGCTGGTTGGCGTTGATGCGTGATCAACGCCCTGAAGGGAAAGTGGCGGTGGCACAAACGCTAGACGGCGGGCTCAACTGGTCCGATTTGCCCGATTTGGCCCTGAATAACCCGAATTCCTCGGTGGCCGGTCTGGGTCTGACACCAGGACTAATGTTTTTGGCGCACAACTCCTTACCATTAGGTCGCACGGCGCTGGACTTGAGTACTTCCTCCGATGGTCAGAACTGGGCTTTGATGCAGGCATTAGCACTCGGAACAGGGAATGACGAATACTCCTATCCGGCGATGGCTTGGGCCGACAATAGTCTGTGGGTGAGCTATACAGATCGGCGTCAGGCAATCGCCTGGCAGCGGTTTTCAATTTCTCCTTCAAACCGCTAGGTCTTCACGGCACTACGCAAGCGCACTTCCGCTAGAGCACCGTGTTTTGTGAGACTGCTGCATGCCAACTGGGCCTGTCGGCTGTAAGCTGGGGCTCCTCGTTTCAAGTGAAGTGGCACGCGTCGCCAACACTTGGTCAGTGAAGCCACCGGGATTGGGTTCTTGCCTGGGCCCGTTCAGGCGCCCAGATTCGTGGTGTGTAGTGACACCGGTCGTTCAGTGTTTACCGCCTGAGGGACTCGTCTGGCCTCGTACGAGAAGTTTCTGCTTTCATACCATCTTTGGTAAAGCTGTTCGTGTTCTTGGGCCACTTCATTCCATGCCCGCACAAAGTTGGGCACTGGCTTGCTGCGACACAACTGTTGTTCGATTGCATCGACCCACTTTTCGAGCGATGCTGTCAGAGACAACACTGAGCCTGCATCAGGCGTGACATCTGCAGCAGCACCGCACACATCGGACACCACTACGGGCACTCTTGCCGCCATTGCTTCGCTGATCGCCATGCCATAAGGCTCAGCTTTGGCAGGATGCAGCAGCACATCAAAATCCCAATGGCGCACTGGATTAGTCCAACCCGCTAATTCATAGCCACCCTGCCAGCCCGCAAATAGTTTCTTTACCTTGGCAACCTCAGGGCCAACCACGACAATTTTCAAGTTGGGTCGGCTGTGGCGCAATTGCCGAATTGCCGCAATTGCCAATAACAGACCCTTGCGCTTCCATTCGCTTCCAACAAAGCCAATTACTCCTGCATCGCGTGGCACGTTCCTGTCTTCGCGCAAAACTCCAGTCGTTACTCCAGGTGTAATGGGCTGCGTGATCTTGTACGCAAATTCCGGGTAGTAATGAATCAACTGCTGCTTCATGAATTCAGAATTCGGAACAATGCGCTTGGCAACAGAAAGCTCACGTCGTTCCAGAAACAGTTGCATCGCCACGCGCAGCGAAATCAGCCGCCACCAAGGCTTTTCAAAGATCGTGGCAAATGGCGAACCGTGGAACGTGGTGATGTCATGGCAGTTGACCCGCTCATGACTGTGTATCAGCCACCCGGGACGCGGGTTTGCCTGCAGCCAAGCGCTAACCGTGTTGGCGAACTGCATGTGCGCTCGCCACCGGGGTCGCATCGCAGCCTTGCCCAGTTCATGCACAACAATCCCCTGCCGTTTCTCGCCCAGACATACTTCGCACAGAACTTCGACTGGATACCCGAGGTCACGCAATTCTTGGGTGAGATTCCAGACATACCGCTCCATGCCGCCCACAGGACCATAGCGTCGAACCACATGTATTAGTTTCATATTCTTGACCGAGTAGCAGGCATCGCGTCTTGGCAGATCGAGAACGCGGCACCTAGTGGTTAACCCATAGTCGAACCTTTTGGCTTGTGTTTGGTGCTCCGGTCTCTGTGGACTTGGCGCGAACTCCGTCGCTTGAGGATGCACCGGGACTTGGCTTGACGCACAGCTCAGTGATGGCGAAGACAGCAACCATGGCCGATAGGATCGACAAACCCATCACGCCAAATGGTGTCTTCATCGGTGATCCTCCTCAATTAATTTTGGTGCTGCAGTTGATGATCGCTCAAGCTATGTGCAAATCTTGTTCGCGAAGAGTAAAGTAAGAGTAAAGAAGGTTCCGGCCGAGAAATCGAATTTCGGTTCGTAGCCATTGGCGGCACTGTTTAACACAGCGTTTAGCATTTGCAGTCCCGCGGGTGTGCCGAGAGTGAGCACCTGCGACACGGAATGCAGTGTCTGATTTGTCTTGGTTTGCTTCACACAGGCTGGCAGAGTGGCCACTGTCCGGATGAGCGGCTCGCGCTTAGCTCTCAAGGCGCTCCGTATTGATTCCCCATGCGATTCTTAGGCGGACTGCAACTCTGGACCCGCTCTTCGCGACTGGAAGATAAATGCCGAGATCTGCCAAACGATAAAGAGAGCAATCATGCCCAGCAGCGTGCCACTGATGGGGCGAGTGACGAAGACGCCAAAACTCCCCCTGCTGATGAGCATCGCGCGGCGGAAGTTTTCTTCCAGCATGGGACCCAGAATAAAGCCCAGCATCAGCGGCGCAGCGTCCAGTTTGAGGCGCATGAACAGATAGCCCATGAAGCCAAAGATGGAGGTGATGAAGATGTCATCGAGGTTGTTGTTGATGCTGTAAGTTCCGATGCAGCAGAAGAACAGAATCGATGGAAACAGCACACTGAAGGGAATCTTGAACACCGACAACCAGTAGCGCACCAGCGGCACGTTGAGAACAAGCAGAAAGCAGTTGCCGACCCACATGCTGGCCACCAGACCCCAGAACAACTCGGGGTGACTTCCGATCATGTTCGGGCCGGGCTGGATGCCCTTGATGATGAAGGCGCCCATCATGAGTGCCATCACCGCGTTCTCCGGAATGCCAATCGCCATGAGCGGAATAAAGCTGGTACGCGCAGCCGCTTCGTCGGCTGCAGCCTGGCCGGCCACGCCTTCAATGGCGCCGTGTCCGATTTCATCCTTGTATTTGCTGAATCGCTTGTCGATGGCATAAGCGGCGAACTGGGCGATGGTGGGTCCACCGCCAGGCAAAAGGCCCAGGACCGAGCCAACGGCACTGCCACGCAGGGCACTGGGAATGATGCGCTTGAACTCGGGCCAGGTCGGCATCAGCTTGATTTGCCCGTTGAACGGCGTGAGTTGACTGCCACTGTCAAGGTTCTTCACAACCTCGGCAATGCCGAAACAACCCAGGGCAATGCTGATCAGGCCAATGCCGTCCATCAGGAAGGGCATGTCCATGGTGAAGCGCGCAACGCCGCTGTTCACGTCCGTTCCAATCACGCCAAGCAGCACGCCAATAAATGCCATGGCAAGACCATTGAGCAGGCTGCCGGTCGTGACAAAGCTCACGCACATGAACCCGAACAGCATGAGGGAACAGTAGTCGGCCGGACCAAACAGGAAAGCCACCTCGCCCAGGGCCGGGGCCGCCGTTGCCAGAACCACAATGGCCACGGTGCCGCCAATGAAGCTGGAGATACCGGCAGTGAACAGGGCCAGACCGGTCTTGCCATTGAGCGTCATCTGGTAGCCGTCAATGCAGGCCACGATGCTGCTGGCGTGCGGGATCTTCATGGTGATGGCACTGACGGAGTCACCGTACTGGGCACCGTAGTAGATCCCGGAGAGCATGATGAGCGAGCCCGTAGTGGGAATGGAATAGGTCAAGGGCAGCAGCAGGCTGATGGTTGACAAGGGGCCCAGTCCAGGCAACAGCCCAATGAGGGTGCCGACCACGCAGCCGATGGCGCAGTACATCAGGTTTTGCAGGGTCAGTGCGTGCTCGAAACCAAACGCGAGGTTATGAAGTATGTCCATCAGAATAAGGGTAGTTGCAGGCCGAGCAGATAGCGAAACGCAAAGGCAATAGCAATCAGGCCTGCCGAGATTTTGATGTTGCGCACGACGGAATAAGTGGTGCCGGCAAAGGACACGCAAAACACCAAGAACACAATGCCAGCGATCATGTTCACGTGTTGAGATAGCAGTGCAAACCCGCACAGACCCATTAGCACGAGAGCTATGTTCTTCATGTTGTAGTTCAGGGGGACGGGCTTGACGAAGCGCGAACGCACCACCGAGACAGCACCAATCAGGAAGAGCATGGAACTCACCATGATCGGAAACAGGCCCGGGCCCGATCGGCTAAAGTGGCCTATCTGGTAATTGAGCGATCCCAGGCCAAAGACCAGGGCAATCGCCATGAGGACCAGGCCTCTGACTAGATTTGTATTGTTCATTTCGGACGTTTGCCTACTTCGCGTTGCCTCGTTTGTGAGACGGTATGGTAGGGCGGAAGATTGCACTTGAATCGTCACAATCATTACGATATGTCCATGTTTGCCGGGACAGCATGTTGGACCTGGCGGGCGGGCGCAAGTGACCCGGCTGAAAGCGCTAGGGCAGGTGCCGGGGAAATTCCAGAAAGACCTTCAGGCCCGGCGTCGCGGAATCAAACGAAATGCGCCCGCCATGCATGGTGACCATCGCCACGACGCTCGCGAGACCCAAGCCGTGGCCCCTCATGTTGCGGTCCAATCGAAAAAAGCGAGTACCGAGTTTATTCAGTTCCTGCACCGGAATACCGGGACCGTCATCTTCAATTGTGAGCAGAACACGATCTCTAGTGACCTCACTCTTTAGCATTACTTTGGTGCCGATGCCGCCATATTTCAGCGCGTTATCGACAAGGTTTGAAATGGCACCGGCAAGCAGATCCGGATCCCCCATGACAACCGGGCTTCCAGAAACATCAAGTCTGATCTCGGCGTCCTGAACTTCAGCGACTGCCTGATAGAAGTCCACTACTTCGCTGACGACAGCTGAAAGCGAGACCGGCTGAAAATCGATTCGACGCGCTCCTGCTTCAGCCTCGGCAATTTGAAGCAACTTCTCAAAGACCAATGTCAGTTCTTCGACATCGGCGATGGCATCTTCGATATGCTTCTTCTGGATGGCAGTTGCGCTTGTGTCCTCTGCCGCCGTTCGCAAGCGCAAGAGAATCCTGGTCAGCGGTGTGCGCAGATTGTGGGCAATGGTGTCTGATACATGTCGCACGCCATTCATCAACACTTCGATCCGGTCGAGCATTTGGTTGATATCGTTTCCCAGCAGCGCGAATTCGTCTTCTTGACCCAGCGGCTCTACGCGTTCCTTGATCTCTCCCGCAGCGACACGCGTCAAGGTACGCCGGATCGGTTCGACGCTGCGGTCCAGCTCCTGTCGGAATACGAACAGCCCGCCGACAAGAAGCACGAAAGCCACCGCACAGGCGAGCGCAATGCCCCGCGTGACCAGTGAATCCATGGTCTCCTGGTCGTGCAAATCATTGCCGACGAACAGCTGGCTGCCATCCATAAAAGTCCGAGCGATGACATAGCCCGATATTTCTCGACCACGTCGCACCATCAGTCGGTGATCGCCACCGCGCAGTCCATCTACCTTGGTGGGGGGTTGATCCAGGTTGCCTGCTAGCTTGAATCCCGTCGAATCGACATACAGCAGCAACTCCGTCGACGTGTTCTGGTCATCACCAAGCTCGCGTTGGATATCCAGTATCAGTGCCTGTGGACCGCCGTTCTCAAATCGGGTCGTCAATTTTTGACTCACGGTGATGACCTGCCGTGTCATGCCCTGGTACAGCACACCCACTGTCTGCATGTAGATGATCGATATCGTGATGATCATCGTAATGATGACCAGCAGGCCATAGTAGAAGGCGAGCCGAAAGCCGACCGAACGCCACGGGCGATGCATGGGACGCGTGTTGTCGTTCATTTTTTCTTGTTAGGCTGCAAGTCTGCAGTCATTCTGTAGCCAGTGCCGCGCTCCGTATGAATCAAAGGACGCTCTCCAGCCGCTTCAAGTTTGCCACGCAGCCTGCTGACGTGGACGTCGATCACATTGGTTTGCGGGTCAAATCGATAGTCCCATACGGATTCAAGCAGCATGGTCCGGGTTAGCACCCGGTCCGGGTTCATCATGAAGTAGGCCAGTAGGCGAAATTCGCGTGGCTGCAGAGTAATCAATCGTCCCGCTCGCTCCACGCGCCGGCTTGCCAGATCCAGGGACAGGTCTGCGATCTCCAGTTTGCGGCTTTCGGCGACTGAACTTGAGCGGCGAATCAGGGCTTCCGCGCGGGCTGCAAGTTCCGAAATGGCGAACGGTTTCGTGAGGTAATCGTCGCCTCCCGCCTTCAAGCCACGCACACGTTGATCCAACGCACTCAGTGCGCTCAAAACAAGGACAGGCGTCTTGTTGCCCATACCCCTCAATGCGGTCAGTATGCTCAGCCCATCAACCTCATTAGGAAGCATGCGGTCAAGAATGATGACTTCCCAACTCGCAGTGGTCGCCAACTCCATCCCGGCTCGCCCGTCCCGTGCTATTTTTGTTTGGTACCCCAGGTCCTTGAGCTCTCTGGCAATGTAGTTGGCGTTCTCCTCGTCATCTTCGATGATTAGACAGCGCCAAGCTCCGACAAGTTCACTCATATCACAGCCATAGGTTCTCTGACCTCCTCGTAGTTGGTTACTTTCATATGGATTTTTGAAAAAAGGGGGCACATTTCGGAAACACTTGCTTGTGCTGCCAAATCCAGCCCCGGATTCACCAGCGATCAGGGGCATTATGGTGCAGAGCTGACAGTTCACGTACGTCCATTTACGATGCGGAAGCGCTTCATTTGAGATGCGGGAACTCTGGCGGCGTGCGTCGCCAATCTGCATAATTCAAGAGGTGGCGGGCTAGGCAATAGCGGTTTCGACTGCATGTCTGACGCAAGGCTGAAGGTCAACTAAAATCGAGGAAGAAAATCGCTCCACAGGGCTTACCGACTTGAAAATCGTACGTTGGGCGATCATCGCCATCTTTCTTCTTACCTTGATATTGATCGCTTTCGGAAAGTACTTTCCTAGCGTGTGACAGGGTAGACCTTTCAGCTGCCGGCAGTTACGCTTGACTCCCTAGATCGAGGAATACACCGCTTCAAAAGCTGGTCGCCAACATCACCAAGACGGCCAGCGCCATGACCCCGGTCGCCGACCATCCAAAGAGTCGATGGCGTGCGGTGATGGTGTGTTTCCCCATCAGGCGTTCAGATTGCCCTACCCACATCATTGCGGCCATGATGGGAACTGCAATTACGCCATTGACGATGGCACTCCACACCAAAGCCTTGATCGGGTCCACCTCAAGATAGCCCATGAGAGTTCCAAATCCCGTGGCAGCAATGATGATGAGGTAGAAGCCCTTAGCTTCATGAAAGTCGTGTGACAGACTAGCTTTCCAGTCGTACAACTCACTGACTGCGTATGCAGCAGAGCCAGCCAAGACCGGGACTGCTAGCAGTCCTGTGCCGATGATTCCAAGCGCGAAGATCAGGAATGCGAATTCACCCGCGACGGGGCGTAGCGCTTCTGCTGCCTGGGCAGAGGTCTGGATGTTGGTAATACCTTGCTCATTGAGCGTGACGGCAGTGGCAATCACAATACAAAGTGCCACGACGTTGGAGAACGTCATTCCAACGAATGTGTCATCCTTGATGCGGGACAGATGCTCCGCAGCGTATTCTGGATGAGATTTCAAAGCCTTGGCACCGGGCCTGCGGTTGCTGTCTTCAACTTCCTGCGCGGCCTGCCAGAAGAACAAGTAGGGGCTGATGGTGGTTCCCAAGACCGCCACTACCATTGCCGCGTACTCCTTGACCGACGCATGTTCCAGAGAAAATACCCAAGGATGCAACGATTCAGAGATGACCTGCTTCCAGGGAACATGCACCGTAAGAATAACAGCCACATACGAAAACAACGCCAGAGTGAGCCACTTGAGAATCCGCACTGTTCGTTCGTAGGAGAAGAATACCTGGGTGCTTACGCAAAGTGCGCCAAAGCTCAGGACATACAGAGCCAGTGGACCTCCTACAAGAAGACGCAAAGCCTCGCCCATGGCGCCAATGTCAGCGGCGATGTTAATTGTGTTGGCCACCACCAACAACCCCACCAGGCTTGTGGTGAGCCATCTTGGAAACATCTTGTTGATATTGGCGGCCAGACCTTCGCCGGTCACCCAGCCAATTCGCGCCGACAGCATCTGAATGCCAATCATTAGCGGCGTCGTGATGAGCAGCGTCCAGACCAAAGCAAACCTGAATTGAGAGCCGGCCTGCGAGTAAGTCGCGATACCGCTCGGGTCGTCATCCGCAGCACCCGTGATGAGTCCAGGTCCGAGACGGTTTACAAATTCCTTTGTAGCTTGAGTCACCATGGTAATAGGCCCCCTGCATGCCAGCTAAAGGCACGTCATCGCTCGATAGAGCATGGAAAAAGATTCCTGGTAGTCTCAGCAGCCTTTGATAAGGCTGCATCCAATCTGCCAGGCACGTTTATGAAAGCCTCCGTGCCGAGCGTGACTGGTTCTGTGGCTGACTGGAGCCTAGAAACCCATCAGACTTACCGGAGGCCAGGAACTATCTGAGTCCATAAGTTTGGCCGGTCGTTGATAAGGTCGCGATTCTAGGCTGGACGCAGGGAATGGGACATAGTGCCGGAAGTAAATCGCGAGTAAAGCTCATCCAGTGTTTTTGCCGTGCAATGCATTTATGGGACACCACTGAGTTCAATGTCGCCTTGTTGGCTCGTACTTTGAACTGGCGAATACTCACAGTCGACCTTCGGCAGACAGTTCGCTCGTGCTCTTCATTGTTGTCAAGTACAAGCAAACATTCTCGATCAAGACGACCGTTGTTGTTCGACAAGGCCAGTGCACCAATACAATTTCGCAATGAAACGTTTACTGCCTCTCCTGGTCGCTGCCTAAGATGCCGCAATCTGTGCGCAGCTTCCGTGCATCTCTGGCTGCGATGGCTGGAATTTGCCTCGCCTTCATGTTGATTGCTATCAACACTTCCGTGGTTGGCACAGCCATGCCGCGCATCGTTGCCGACCTGCGTGGTTATGACCTTTACCAGTGGGCGGCATCGGCCTTTTTGGTGGGTAATGCTGTAATGATCCCGATCACGGGGCGACTGGGCGACCTGTATGGCCGCAAACCCTTTGTGCTGACCGCTGTCTTTCTCTTTGCCGTGGCCTCGGTTGCTTGCGGATTTTCTCAAACCATGCTGCAACTTGTAGTTTCGAGAGGCTTGCAAGGACTGGCTGGAGGCATGCTGCTCGGCGTTGCTTCGGCCTGCGTACCTGACCTCTTCCCGGATCCCGCGCAGCGCGTACGTTGGCAGGTTCTTCTGTCTTCAAGTTACGGTGTCGCGTTGACGGTCGGACCATGGCTCGGGGGATGGTTGACTGAACATGCGAGTTGGCGTTTCGTGTTCTTTGTCAATCTGCCGGTTGCTGTGGCTGCGCTACTCATGGTCTGGATATTCTTCCCGCACATTGTTCATCACGAAGAAACGGATCGCAGCATTGACTGGCTGGGTGCTGTGCTGCTCCTGCTGGCCATCTGCGGCCTGCTGGGATCCGCGGAATACAGTCAGGGCCATGGCTTTGTCAACGCCATGTCTTTGAGCTTGTGGGCAGCGGCGAGCATCCTGGCCTACAGCTTCTTCCGCCATCAGTATCACACCACTGCGCCCATTGTTCCGCCCAAGGTTCTGAATGACAGCGGCGCGCGCAAGCTGATGCTGCTCGGTGTGCTGACCGGCCTGACGATGTTCATGCTGATCTTCTACACGCCCTTGCTGCTGCAGGGAAGTTTTGGCCAATCACCGAATCAGGCGGGACTGGTCATGACACCGCTGCTGGTCTTCATTACGATCGGCAGTATCGTCAACGGAAGGCTGCTGCCGCGCCTGCGCCGCGCGGAGCGCATCATCGCTTGGGGTCAGTTGGGGATGCTCATCAGTTGCCTGTTGTTGACTCAGCTTGAGTCGCAGACACCAAGAGGCCTGATGATGCTGGTGTTTGCCCTGTGTGGAATCAGTCTCGGGTTTCAGTTACCCAACTTGACACTGCAGATCATGGCGGTTGCGGGACGCGCCAATTTGGGCGTTGCCGGAGCGCTGGCGCAGTCGACACGCATGATTGGCAGCATGATCGGCGTCGGCATTGCCAGCGTGCTTGTCAACACCTTGTACGCGCAGAAGATCGTTTCGGTACTCGACAAGTTTCACATTCAGGATTCCACCCTGATCAGCTTGCTTTCTTCACCGCAAATTCTGATCCGGAGGCAGGACCAGGAGGCGCTGGAGGAATTGACCCACCGTCTTGGACTGGATGCCGTCCCCTTGATGCAAGCCGCGCGTGATGGTTTGGTCAACGGGACCCACGCTGCATTCGTTTTGTGTTCGCTGATTTCGGGCATCAGTATCCTGATTAGTCTTCGTTTGCCCCGGTACACGATCAGCCCCGCGCGCAAGACTGAAGAAGACCAACAATCTTACTGATGCCTTCGGCTTTCTGGTTCGCGAAGGCAAACGACTGGGCCTCGCTAGTCCGCAGGCTCCGACAAGCACGTCCCTTGTATTGCCCGGTGTCGGCCACCTGTTTGTTCTATCTTAATGGCGAAAGGATGCCTGCTTTGACGAGGAGTCTTGGATGGGGTGAAGTACGAGACAAAATGCTTTCATTCTTTGCAAGGGCTTCACAAACGGGGTACTTGCCCGCAACGTCGCTTGGCCATAGTGGCCACGTCGATATAGGCAATTGCCATTTACCGTCAGGCGCCCCCCCTCTCGGGCGGTTCATTCAACCCGGAGATCGAGATCATGAATTCCAATGCGCCGGACTTTCCAGGGAAAGTAATGCCAGTTGACCAGTTAGTGCGCCAAACGTATGCGTCAGCGCGGCCAGAAGTTCAAGATCGAATGCTTGCGCAACTGGTCGGCAAGGTCTATGAAACAGCTCCTGTGACCTTGCAGAGCAGCTTGCTGGAACACCTTATGAGGCCATTGGGCGTGCTCGCCCTTGTCTCCATCGCCAACGGCACCTTTGCAAAGATTCGATTTCGCAGCAGTTGGCCAGACCTGCGTGTGCAGATGGCAGACGCTCAGAATGTGCAGGTGAGCGACGTGATAGCGCTCGTTGACCGTGTTCAGCAGGTCAGCGTCGAAGCTCTCGATGGCGTTGCCCAGATCCTCGCGGCGTCTCCATTGATGGCGAGTTCGGCTGCGGCTGCGGTACTTGTTGCCGTCCTCGTCAACCGTGCGAGAACGCGCATAGTCAGTGATACATACCCTACCTAACAGATCATGAATTACAAGAAAATCCGACCCCTGTCACGCCTGGCATTCCCTACGATTCTGCTAATCACGGGTATCGCCAGCGCAGGACTTCCCCAAGTCAGTAGTGCTCAGCCCGTGCGGATGGCAACCGCGATCGTGCCTAACCCGGCTGCACTTCCAGACATGACGAGCATCGCGGCTCAATTCGCCCCGACGGTGGTGAACATCAGTGTTCGTGGGACGCGAAAAGTATCGACATCCGGTGACGCTGCCGGGGACAGCAGTAGCGATGCGCAGAAGTCTCAAGAAGAAGATGCCATGAGCGACTTTCTGCGCGGCTTCCAGCAGCGGTTTGGCGGCTTGCCGCCACAAATCGAAATGCCGACGCGCGGCGAAGGATCTGGTTTCATCGTCAGTTCTGACGGCTTGATCCTCACCAACGCCCATGTGGTCAGCGATGCAGAGGAAGTGGTGGTCAAATTGACAGATCGTCGCGAGTTCGTCGCCAAACTATTGGGCAGCGACAAATTGACCGATATTGCTGTACTCAAGATTGATGCCAGCAAGCTCCAGGCCGTATCGCTCACGCCACCCACGCCGCTGCGCGTGGGCGAATGGGTGATGGCCATAGGATCACCCTTTGGTTTTGAGAGTACGGTAACAGCCGGGGTCATCAGCGCCACCCGACGCTCACTGCCTGGTGACAGCTCCGTTCCCTTCATTCAGACCGACGCTGCGATTAACCCAGGCAATTCCGGCGGCCCACTGATCAA
>Ga0194052_1000851_pt1 | contig 18629 bp, 14 predicted proteins | sample SepL226m_MetaG_FD_160117 | JGI IMG/M metagenome (GOLD analysis project Ga0194052, IMG submission 160117) | Anoxic zone freshwater microbial communities from boreal shield lake in IISD Experimental Lakes Area, Ontario, Canada - Sep2016-L227-6m | ecosystem: Environmental > Aquatic > Freshwater >...
CCGCCACGTTCGGCGATCGCTGTCGCCGACACGGTCATCGTCAGTAGCTGCTGCAGGCCTGCGCAGCCGACAGTCCGCGGCGCCGGCTGGACGATGACGAGGGCCGCACCTGCAGTGCCAGCGCAGGCCTCTGCGGCGGCGTCGCCACGGGCCGCTCGGACGCCGCTTAGCTTCGAAATCACAAGCGCTCCGTCGCTGTTAGCTACGCCAGCAGCGAGCACAAGCTGCGACGAGCCGGCGGTTGAGTTTGGAGCGTTTCCGGAGGAGCTAGCTATTACGGCGATAAGTACTAAGGCCAGAACAGCAGCTGCGCCAAGCCCGGCAGTCAAAAGCCCCGAGGGACGCTTTCGCGGCCCGTTGTTACCCGGCCCCCCGCTGTCTTGGTTGCCTGCCGCGGCCTTCGGCTCAGCAGCGCCGCTGCGCAGATCGCCTTCAATCTCGCGCAGCCGTTGCTCTAGCCCGCTGAGGGTGTCGCGTACGTCGCCTGGCTGCTCGTCGCTCATTGCCCGGCTGACGCTACCTGCTGGCGGGCAATTCAGCCGCCGAGAATCTCGATTGCGATCTCAGCAACCTGCGTTGGTGTGCGCCCAACGCGCACGCCCTTCGCTTCGAGCGCCTCGGCCTTCGCTGCCGCAGTTCCCTTGGAACCAGAAACGATTGCGCCTGCGTGGCCCATCGTTTTGCCCGGAGGCGCCGTAAATCCGGCGATGTAACCGACGACCGGCTTGGTCACGTGCTCGGCGATGTACTCGGCCGCGACCTCCTCGGCGTCGCCACCAATTTCGCCGCTCATCACGATCAGCTCGGTCTGGTCATCGTTCTCGAACAGCTCGAGTACGTCGACGAAGCTGGTGCCTGGGATCGGGTCGCCGCCAAGGCCAACAATCGACGAGTTACCAAAGCCTTTCTGGGCTAGCTCGTTGCCGATCTGGTAGGTCAGCGTGCCCGAGCGCGACATCACGCCGACGTTGCCTTCCTTGAAGAACGAGGCCGGGATGATGCCGACATTCGCTTTCCCTGGTGAGAGCACGCCGGGGCAGTTCGGGCCGATCAGTCGCACTCCCGGCATCCGCTTGATCTGCGTGTAGACGCGCAGCTCCTCGTGGGCTGGAATGCCTTCGGTGATCGCGATGATCGTCTCGATCCCCGCGTCGGCAGCTTCGAGAATCGAATCGGCGGCGAACGGTGGTGGCACGAAGATCATCGCCGTGTTCGCCTCGCTCGCCTCGACGGCGGCGTGGAAGGTGTTGAAGACCGGAATACCTTCAACGTCCTGGCCGCCTTTTCCGGGTGTCACACCGCTTACGACGTTGGTGCCGTAGGCGCGGTTGTTAAGCGAGTGGAAGCTGCCTTCGCTACCGGTGATGCCGGAGACGCAGAGGCGAGTATCGGTACCGACTAGGACGCTCACAGTGATTCTCCCTTGGCCAGCGCGACAACCTTCTCGGCGGCATCGTTCATCGTTGACGCTGTGTAGACGCCGGGCAAGTTTGCATCGGCGAGAATCTTGCGGCCTTCGACATCGTTGGTGCCGTCGAGCCTGACGACAAATGGCACCGATGGCTTAGCGCTCGCAAAGGCTTCGATCAGGCCGTTGGCGACCTCGTCGCAGCGTGTGATGCCGCCGAAGATGTTGAACAGCACCGCTTTAACTTTTTCGTTTGAGCAGATCACTTCAACGGCGCTCGTTATCGCGTCGGCCTTTGAGCCTCCTCCGGCATCGAGGAAGTTGGCCGGGCTGCCGCCGTACTGGGCGACAACGTCGAGCGTGCTCATCACCAGACCGGCGCCGTTCCCGAGGATGCCGATGTCGCCGTCGAGCTTGACGTAGGTCAGGCCGCGGTCGCGCGCCATCTGCTCTTGCGGGTCCTCGTCGCTTGGGTCGCGCAGGGCAGCGTTCTCTTTGTGGCGGAAGAGAGCGTTCTCGTCGAGCGTGACCTTTGAGTCCAGCGCGCGGACCTTGCGCTCGGGCGTGATGATTACCGGGTTGACCTCAACTAGCATCGCCTCCTCGGCGATGAAGGTCTCGTATAGACGAGTCAGGAAATCGCCGATCGGGCGGATCAGGTCGGCGTCAATCCCGGCATCGAAGGCCAGGCGCCTCGCTTCAAAAGGCTGGAAGCCGAGCAGCGGGTCTACGTGCAGCGTTGCGATCGCGTCGGGGTTCTCTTCCGAGACCTGCTCGATGTCCATGCCGCCCTGAGTTGAGAGCATCACCAGCGCCGCGCGCGCAGAACGGTCAAAGACGATCGCCGCGTAGTACTCAGCCTCGATCTCAGAAGCCTCTTCGATCCAAAGTTCGTAGACGGTGAAGCCCTTGATGTCCATGCCGAGAATCGCCTCGGCGTGCTCGCGTGCCTCGTCAGCGTTGGCGGCGACCTTGACGCCTCCGGCCTTGCCGCGGCCGCCGATCTTGACCTGCGCCTTGACTACGCATGGGTAGCCGATCTGCTCGGCGGCGGCCATTGCTTCATCGACAGTTCGCGCTGGAATTCCCGTTGGAACGGGGATTTCATGCCGTGCGAATAGTTGTTTTCCTTGATATTCGAGAAGGTCCATGGGGATCCGAAACGGTAGCGGAGAGCGCCCCTTGGCCGTCGCGACCTAGACTAAGCGCGATGCCACTTCCCAAAAAACCCAAATGGGTCACCTTCGATGTCTATGGAACTCTGATCGATTGGGAGACCGGAGTTAAGACCGCGTTTGCCACCGAGGCCAAGCGCAGCGGCTTTGAGATCGAGGATCCCGACGCGATTTTCGCCCGCTTCGTCGAACTCCAGCACGAGATCGAGAGCGGCTCGTACGAGCTTTACGCCGAGGTCCTGCGCCGCGTTGCGATGCAGATCGCCGAGGAGATTAAGTGGGATCTTGAGCCTTCACGTGCCGGCTTCCTGCCCGATTCGATCCTCCGCTGGCGCCCTTTCAAGGAGACCAACCTCCAGCTCGGTCGGTTCGCGAAGAAGTTTGAGACAGGACTAATCTCGAACATCGATGACCGCCTGCTCGGCGAGACGCGCCGCTACCTGCCGCTCGAGTTTGAACTTGTCGTTACCGCCCAGCAGGTTCGCTCATACAAGCCTGAGCCAGCTCACTTCAAGGAGTTTGCACGCCGCGTTGGCGGCAAGAAGGATTGGGTTCACATCTGCTGCGGGTATGAAGCAGATGTGCTGCCTGCGCTGAAGGCCAAGGTCCCGGTGATTTGGGTCAACCGCACAAAGCGCAAGCTCGAGCCCAGCGAGAAGAAGCCGACCGCAGAGGTCAAGACGCTGCTGGCCGCCGCGAAGCTGCTCGGCGCCGCGTAGGGGCCCCAGGGTTGTGCGGGTCGTCGCCCTCCACGAGGACGTGCTCGTTGGCCGCTCGGCGTACTGGCAGACCAACTGCACAATCGTCCATTGCGGTGATGAGACCTTCGTGGTCGATTCGCCGCCGCTCCCAGAGGAGCTCGAGGCGCTCGGCGGCGTGCTTGAACACGTCGGCTGGAGCTGCAGTGGACTACTCGCAACACACGCTGACTGGGATCACTTGCTCGGCCGGCTCGCCTTTCCGTCCCTTGCGCTTGGCTGCTGCGAGACCAGTTCGGCCCGGCTTGCGGCCGAACCCGGTGCGGCTGCGCGGGAGCTGCGTGCGTTCGACGAGCAGAACTACGTTGAAAGGCCAGCGCCGCTCTCGCTCGGGCAGGTTCAGGCGCTGCCGGTGCCGGGCGTGCTGGAGATCGGCGATCAGGAGCTGGAGCTTTATCCGACAGGTGGCCATACGGCCGACGGCATGGCAATCTTCGTTCCGTGGGCGGAGGTTTTGATCTGCGGCGACTACCTTTCGCCGGTTGAGATCCCGATGCTCTCCGGCGGAGGCTCACGCTCCGAATACCGCGCAACGCTTGAACGGCTGCGCGAACTGGTCGAGCGATCCGAGCACGTGATCCCAGGCCACGGGGCGGTGCTTGACCGTACCCGCGCGCTAGCGATACTGGCTGAAGACCTCAGCTACCTCGAAACACTTGAGATGCCGCTCGCGCGCCGCGACAGCGAGCAGCAGCGGATTCACGCTGCCAACCTGCTCAAAGTCGAAGCCGAGCCGGGTTCCTAGGAGTCTGCGCCGAGGTTGCGGCGCAGGTAGAGGTCGCGCCCACCGTGGCTGTTCTTGATTCCGAAGCCGAGTGATTCATAAAGCTTCAGCGCAGGCTCGTTCGCTTCGTTCACGTCAAGCTCAATTCGTCGGCTAGCGCGCGCTGTAAGCGCGTGCTCAACCGCGAACTCCGTCAGCGCCCTTCCAAGGCCGCTGCCACGGAAAGGCTCTTCAACGAATAGATCCTCGAGCAGGCAGTCATTGCCGGCCTGCCAGAGGCCGTAGCGGAAGCGAAGCTGGCAAACACCTACCGCCGGCCCATCATCGATCGCGCCGAGCAGATAATCGGTTGAGTCGCCGCTCATCAGCTGTGCGACGCCGTCCGTGAAGTCCTGATCGCTCGGCCAGTCGTAGCCAAGGTCGTTGCGGAAACCGAGCAGGAGCCGCGTTACTTCGCCGGCCTCTTCGACCGATGCGACCCAAACGCGGTTTTTGCTCATTCGGCGGGCGCTTCGCTAACGATCCGAGCGATCGTGTCGCCAGCGCCAATCGGTGCGCCTTCGGTGATCGGCAGCTCGGCGATCGTGCCAGCCTTGTGCGCCGTAATCTCGTTCTCCATCTTCATCGCCTCGATGATGCAGAGCAGCTGGCCTTCTTCGACCTTGTCGCCGGCCTTGACCACGACTTTCCACATGTTGCCCTGGAGCGGAGCTTCAAGCGTGTCGCCGCCACCGCCGCCGCTGCTCTTGCGCTCGCCGCGCTTTGGCTTCGGTGCGGCCGCGCCTGCAGCCGCTGGCGCGCCACCGCTCGGCGGCGGGCCAATTACGTTGACGTCAAAGCGGCGTCCTGAAACCTCAACTGTGTATTGCTGCTCGAGCTGCTCGACACCGTCAGCGTCGACTCGTTCGACCGGCTTCTCTGGCGCAGTTGACTTAAGCCACTGCTTGTCCTCAGTTAGGTCGCGGCAGGTCTCAGCTTTGGCCCACTGATCGGTCGCCAGCAGCGCGCTGTGGAACGGGATCAGCGTTGTGAGCCCTTCGATCTCGTACTCGCCGAGAGCGCGGAGCATTCGCGCAGTGGCATGCTCGCGGTCAACGTCCCAAACGATCAGCTTCGCGACCATTGGGTCATACATCGGCGTCACTTCGCCGTTCTCACCGACGCCGGAGTCGACGCGCACGCCGGGCCCTGCTGGCTCGACGTAGCGACCAATTTTGCCGGGAGCGGGGGCGAAGTTCTTCGCAGCGTTCTCGGCGTTGATGCGGCATTCGATCGCGTGGCCGCGCATCTCAACTTGATCCTGCGTCACCGAGAGCGGCTCACCGGCGGCGGCGCGGATGCCTTCGCGCACGATGTCAATGCCGGTGACCATTTCGGTTACGCAGTGCTCAACCTGAACGCGCGTGTTCATCTCGAGGAAGAAGTATTCGCCGTCCTGCAGCATCCCTTCGACCGTGCCTGCGCCGACGTAGCCAACCGCCTTGGCGGCTTCGACGCCGATCTTGCCGATCTTTGCTCGCAGCTCTTCATCAACAACCCAGGTGGCTGCCGGTGCTTCTTCGATCAGCTTCTGGTGGCGGCGCTGGATCGAGCAGTCACGCTCACCAAGATGAATCGTGTTGCCGTGCGTGTCGGCGAGGATCTGAACTTCGATGTGGCGCGGATCAGGCAGGTAGCGTTCGATGTAGACGCGGCCGTCGCTGAAGAACTTCTCGCCCTCGCGCGAGGCGCCCTCGAATGCTTCCTCTAGTTCATCGGCAGTCAGAGCTACGCGGAAACCTTTACCGCCGCCGCCGCCCGAGGCCTTGATCGCGACCGGGTAGCCAACCTCTTCATCGATGATCTTGCGCGCCGCTTCGACGCTCTCGACGGTCTCGGTTGTTCCGGGGACGATCGGTACGCCAGCAGCCTGCATCAGCTCGCGCGCCGACGTTTTGCTGCCCATCGAGTCGATTGCGCTGGCCGGTGGGCCGATGAAAACGATGTCGTTCTCGGCAAGCAGCTCGGCGAACGGGGCGTTCTCGGCTAGGAAGCCGTAGCCGGGGTGAACGGCTTCGGCGCCACTCTCCTTGATTACTTCGAGCAGCTTGTCAACGTTGAGGTAGCTCTCCGCTGCCGGCCCTGGGCCAAGTAGGTAGGCCTCGTCGGCGGCCTGAACGTGGAGCGCGTCGCGGTCGAGCTCGGAGTAGACGGCGATCGACTTGATCCCCATCTCCTTGCAGCAGCGGATTACACGGAGTGCGATTTCGCCGCGGTTGGCGATCAGAATTGAGCTGAACATTCGGCCGGAAAGGTTACCCGCAGAGCGGATTGAAGGCGGTCTGGACCATGCGCTGCTCAGGCTCCGCCCGCAGCCCAGAGTGGTGGAAGCTGCGGCTGACGTTGCACGCCCTCGCTGAGCGCAGCAACCAGCCAGGCAGGCTGACGCGGCTCTGCCACAGCGGCCGATGGCGCGTTGTCGTCGAGAAATCGCCGCAGCGCGGCTACGACCGCCGCGGTTTCGACTTCCGAGGCTGCTGGGCTGCTGACTTTGATCTCAATTGGCTGCTCAGGCATCAGCCTGAGCCTAGCGCGACGGCTCTGCTAGCTAAGTCCGAGTTGGCCTGGCTTGACGGTCCACGAGAAGGTTCCGGTAGTGCCGTTCCACGGCGCGCCGGCTGGGTCATTGAGCGGCATCATCGCGGTTGACTTCTGCTTGATCGTCTTCATCCGCACAAGATCGCAGCCGAAGCCAGCGCCGTCTGCGCTGACGCGCCCGTAGCCGTGGTGGTCCACGTCGCCGTTCTTGAGCCACGGGTTGGCACCGAGCAGGATGTCGTAGATCGCCTTGCCGGTTTGTGGGAACGGCTTCTTGGCGTCGTCAGGGGTCCCGATGCCTACCGCAGCGTGTAGCCCGCCGTCGCCGAGCCCTTGGGAGCTGATCGATCCGCCAACAAACTCTGTCGCAACCGGGTTCGGATCGTCGTCAGTCACGCGGAGATCGCCGGCAGCGAAGGTATGAATGTCACCGACGACGGAGATAACGTTCTTGATTGAGTTGTCGCGGATGTAGCTGAGAACCTCGGCGCGCTGGGCCTGATATCCGGTCCAGTCATCGAGGTTGTAGTCAGTGGTAGCGCCAAACTTGGTGTTCATCATCATCACCTCGTTGGCAATCACCTTCCAAGTGGCGGTCGAGTTCTTCAGTCGGTCTTTTAGGAATGCGAGCTGCTTGTCACCGAGGAACTGGCGCGGCGCGTTGATTGCGGCAACGTTCTCTGGCTTAGTCAGGTCAACCATCAGCTCGTCGTCGAGCGGCTGGTTTTCGCGGTATTGACGCTCGTCAAGCATGATGATCTCGACGTGCTTGCCGAAGCGCAGCGAGCGGTAGATCCTCCGGCCTGGGCCACCCTTGATCTCGTTCACCGGCATGCTCTCGAAGAACGCTTGGTAACCGGCCTTCTGGCGAGCGAGCGAGTACTTCTTAGCTGGGGCAAGGCCGCCGTCAGGGCCTGCGCCGCCAGCATAGTTGTCCTGAACCTCGTGATCGTCCCAAGTTGAGACCATCGCGAAGTTGGCATGCATTGCGCGCAGGTTGGCGTCGGTGCGGTAGAGCTTGTACTTATCGCGGTACTGCTTCAGCGTCATTGCCTCGCCGATCGGATCGGTACGGACGCCATCAGCGCTGGCCGTGTGGTACGCCTCGGCGTAGATGTAGTCGCCGAGGTTGACGACGAAGTCGAGGTCGTCCTTGGCCATCGCGGCGTGAGCGTTGTAGTAACCGAAGGTGTAGTCCTGGCAGGAGAAGAAAGCGAAGCGGACCTTCTCGTTCGAGTCGGCCGGCAGCGCCGTGCGGAAGCGGCCCACCGGGCTGTCTTTGCTCTTCGTTGCGAAGCGGTAGTAATACTGCGTGTACGGCTTGAGGCCCTTGATCTGCGCCTTGACCGAGAAGTCCGAGGCGGCGACGGCTGAGATCTTCTGCTTCGCGACGACCTTGCGGAAGCCCTTGTCGGTTGCTACTTCGAGCGCGACGGGGATTTTCCCAGCGACGTCGTGAAGCCGTGTCCAGAGCGTCATTCCGGTGGTTGTTGGGTCGCCTGCGATGACGCCCTCAGCAAATGTTCCGCCGGCCGCCGAGGAGAATGCTCGCGGATTGACTCCTGTTGCGAGCGCCTCAGGAGCGATGACGAGTGCTGCGCCGGCTACTCCAGCGCCGCGAAGGAAGTTACGGCGGGTTGCATCTGACATTCGTTACCTCTCGTAGTTGACCTACGCCGAGTATCCACCATTTCGGGCGCGTCGTGCGCCGATAAGCACAGAATCTTTACAGCGGAATGTTGCCGTGCTTGCGCTTCGGCTGGTCGACGCGCTTGGTTAGAAGTGTTTGCAGCGCGTTGATCACCGTCGGTCGCGTTTCGTGCGGAATGATCACGTCGTCGATGTAGCCGCGCTCGGCGGCTGAATAAGGGTTTGCGAAGCGTTCCTTGTAGTCGGCCATCAGTTCCTCGCGGCGACCTTCGGGCGTCTTCTCGTCGGCCAGCTCGCGGCGGTAGATGATGTTGACCGCGCCTTCGGCGCCCATCACAGCTACCTCGGCTTGAGGCCAAGCAAAGTTGAAGTCGGCGAGCAGGTGCTTGGAGGCCATAACGTCGTAGGCGCCGCCGTAAGCCTTGCGCGTAATGACTGTGATCTTTGGCACCGTTGCCTCGGTGTAGGCGTAGAGAAGCTTTGCGCCGTGGCGGATGATGCCGCCCCACTCTTGTGAGGTTCCGGGCAGGAATCCAGGCACATCGCAGAAGGTCAGGATCGGGATGTTGTAGGCGTCGCAGGTGCGCACGAAGCGCGCTGCTTTCGACGATGCATCAATGTCGAGCACTCCAGCGAGCTGCGCTGGCTGATTGCCAACAACACCAACCGAGTAGCCGTCGAGCCGTGCGTAACCGCAGATGATGTTCTTCGCCCAGTGCTCGTGCAGTTCGAAGAACTCGCCGTCATCTACGACCGCTTTGACTACTTCGCGCATGTCGTATGGCTTGTTCGCGTTCTCCGGGACCATGCTGTCGAGTGATTCGTCCATCCGCTGTGGGTCATCGCTCGGCGCAACCCGCGGGGCCATCTCAAGGTTGTTCTGTGGCAGGAACGAGAGCAAGTAGCGCGTGTCCTCAAGCAGTGCGTCCTCATCTTCGGCTGCAAGATGGGCGACGCCAGACTTGCTGTTGTGCGTCATCGCGCCGCCGAGCTCCTCGAAGCCGACCTCCTCGCCAGTGACCGTCTTGATGACGTCAGGGCCGGTGATGAACATGTGCGAGCTCTCTTTGACCATCATGATGAAGTCGGTGATCGCGGGGGAGTAGACCGCGCCGCCGGCGCAGGGGCCCATGATGAGGCTGATCTGTGGGATCACGCCCGAGCACATCACGTTGCGCACGAATACGTCGCCGTAAGCGCCGAGAGAGACAACTCCTTCTTGGATTCGCGCTCCGCCGGAGTCGTTGATGCCGATGACGGGGCAGCCGATCTTCGCGGCTAGATCCATCACCTTGCACATCTTCTCGGCCATCACTTCGCCGAGCGAGCCGCCAAAGACGGTGAAGTCCTGGCTGAAGACGCATACGCGGCGACCATCGATCGTGCCGTGGCCGGTCACTACGGCGTCACCCCACGGGCGGTTCTTCTGCATGTCGAAGTCGAAGGTGCGGTGGCGCATGAATGTGTCGAGCTCCTGGAACGAGCCTTCGTCGAGCAGCTTCTCGATCCGCTCACGCGCTGTGTACTTGCCACGGTCGTGCTGCTTGGCCTCAGCTTCAGGCGAGGAGTGCATTGCCTTCTCGCGCATCTCGCCAAGCAGCGCGAGTTTTGCGGTGAAGTCTTCGGCCTCAGGTGCGGTCGCCATTAGGCGCCTGAGTCTAGATGCTGGGCAGGGCGACAGGGCGTGAGGTCGCCCGCTGCGCTCAGGAGCGTGAGAAAGGGCGGTGGTGAGCGGCGCCGAGGTCGTCGAGCACGGTATTGAGAATCGCGTCGATCGATTCGGCGCTCATCGGCGCCGGTTCGGGCGCTTCGGTGCTGACTTCGGGCTCAACTTCGGGGACGACGATTGGGTCAGGCATCGGTTCGGGCGCCGCTTCAGGTTCAGGCGTCGGCTCTGGCTCCGGATCGGGCGCTGGCTCGTCGCTGGCTGCGACCGGCCGCGGCGGGTCGGGAATCGGTGGGCCGAAATCGAGCAGGCGCGCGAGGAAGCCACGCTTGACCGGAGGCTCCGGCGCGGGCGCTGGTTCGGCCTTCGTGATCGTCGGCGTTGGTGCCGGTGCCGGTGCCGGTGTCGGTGTCGGAGCGACGGCAATCGGCTCTGGCGCGGGCGCTTCCACAGCGCGGATTACTTCAGCTTCGGGCGTCAGGACTGGGGCCTCGACCGCTGGGGGGTCTTCAACTTCGACCTCCAGCGTCACCTTCGTTCCCCAACCCGCCGATGCGATGGCCACCGTGCCGCTAACTGCATCGCCCTCCCAGGCGACAGTGGTTTCGGGATCGGTCCCGGTTATGCGGATTTCGCCAAAGGCATGTAGGCGCCGGCCAAGCGATTCCTGATCGCTGACCTCGGCCCAAAGTTCTGGCGAAGACTTAACAAGCCTGCGCTCTGCGCTGTGCGCTGACATCGTCGTCTTTGATTCCCTTCGGCTAAGACCATTCCTGCCGAAAATGGGCTCTGCAACGTTGCGCCCGCGGCGCTATTCGATCAGGCTGGCTGGACGATCATCAAGAAGAGCGCAATCAAGACCAAAACGTTGGAAATCACGCCGACAATGTTTAGCTTTCGGTAGGCCTTCTCGTATTCGACTGAGAAGGTCATCGTCCCGCCACCGCCGTGAGCTGCAAGCTCCTTCGTTGCCATCGCGCTGAGCTTCTTCTCGGTCGGCATCGCGAGGCCGTGGCTAATGCCGACCAGGACAATCAAAATGAGTAGCGAGCTAGAAACCCAGCTGGCCGACCAAAGGCCACCATCGGTTGCCAGGTAGGCGCCAGCAAGGAAGAGGATCACGTAGGCGCCGGTGATCAGTGTTCGCCCCGCGTGAACCATCGCGTTGTAGAGGCCGGGTAGCGCCTCGGGATTGGCGTTCGTTACGCGGGCGAGAATGATTGGGTAAATGAACGGTGCGCCAAAAGCGATCACGACCGCGGCAACGTGAATCCAGAGGACGAAGTCGTAAAGGCGCATCGCGATCATCGTTCTCAGCCTAGAGGGTGTGGCTAGAAGCCTGGCTTGTAGCCGCCAAAGACATCCTTCATCGCGCCGCAGACTTCACCCATCGAGCAGCGGTCCTTCAACGCCGCGCGGATCGCCGGGAGCAGATTGGCTTCGCCGCGGGCAACGTCGCGCAGCTCCTCGAGCCTGGTGGTGACAAGCTCTTGGTCGCGATCCTGCTTGAAGGCGGCGAGCCGGTCCAGCTGCTCGCGCTCCGATTCTGGATCCACACGCAGCAGGCCGGGGACTTCGATCTGCTCTTCGATGTATTCGTTTACGCCGACGACGATGTCCTGCTTGGTGCGGTAGCGCTCTTGGTAGCCCCATGCAGACTCATCGATCTCTGCCGTTATGAACTCGATTGCGTTGACCGCGCCACCGAGCTCATCGACCTTGGCGATCAGCTCAGTCGAGCGGCTTTCTATCTCGGCCGTCAATGATTCGACGTAGTAGGAGCCGGCGAAGGGATCAACCGTGTCGGCCGCGCCTGACTCGGCGGCGATGATCTGCTGTGTGCGCAGCGCCGTCTTCGCGGCCTGTTCGCTCGGTAGCGCCAGCGCCTCGTCAAAGCCATTCGTGTGCAGCGACTGCGTGCCGCCACAGACCGCCGCGAAGCCCTGCAGCGCAACGCGGACAATGTTGTTCTCCGGCTGCTGCGCGGTCAGCGTTACGCCGCCGGTCTGGGTGTGGAAGCGCAGCATCATCGCCTTCGGGTTGGTCGCGCCAAAGCGCTCCTTCATGATCTGCGCCCACATCATCCGCGCAGCGCGGAACTTTGCGACCTCTTGGAAGACGTTGTTGTGACCGTTGAAGAAGAATGCCAGCCGCGGCGCAAAGTCGTTGACGTCGAGGCCACGGTCGATCGCCGCCTGCACGTAGGCGATGCCGGTCGAGAGCGTGAATGCGACCTCCTGTACTGCCGAGCAGCCCTTCTCGCGGAAGTGGTAGCCGGAGATAGAGATCGTGTTCCACTTCGGAATGTTTTCGGCGCAGTAGGAGAAGACGTCTGTCGTCAGCCGCATCGATGCGTCAGGCGGGTAGATGTAGTTGCCGCGCGCTATGTACTCCTTGAGGATGTCGTTCTGAACCGTTCCGCGTAGCTGGTCGCTCGGCACGCCCTGCTCCTCGGCGACTAGGTCGTAGAGCATCAGCAGCACCGAGGCCGGAGCGTTGATCGTCATCGATGTTGAAACTTGATCGAGCGGGATTTGATCGAACGCTGTGCGCATGTCGTCGATCGTGTCGATCGCTACGCCGGTGCGGCCAACTTCGCCTTCGCAGAGAGAATTGTCTGAGTCGAGTCCGAGCTGAGTTGGGAGATCGAAGGCCATCGAGAGTCCGGTACCACCACGCGAGAGCAGGTAGCGGTAGCGCTCGTTCGATTCCTTCGCACTGGCGTACCCGGCGTACTGACGCATCGTCCACTGCTGCGAGCGGTACATCTGCTCGTGCACGCCGCGCGTGTACGGGAAGTCTCCGGGGACTCCAAGCTCAAGGTTGTCTGGAACGTCAGCCTCGCTGTAGAGGGCGTCGATCTCGATCCCTGAATCGGTAAAGCGGCGCGGGTCGTCGGGGCCGACAATCGGCGCAATCGTGAGGCGCTCGTCTTGCTCTGAAGAAGCCATTGGGGAACCGTACCGCCGGATCGAAAAAGAGGTTGTGCCGTAGGCTGCGCGCTGTGGAGGTTTCGATCCGACTATTTGCAGGCTTGCGCGAGCTAGCGGGCAGCGATTCGCTGCAGATTGAGCTGGCCGATGGAGCCAGCGTCGCCGACGCACTCGCTGCGCTAAGCGGGCAGATCGATGCCAGCGGCTGCTTGCTGGCGGTCAATCGCGAGTACGCCGACGATGACGTCGTGCTCGCCGCCGGTGATGAGTTGGCTTTGATCCCGCCGGTCTCCGGCGGCGCGGCGCAGGCACACGTTGCGCTGAGCGATTCGCCGCTCTCGCTCGATTCGCTGCTGGAGCGGGTGCGCGACCGGCGCGCAGGCGCAGTCGTCAGCTTCTCTGGAGTTACGCGCGAAGTCGATTCGCTCGACTATGAGGTTTACGCCGAGATGGCTTTGGAGCAGATGGCGCGGATCGTCGATGCGGCGATTGAGCGCCACGGGCTTTGCGCCGCGGCCGCCGAGCACCGCGTCGGCTCGGTGCCGCTCGGCGAGGCGAGCGTGATCGTCGCCGCCAGCGCTGCGCACCGCGCTGAGGCGTTTGCCGGGGCACGCGAAATCATCGACGAAATAAAGGGTTGCGCGCCGATCTGGAAGGTCGAAGTTGACGGCCAGGAGCGACGCCGCGTCGAAGGGGCGAAACCGTCGCGCACGCAGGATTAGACGGCTGCAGCTGATTCGCACGAAACTGCCCGCCGAAGGTATCCTCAACTCCGTACTCTTGGCCGATGGCCACATCTTTAGTTACCGGCGGAGCAGGCTTTCTCGGTTCGCATCTTTGCGACGAACTGTTGCGCCGTGGCGATCGCGTTATCTGCGTCGACAACCTTGAGACCGGCTCGCTGCACAACATCGAGCACATTCGCGCCGACGAGTTCACCTTCGTCAACTGCGACATCACCGAGCCGTACTTCATCGAGGAGCCGATCGATTCGGTCTACCACCTCGCATCGCCGGCCTCGCCGATCGACTACCTGCGACTGCCGCTGCAGACGCTGAAGGTTGGCTCGCACGGAACGCACCACACCTTAGGGCTTGCGAAGGAGCACCGCGCCCGCTTCTTGCTCGCTTCCACGAGTGAGGTTTACGGCGACCCACAGGTTCACCCTCAGGCCGAGGACTATTGGGGCCACGTGAACCCGATCGGCCCGCGCGGCGTTTATGACGAAGCGAAGCGCTACGCCGAAGCTCTAACGATGGCCTACCACCGCCAGCAGGGCGTCGATACGGCAATCGTGCGGATCTTCAATACCTATGGCCCGAGGATGCGCGCCCACGACGGCCGCGCGATCCCAACCTTTCTGCGCCAAGGCCTCGCCGACCGGCCGATCACTGTCTATGGCGACGGGTCGCAGACGCGTTCATTCTGCTTCGTCGCCGACTTGATCCGCGGGCTTATTGCGCTCAGCGAATCGGGCGAGCACCAGCCGGTCAACATCGGCAACCCGGATGAGTTCACTCTGCTCGAGCTGGCACAGATCGTGATTGAAGTTTCAGGTTCGCGCTCGGAGATCATTTACGAGGCGCTACCTACCGATGACCCAAAGCAGCGCAAGCCCGACATCACGCGCGCGCAGGAACTTCTGCAGTGGGAGCCGAAGGTTGGACTGCGTGAAGGACTCGTGCAGACGATTGAAGAGTCCGGTGCAGAAGCGTTGCTCGGGTTGCCGAACTGACCTGTAAACGTCACTTTGGTGGCTTTCGGGTGTTGTTACTCATACAGCTATGACCGATAAACCCCGCCGACCGAAGAGTGCGCCGCGCGATTCGATCGCGGTAAAGCCCGAACTGGAGGTTGTGGCTGAAGTCCACGATCACCGCCGGCGCCGCACGCCACTCTCGTTCATCCTGACAATGGATGTACTCCGCACGATCGCGCGCGTCGTCTCGCTTGCCGTCGTTGACATCTTCGGCATCTACCTAGCGATCCTCGTAGCGCTCGAGAGCAAGTCGCTCCTCTTCAACGGGGTTGACTTCTCGGCCAACGTCACCGAGGCCTACCACTACGGCGTTTTCGCCGCGTTGCTGACGCTGCTGCTCTTTGCCCGCGCCGGTCTCTACAGCGACCGCGGCGCCCGGCCAGGGCTTGGTGCGATCGTGTCGGCGCTCTTCTCGGTCACGCTCGTCGCCCTGATCTACTCGCTGATCGTCGGCCGCGACTTCTCCAGCTACTACATCTTCTGGGGCACGCTGATCTTCGCGATCGTGATTGTTGGTTCGTTGCGCGCGCTTTATGACCGCGTAAGCGGCCGCGTTCTGCGGGCCGCAGGTTACCGCCGCAGTGCCTTGCTGGTCGGGATTGGCTCGCACGCCGAAGCGGTCGGCTCAGCGCTCGCGGCAAGCCGTTCTAATCCTGTCGAGGTGGTCGGCGTTGTCGGCCCTGCTGAGCTAGATGAGGCCTTCGACCAGCAGCACTTCGACGAACTGGTGATCGCCGACCCTGGCTTCAGCGAGCAGCGAGTGCTCGAGATTGTTGATCGCTGCCATGAACGCGGCGTTCGCGTTCGTGTTGCGCCGTCTACGAGCGAGCTGTTGGCGCGACGCGCCGAGTTTGTTCCTGGCTCGGCGGTGCCACTCTTTGAACTCCGCGCCCCGGTCTTTGACGGCGCTGAGTTCGCGATGAAGCGGTTCTTTGATCTGCTCGGCGCTGCTCTGGGCCTGATCATCCTCAGCCCGCTGATGCTGTTGATCGCGTTCGCTGTCAAGGTCACTTCGAGTGGGCCCGTGTTGTTCCGTTCGCGCCGGCCTGGTATCGCAGGGGTTCCCTTTGCCTGTCTCAAGTTCCGCACGATGTATGAAGGCGCCGAGCTGCGCCAGCACGAGCTTGAGGATGCCAATGAGGCCGATGGTCCGCTCTTCAAGATTCGGCGTGATCCGAGGACTACGCCGGTCGGCCGCGTGCTACGCCGTTTCTCACTTGACGAGCTGCCGCAGCTTTGGAATGTGTTGCGCGGTGAGATGTCGATCGTCGGGCCGAGGCCGCTGCCGCAACGTGACTACGCGCGGCTCGAGGACTGGCACCATCGCCGCTATCTAGTGCTCCCAGGGATGACCGGGCTCTGGCAGGTTTCGGGTCGCTCGGAACTGAATTTCGATGACCTTGTAAATCTTGACTTCCTCTACATCGAGCGCTGGTCGCTTGCGCTTGACCTGAGCATCATCGTGCAGACGATCCCGGCCGTCGTGCGCCGTCGCGGCGCCTTCTAAGTGGCTGCTTGGCACGAAGAGGTCTGGGCCGCTGTGCCCCGTGACGCGGTGCCGGAGCGTTTTGCCGAGCGCCGCGAGCTATTGCTCGCAGATGTGATCCCGGGGCAGCGGGTTCTTGATCTGGGCTGCGGTGATGGAAGCTTTGCTGCCGCGCTGCTCGGGGCTGGCGCGAGCGTCGTTGGCGCTGATGTCTCCGCCGAGGCGCTTCGACGCGCGCGTGAGGCCGCTCCCGCTGCGGAGTTTGTGCAGAGCGATGAAGGCGCACCGCTTCCATTTGCCGACGGCTCATTTGAGCTCGTCTGGTGTGGCGAGACGCTTGAGCATGTTGTTGACGTATCGCAGCTGCTCGGCGAGGTCAGGCGGGTTCTAGCTGCAGGGGGGATGCTGCTGGCTACGACACCAAATCAAGCTCGGCTAGCTGTTGCTCTCGAGGCGCTAAACGGAAATCGGCTTGATCGACGGCTCGATCCACGCTCCGATCACCTTCGTTTCTTTACAGCGAGGACGTTGCGCAGTCTGCTCAGCGACGCCGGTTTCGCTCAGGTCAGCGTCACCGCGGTTGACGGCTTTCCGCTTGTCAGACGATCCTTGATTGCTCGCGCGCGTTAGCGCTACTTCTTCCTCGGCCTAGTCTGCTCGCTGAGCTTGACCGCGCGGTAGGCCAGCAGGAATGTCGCCCGAGCCTGCAGCGCTCGCGGATTCAGGTAGAGCGCGGCCTTGATGTCCCGTAGCGCTGCCGCCGGGTTGTGCTGCTGGTTTAGCTGGAACTGGGCCAGCGCGAGCCAGCCGTTCAGTAGCGCAGGGCGCCGCTGGACTGCGCTCTCGAGCGTCGCCGCTGCGGCCGGTAGCTCGCCAGCCGCGGTCTGCGCGCCCGCCAGTGTGTAGAGCGGCAGGTTTGAGAACGGGTTCGTTGACTCCGCCTCGCGCGCCAAGTTCTGCGCTTCAGCGTTCTTGCCGGCGGTAAGAGCGGTAAGTGCTGCGTTTGTTTCGCTGATCGACTGCTGCGGCAGCGTCACGGTCCAAGCGCCCGCTATCGCAATTGCCACGACAAGCGCGGCGGCGCCGGCGAGCCAAGGACGTCGGGCATTGCCGCGAAGCCTGTCGGCGAAGCTGCCAGCCAGCAGCAGCGGCTCAGCGAGCGGTCCGCGTGCAGCCAGCCAGCCCGCGCAGACAAGTGCGGGCACGGCGGTTCCAGGGATGAGCCAAGTCCAATCGATTAGCGAGCTCACGCCGAACACGATCACAGTCGATGTCAGCGCCACCATCCCACAGCGCTCACTGCTCCAGATTTTCCGCTCGCTGCCGCGCCAGCGCCCGGTCGCACGCCATGTCCCCGCGAGCCAGGCGGCCAGTAGCGCCAGGACCGTGGCTAATCCGACTAGGCCGAGATCGGCGGCGGTTTGGACAAGGAAGCCGTGTGCCTGCAGAACGTCAAGGTTGTCGTTGCGGACAATCAGGCGAGCCGCCGTGTAGCCGCCGGCTCCAACGCCCACGATTGGCCTGCCTTTGAAGATCGTGATTGCGTCGCGCCAGTAGCGCGGCCGGGCATTGCCGATCGCGGTCAGGCGGGCCGGATCGTTGCGCGGTTGCTTAGCGTTCGGGTCGGTCAGGCTTTTCCAGCCGCTCGAGATGCTGCCGCTAAAGCCCTTCTCCGAGGTCGCCAAAACCGCTGCCAGCGCGATCGGCGCCAGCGCCAAGGCAATCAGCAGCACCGCGCCCCAAGCGTTTGTTGTCCTCTCGGGCCAGGGGCGCCGCTCGCGCAGCCATGTTGCAAGTACTCCGACGACCAGCAGAATCACGATCAAGGCGATCAGCCCTACGCCAAGCTCGGTGCCAGCGTCGCTGCGCAGTCCCAGCTCAACGCGATCGGCGCTGAGGCCGCTCTGACCAAAGGCCCAGACTCCAAGTAACCCGCCAAAGCCGACGCCAGCGATTAGAACCACCGCTGAGCGCAGCCGTAGCGGAACAAAAATTAACCAGAACGCAAGCCCAAGAACGGCCGCGAGCACTGAGCCTCTCGAGTAGGCGATCATCAAGGTGACGACCAGAACCCCGGCGAGCGGGTAGGCGAGTACAGCGGTGCCCGCGTGCCCTTCGCGCCGCGCGCCCAGCCAGACCGTGGCTGGCAGCCCGAGCGCTGCGGTCAGGCCGATCGCGTTCCAGTAGCCGAACGGTTCACGCAAGCGGCCATATGTTTCACGCGATGCAAGTGCCGCAGGGAAGATTTTTGTTAGCAGCGCGTAGAGGCTGATAGCTGCGCAGGCAAGGAGCAACCCGGCTAGCAACGCGCGCCACTGATCGGGCGCCAATCTGACCAGCGCAGCACCTATTACAAAGGCGGCAAGCAGCGCGAGCGTGCGGTTTGTTTCGACCCACGCAACCGACGGGTCGATCGCCCAGATGATTGATGCACCGGTAATAAAAACGAGCAGTGTGAAGAAGCCGATCGCCGACAGGCCCCACGGTTTGCGG
>Ga0194052_1000852_pt1 | contig 18602 bp, 14 predicted proteins | sample SepL226m_MetaG_FD_160117 | JGI IMG/M metagenome (GOLD analysis project Ga0194052, IMG submission 160117) | Anoxic zone freshwater microbial communities from boreal shield lake in IISD Experimental Lakes Area, Ontario, Canada - Sep2016-L227-6m | ecosystem: Environmental > Aquatic > Freshwater >...
AAATGCGAACAAATAAATCATGATTTTAAATCGAAGATTGCATGTAGTCGAAAACCACCCCGACCTTCGGCCACCCCTCCTTGGCAAGGAGGGGAGTTTAAAATATAGGTTTTGATTATTAAAACATCCATTATTTTATCAAGTAACTACCATAACTCCCCTCCTTGACAAGGAGGGGGTAGGGGGTGGTTGGGTTGATTATATATTTAGTATGGTTTTGCAAAAGCCTGGGAAAATCACCAATTATTTATAAAATCGTCATTTTTCAATGTTGTTGTTATGACTTGCCAATTGATTAATTGTCAGTATGTTGATATAATCATAGTGTTAAAACTTGGTTGGAATTAGTAATTCCGGCAGTCCCAGAAGTTATGTGAATGTAGAATAAATAAAAGGAGGAAACCACATGAACGGTTTCAATCTCAAAATCAGCAGTGATGTCACCGGACCCGAGCGTATTAAAATCATAATCACTGCCATTCTCGCGGCCTTCACGATTATAGGTATTATGTTCGTGTTTGCGCTTTTCTTGATCAAGATTCTATGGGCGTGGACAATACCAGACTTGTTTCCCGGTGCGGTGCAGCAAGGACTGATCGCGAAGTCCATCTCCTGGATAACAGCCGCAAAACTCGCTATTTTCTTATCCATCCTGGCAGGCGTTGCGGGAATTGCCCGGGAATCTAAAAAAGAAGGGGAAGTCCAGGTATAGGATACTGAATATAACTCATATTTTAAACCGCCGACATCTGTCGGCGGTTTTTTGTTTTTGGATAAGGTTAAATTGATTATCTGAATAGCGAATTATGAAGGTCAAGATATGTAGGATAGGTTATTAATTATTTGTCACCGTTTGGAAAAGGACGCAAGTCCGGCTCGATTTACATCAGAATTTACTTTTTGGTGCTATTAATATTTGATATTCAGGTGGTAATAATGATGAATTGTGGAAAATCCGCCGGACTTGCATCCCTTCTCACACGGTGACTATAGATTTTTACAATTTTTGTGTAAAAAATGACAAAATATATAGAATATTAAAGGGAAGTTGTATACAAATTCCCTTGTAAATAAACCATCATTTTTTGTTTGGATTTGGTTGCTAACTATCCCATTACCTCATACACCTGCCACGCTTCTGCGTTAATGCTGCCGGTGCCTTTGGCGCCGGTGAGCACATTGCGGTAGGCGGTGCCGGCTGGCAGCGCGATTGGGCCGGCTTTGAAGGTATAGATGGCGCTTAAATTGCCCTGGCGATCTTGCCATTGTACACCGGCATCGTTGTGCAGGATGGTGCGGGTGTGCATGCGTGGCTGCACGGCGCGGTAGGCAAGGTTGGCGGCGCGCAGCAATGGGCTGGCAACCTGGTCTATGCGCGCACGTTTGCCGTCGGCGTCATTCACCCACAGGTTTAATGTACTTGGTGCTTTGTTTGCAAGCAGACGGAAGTAGAACTCAGGTCCAACTTCTTCTTTGCCGGTGCTGGTATCTGGTGTAGGTATAACGGAGTAGCCGATATTTACTGCGCATTGGTATGCCAACGCTCCGCCGGCAGCGCGGTAATTTCCCTGCACGCCGTGCTGCGGCTGACCCCACGGACCCAGCGACTCGATGAGCATGTGCACGCCGCTGCGCTGCCAGTGCGCCATAATCTCTGCCACTTGCCGCCACTGGGTATGCGCACTTAACGTTCCCTGGTGTGGATCGGTGGGTTTCTCGGGGTCAGGGGTATGGAAATTAATCGGCATCCATCCGAAGTTATAGAACGAGTCGTAAAGATAGCCGCTGACCGTGGTTGACTGTTGTCCGCGCAGGATATTATCGCGGAACATGGTGCCAAATGGTGAAGATATATCCATCCCATAAATGGCATCATAGCCGGATCCGTAGGTATGACGGCCGTCAGGACCTTTGATTACTTCGACAGGATGTTTTCGCAAGTAGGGTGAGTTCTGGCTTTGGTGCGAGCCGATCCAGGATATCAGTTCCACGCCTTGCGCACGGGCAATCTCCGCTACCCGTTTATATCCCTCGATGCCGCCCAGCACTTTTGCCACCTCGTATTCGTGCGGGCAGCACATGTTGCCGGTGGCGAAGTCGGGCAGTATACCTTCGCGATTGCTGGTCATATCGTTTTCCCAATAAGGGTCGATGAAAACTTGCTGAAAACCAAGGGCCGCGGCCGCGGGAATCAGATCATCCAGGTAACTGTCGCAGGTGAAGTTGTTCCAGAAGTTGTGTGACAGTGTGGTGCGCGCATAGGTGCGCTCCATGCCAAACTGACCCAGTACATTATCCTGGTCGGCGTCGAAAACCTGCGTCCAGGCATTCAGGTGGTCGGTATCGTCGCCAATCACGGCGATGCCGATGAATTTTGATATAGTTTGACCGGCAGCGGTTTGGTCAAAGATATGTTTGTCAAAGTGGCGGATCTGCGCGTCACCCGGGTCGCGAGCCACGATAGTACGGATGAGACCGCATTCCGCGAAAAAGCCAATGAGAGCGATATCGCCGCGATACTGATAGTCAAATCCCTGTTCGGAAGCCCAGCGCGGGCAGTCATGGGTCATTACTGGATTGAGCGGGAAGGGAATGTTTGCCGCAGTGGAATAACGGGTGTTGGCAGCAACAGTAACAATCGGGTCACCGCCCATCTGCTGACGCAGCAGAGTGACGCCTACCGCCTCGCCACCAAGTTCCCAAGTGGCGCGGTCCATCATATAATAAAGTTCTTCGTTTTCTGACTTGAAGGCGATGCTATAGCTGAATCCCGTCCAGGTGCGACCGGAAATCTCGCGGCTATCCGCCTTCAGTATCCAATCAACCTGCATTTCGGATAGTACGTTCTGGTTCCATGGGCGAATGCTCCATACCGGATCAAGTGAATGGTCCTGCAATGCAGGGACGTTGAGGCCGATGCCCAACGCGCGGGTGTGCAGTATAACGCCATCGACACCAAACGACTCTACCTGTTCAAGTACGAAGCGGTCGAATTCGATGCCAAAATGCGTCGCCATATATGGCCGCATTGGCAGCGCATTGCTGCGCACCACTTGGCCATCAATAGTGATTTCACCCAGGCCAAGAAATAATTCCCCCTGGTGCAACAGTTCAATTTCAACTGAACCGATGGAAAGAGACGCAGGCTGTGTAATCATAGCAAAACTCCAGTAAAAGTATGGTGATGTGTCATTTAATATTTCCCAGAAAAAGTTGAAATCTTTCCAGTTATTTTCTAAGCGAATAGTAGTCTTACGCCGCATATTGTGTCAAGCGGTTGTGTGTCATCCAAGCATGCGGTTTTTATTTTAATTGTTGCATTCGCACAATAAATATTAGCAAATATTTATTGTGGAGCGCCGGCTTCCAGCCGGCGAATGAATGATGGTTACATCTTATACGCGCCGGCTGGAAGCCAGCACTCCGTTGAATAAGATGTTTAAAATCTATTAAATTTCAAATGAAAGGCATAGAGTACATGGACATATTACATATAAACCTCCTCCAGCATCCAATCCAGCTCCTGGGCGTTGAAACATAATTTATAGGCGTTTCCCGCGGCGGTGACGGCAAAGTAGTACAGCCTGATGCTGCCGTTGCGTCCGGCCCATTTCTGGTTTACCACATCTACCTGGTACGTGCGCCCCGCCCAGCGGAATGCCCGCGGCACCACCTGGCCGTGCATAAATACCGCGTATACGTCCACTGACTCGTGCACCCTTGATTGACTCATAATTTATTACCTCTCTCTTTACGGATGCAGAGCATCTTTATTATCTACTGCATATCTCTTGCGCAGGGCATTTACCGGGCCTCCGCGCGGAATGTCGTCATTGCATTTAAAATGTGCTGCCGGTGCAACTGTCAACTCGCCGTACTTGTCGTTAACCGCATCCATCATCTGCTGCAATCGCTGTTTTTTTACCCGATCCTCCACCAGCGACAGTTGCATTTCTCCCCGGCACAGGCCGCTTACGCACACGCTTACCCGGCGTATTGGGCGCGGCAAGCCATACGGCGGCATAAAGCGCTGCGCCTCCGCGTAAATCTCCATGGTGCTGTCCACCGCGTGGGGCAGGGTATGGCGTCCGCCAATGCCGCCGGGGTCGTCCTGAAAACTTATCCATAAATGAAATGTCCGCGCCATGAATCCTTTTGACCGCAACCGCCGTCCCACCCGTTCGCACAGGCGCATCAGCACCCCGTCCACTTCGGCGCGGTTATACACCGGCTTTTCCATCGTCTGGGTATGGCCGATGGATTTCTCGTCTTCCTGCTGGTGATACGGTGTGACCGGCGACAAATCCATTCCGCGTCCCCACAGCCAGTATAAATTCCCCAATACGCCAAATTCGCGCACCAGCAGTTCCCGCGGAAAACGTCCCAACTGCTCCACGGTATAGATCCCCAGCCGGTTCAGCCGCTTCAGCACCCGCGGGCCAATGCCGCAGATATCTATCAGCGATATATGTTTTACCAGTTCCGGTATTTCCGACGGCCGCACATGGGTTATTCCGTCGGGTTTGTGAAAATGCGACACCAGCTTTGCCAGCATTTTGTTCGGCCCTATTCCGATGGAACAGGTGACGCTGTCCCCCAGTTCCATGCGTAAATCGCGCTTGATATTCTGTGCCAGTATGTGCGGATCGCCGTACACCTCCACCAGGTCGGTCACGTCCATAAACGCCTCATCTATGGAAAAAGGCTCCACCAGGTTGGTGTAACCGGTAAGTACCCGCAGCGACTTGGTGCAGATATTAACGTACATATCCATATCCGGCGGCACGAACAATATATTGGGACATAGAGCCTTCGCCTCGCTCAGCGGCGTGCCGGTTTTAATTCCCCGCGCCTTCGCCTCTGTCGATGCCGCGATGATTATCGCCCCGCTGGCTGGCCCGCGCACCGCCATCGGCTTGCCGCGCAGCGGCGGGTAAGCCTGCTGCATGCACCGAGCAAAAAAAGAATCATAATCCAGCAAAAAAATCGTTCGTTTATCCTCGCACTCATCGGGGGCAAAGGCAACCCGCGCCTGCGCCTGCAAAGAAACTGCCAGCGAAGAACGAAAACCTGTAACCATAACGCCACCCCCTTTAACTTGTTGTATTTAGTAAATAATTCCATAGCCCACGGTATCGCTCTCACCCTTATACATATTTTGTAAATAGACATTAAAAAATTTAAAGATACTGCATTTGTACCTTTTAAATTTAGAAATATCTGGTAAAGGTAGGGGAGCTGTCCTCAGCTCCCGCGACAGTGTCTTTCTTATAAAAAAGAATGGGTCGTAGCGACAAAATTAGGTTAAAAAACACAACACCACTTGAGAAATCTGTCGCTATTTCGCTTTTTCACATTATTATTCCGGTTCATCGCGGGAATTGGGGACAATTCCCCTACCTCGTCATCCAATATTTCAATTCCAAAAATGTGTATAAGGGTAAGAGCATCGCTATGGGTCTGGAATTATGAAATAAAAGAAAATCATTATATATCTACACATTTTCGCTTTGTGTAGAATATTATTGGCTGCCTGTCCCATAACACAGCAAAATTATTTTAGTGATAAATTAGCTATTTGTCAAACATTTGTTTGCTATTTATATCTTTTTTTTGGAACTTTAATTCAGAAATATATGGTAGATGGTATTTTTAATATCTTATTTGACAACACTTTCACCTGAATAGTACTATTTAAGAAAATGGAGATTATATTAAATGAACAAGGTAATGTTAATCGTATTTCTGGCATGCATTTCAGGGAGTATCGTGTGGTCAGCCGACGCTCCTGCGACAACCCCGGCAACTCAGTTGCCAGCCGTGAAAGTGAACCCAAAAGACGGTGCTGAAATGGTGCTTATTCCCGCTGGTGAGTTTTTGATGGGTACAAGCGAAGATCAAATAGTAGTTATGCAGAAAGCTAATCCAGACTACAAGAGCGAGTATTTCTCAAATGAGTTGCCACAGCATAAAGTCTACTTGGATGCTTATTATATCTACAAGACCGAGGTGACAGTGGCTCAGTATCGTAAGTTTTGCAAGACAACAAAATACGCAATGCCACCAGAGCCACCTTGGAAGTGGCAGGATACTCATCCTATAGTGAATGTAACTTGGAATGATGCGAAAGCTTATGCAGATTGGGCAGGTGTAATTCTACCTTCAGAGGCGCAATGGGAGAAGGCAGCAAGGGGTGATGATGGACGCATTTATCCATGGGGGAATGACTGGGATGCAGGGAAATGTGCCAATCGGATTAATTCAGACGGTGAAAAAGGGCATATCAAAGGAACACACCCGGTGGGCAGTTATCCGGCAGGTGCCAGTCCTAATGGCGTTATGGATATGGTGGGCAACGTGTGGGAGTGGTGCGCGGATTGGTATAGCGCGGATTATTTTAAAAACGCACCGGCTAAGAATCCTACCGGCCCAAAAACGGGAAAATTCCGCGTGGAGAAAGGTGGTTCGTGGGCAGACGGCAACAACTATAGTATTCGTGGTGCATGTCGCTACAGCGAAGGTCCAGGCATCCTTAACTACGATGCCGGTTTCCGTTGCGCCATGCCAGGGTTGTAATTTATCCCTTTACCCCTTTACAAGGAGCAGGAACGCTATAATGACCAGTGAAGGCTTGTTTGAAAAGTAAAGAAAATGTTCTACAGTTCTTTCTCTAAAAACTCAAAGAAGTTGCCTGAAAATAGTTTCTTGATATCTCTTGCCAATTCTCTTTCGGTGATTTGCCAGCCGGTTTCCATCAGGTCAGTATATTTGTCGTTTAGCACATTGGCGATTATTCTACGGCTGTGGTCCCATTTGTAAATTAGCTGGTCCAGTACCCGGGCGTCGGAGTGTTGGGGGATAACTGCCGTTCCCAGCAGTTCCAGGCGCATGCGGGTCATCTCTTCGATTAATGACGGGATATTCAGGAACCACCAGCAGCCGAATACCATCAGGTTGCGAAATTTGCGGGCGGCTACGTTAAGGCTGTGCTGGTTTTCCCGCTGCAGCATGGTAACCAGAAACTTGTTTTGCGGGTATTTGGCACACAGGTATTCGACGGACTCAATCTGCGACAGGCCGACGCCATCGCCAGCCAACTTCAGGTTGGGGTTAATCAGCTTCTTCACGCCTATCATCATGGCAAACGGCTTGTTGGTTTCCCGGCTAACCGGCAATACCGCCTGTTCTATCAATACTCCGCATGGCGAGTTATCGGGCATGGCGAATGTCGGGGGCAGCGAAGCCGCCATATACAGCGCATCTTGCCTTACAAGCCATTCTGTGAGGAATCTGCGCACTTCTGCCAGGGTTGTTTCATTTAGCTCAACCGTCACCTCGTAACCCCATTCCTGCAGAGATTTGTGGGCGTTAGGCCAATCAAGCAGCAAATTATCTATTCGTAAAGCCGCCATGAAACGCGGGTCGGCCTGGTAGCCGTCAAACCATATCGGGCGTTCTTCCGGGTCAAACGGGTTATTGGTCATCACCAGGCGGTCTACATTTGCTACTTCAAATACCTTGTCGATATATTCGGCAGAGGTCATGGAGTCGAAATAAGCGCGGTATGCTGCCAAATCGCGGGTTGATGTGTCCAAACCCAGCTTGTCCAATACGGTCAATACGCCGCGGGTCGCCTCGCTGATGGGGCTGTTTTCAATAAATAATGTCTGCCAAATCAAGTCTGCCTGCTGGCGTTTCGTCATCTTCCAGTATTCATCATAAGAGAGATTTTTCCAGCGGAAAGTTTCCGCCACCAGGTAGTGGTATGTCAGCAGTTCATCGATACCCCATAACAGCAAATTGCCAAAACAAGGCGTATACAGATGAGTGTGAATGTCGGTAACAGGGGTATTTTCAACTATATTATCAATAGTCGACCGCAAATTTTCAGCAGCAATAATAGACATAATTTCTCCGTTTTATAGTATCTAAATTTTATTGTAACAATACAGATTTAAGTTTTTAACCACGAAATACACGAAAGGCACGAAAAAGGTAATATTTCAAAATTAATGTCAATTATGAACGAAAGTCATTTTTAAAAGATAAGAAAAACTCCCCTCCTTAATAAGGAGGGGGCAGGGGGTGGTTGTTTTGGAAATCAAACCCAAGCTAAACCACCTCGTCTCTGACATTAATTTATATTTTTTTCAAACTTTATATAATATTTCTGCCAAATTTATACTTTTCCTGTAAATTTCCTTTAATTTATTTCCTGAAGATTTTCATATTCCATCATTTTATTATACCCATAATAGCATATTTTTAATCAATGCAAATAACTTTAATTTGTTGTGAATTTAATCTAAATTTAACCTATTTTGTGAATAGATGCAGTGAGATTGTGGAATATATAAAGTAGGTCAGGATGAGAAAATAAAGAGAAAAGGGGGTGAGAAAGATGAAAAGAGTATATGAATTATCTGTCATGATGATGTTATTATGCTCATTAGCATGGGCTGGCAATAAATCTGTATATTATGACTCGGTTCGCGCTGCTGGTGTCAATGCCCATACGGTGAACATCAGCATGAACGATACTACTATTCAAGTTCGCCCTGCTTTCGCGTGGGGTATCCCTGGCAAACGGCAATTATTTAAAGATTTTATACATGATTATAACCCGATAGCACAAATAACCGGTCCATACTTTGGAATGTTAAATGGATTGCCGGTAGGCGACATTGTCATTGATGGAAAAGGTTTATTCAAAGGATTCATCGGTTCTGCGTTGGTGATAGATAAAAATGGAAAGGCGAAAATAATAGATATCCCATTTAAATGGGAATATTCCTGGCCAGGTTATCAGATGGTAATGCAAGGTGGAGTAAGGTTAGTGGAAAATGGCAAATCGACGGTTTACCCGCGCAGTCAGGGATTCACTCATCTTGACTTGTTTAAACCTGCGGCAAGAACAGCAATTGGCATACATGGAGATACATTGGTGATGCTTGCAGTAACAAAGCCAATTTATTTATCCAAGTTAGCTGCAGTTATGAAAGGTATCGGATGTACTGAAGCAATGACTCTTGATGGCGGTTCATCTACCGGGTTGGCTATAGGAAAAAGCATTATAGTTAACCCGGGGAGAGAATTACCTACAGTTTTAATGGTGGTAAAGAAAAAGATTAATATGGTTGTTGCTAAAGAAACAACAGAACCAGTCAAAGAAACAACAGGACCATTTAAATTGAAGGTAAATGATTCCAAGGCTAATGAGATTTTCTCTAATGGCATATTGCCTGACATAATTAAAACGCCGTATACGCCAATGAATAATCAGGATAGAATTCTTGCCAATACGACGTTAATCCGGTACATTAATGGCGCGGATAATCCAATGGCACCGCGAAAGATTCGCCGTATGAAACGTGGTTATTTGCGAATTACGGTATAAAAGACTTGTCTATAGTTTAAAGGATAGATTTTAAATACTCCCTCTTCACTAACAGCGAAGGGGGAGTCTCTTATCAGGTAAAGGTTAATGCAGAAAAAATATCATATAGAAGTCTGGGGCTGCCAGATGAATGTGGCAGATGCGGCGGCGGCAGCGCGCCAGTTAGAGGCAATGGGTTATACCGAAGTACCTGACCCGGCAGACGCAGACGTCGTGCTGCTGGAAACCTGTTGTGTGCGTGAAAAGCCGGAGCATAAGGTTTACAGCAGATTAGGCGAGTTAAGGCCATTCAAGGCAGCCAAACCGGATATGATTCTGGGTGTCTGCGGTTGTATGGCGCAAAAAGAAGGAAAAGAAATATTCCGTCGCGCGCCGTATGTTGACATTATAGTAGGACCGCGCCGATTGAACAGATTGCCGGAATTAATACATAATTTTTTAACCACTGGCAAACGCCAATTGGACCAGGAAATAGATGAAAACCCGGATGAAATAAAAGAAGTAGATTATTCGCGCATCACCCGTCTGGGTGAGATTAAGGCGTTTGTGAATATCATTGAAGGCTGCAACTATCATTGCGCGTATTGTATTGTACCGTTTGTCAGGGGAAAATTCACCAGCCGCACCCCGCAGTCAGTAACTGAAGAAATAAAAAAGCTGGTTGATGCTGGTATACGCGAAGTAACATTGCTGGGGCAAAGCGTGCTGGCGTATGGCAGAGACGCCGACCGTGAGTTTGATATTGTCACCCTTTTCGAGATGATTCATGAAATTCCTGACTTGAAACGTATTCGTTTTACCACCAATCATCCACTGGAAATAACCGACCGAATTATTGACGCGGTTGCATACATGCCGAAGGTAATGGAACATTTTCACATGCCTATTCAGGCGGGTGATGATGAATTATTGAGGATGATGAAACGCGGTTACACGGTTGCAAGGTATGAAGAATCACTGGCGAAAATTCGCGCACAGATAAAGGGTGTCAGTGTAACCAGCGACACCATCGTCGGTTTTCCTGGTGAAACTGATGAAATGTACGAGAAATCCCTTGATACCTACCGACGCTTGAAGTTAGACCAGCAATTCATGTTCGTTTACTCATCGCGTCCCGGCACCCCGGCGGCTAAAATGGAAAACCAAATTGATAATAAAGTGAAAGTCGCCAGAATGAATAAACTGGTGGAAGTACAGAACAACATCAGTATGGAAATCAATCAGGCGCAGGTAGGCAAGGTAGTATCGGTAATGGTGGAAAATGAAACCGGACGCGTAGAAAACCAGTATACCGGCAAAGCAAGAAACGATAAATCAGTGGTATTTACCGCAACAAATAATAAGATATACACCCCGGGTGACATGACTGACGTCAAGATAACAAAAGGGCATTTGTGGGGATTTGAAGGCGAAGTCAGCGAATAGAGAAATATAATGCTTCTATTCTTCTTCTAAATATCTTTAAACTTTGGCTGTATTTTATACATTTTGGCTGATTATTTATACTATAATTTATTCATCAGATGTTACCATATAATAAAATCAGCATAAAGGAAATATCAGCGTGAAAATAGTAGTTCTTGATGGTTACACATTAAATCCCGGCGATTTAAATTGGTTGTCTTTACAGAATATTGGCGAATGCACGATATACGACAGAACACCACCTGAGATACTTCTTGCCAGGACAGCAGACGCAGAAATTTTGCTAACTAATAAAGTTGTATTGAATAAAACTGCAATTGAACAGTTGCCGAAATTGAAATATATTGGCGTATTGGCGACAGGTTACAATGTTGTTGATATTGCTGCCGCACGTGAACATGGGATAATAGTAACAAATGTGCCGGCATACAGTACACGGTCAGTTGCCCAGCAGGCCATTGCTTTATTATTGGAGTTAACAAACAGAGTTGGACTGCATGATCAGGCTGTGCATAATGGCGAATGGAGCAGCAGTGTCGATTTCTCTTTCACGAAAGCACCATTAATCGAATTGCAAGGCAAGACCCTTGGCATATTCGGGTATGGCGAGATTGGGAAAGCTGTTGCGCAAATCGGTATCGCATTGGGAATGAAAATATTAGCTCACTCGCGAAACTGTCCGGCGGAATTATCAGCAGAGATTGAATGGGCGTCAGACCGTGATCGTTTATTCGCTGAATCTGATGTATTAACATTGCATTGTCCATTAACAAATGATACCCAGAACTTGATTTGCAATGAAACAATTGCAATGATGAAATCATCTGCATTTTTGATTAATACTGGACGCGGCCCATTAGTAAATGAAGCTGATTTGGCAAGTGCATTGCAGGCAGGCAAAATAGCTGGTGCCGCTGTTGATGTATTATCAACAGAACCGCCAGCAGCAAGAAATCCACTGCTGTCAGCCCCGAATTGTATAATTACACCGCATGTAGCATGGGCAACCGATGCTGCCCGTCAAAGATTGTTGCAAATAGTAGTCGATAACATAATAGCATTTCAAAATGGTAGTCCACAGAACGTTGTTAATTAAAGGAGAAATATAATGTATACACACATTGAAGGGTTAATTGCTGCGCCATATACACCGTTTAACGCGGATGGAACTATAAATTTGCAAGTTATTCCCGCTTATGCTGAAATGCTGCATCGTAATGGTGTTGCTGGTGCATTTGTATGCGGGTCGACTGGTGAGGGAGTATCACTGACGACAGCAGAACGAATAACCGTGACTCGCGCCTGGGTTAGTTCTGCACCGGCTGGATTTAAGGTATTAGTTCATGTGGGACATACCAGTGTTGAAGACAGTAAGGTTCTGGCAAAAGATGCTCAGGATGCCGGCGTTTATGGCTTTGCTACTATGGCGCCTTTCTATTTTAAACCGGCATCAATAGAGGCATTAACTGTTTATTGCGCAGAAATTGCTGCCACGGCACCACAATTGCCGTTTTACTATTATCACATTCCATCAATGACCGGTGTATCATTGCCAATGGTGGATTTGTTGCGAACAGCAGGACCGCGAATACCTAATATGGCAGGAATTAAGTTCACTTATGAAAACCTGATGGATTTTCAGGAATGCCTGGCACTTGAAAATGGCAAGTATGATATGTTGTTTGGTCGCGATGAAATATTGCTATGCGGGTTAACCCTTGGCACCCGCGGCGGCATTGGCAGCACATATAATTTTGCATCATCGCTTTATCTGGGAATTATAGATGCATTTAATAATGGCAATTTAGCCGAAGCCCGACGTTTGCAGTTAAAATCTGTTGAAATGATTCAATATATTGTTAGCAGCGGGTTGCCTTTCATGTCTGCGTCAAAGGCGATAATGGGAATGATAGGCATCGAATGTGGACCGCCCAGATTGCCACTGACATCGTTAACTAAACAGCAGATAGATAAATTTCGTGCAGGACTTGAAAAGATAAATTTCTTTGATTATGCATGCAAATAGTAGAATTTAGTAAAGCAGCAAAAGAAAAGTTCAGAAAGGGAGAATGATAGAATGTTTTGCGAGAGAATTGATTTATTTGAAGCAAGAAAAGATGGTTATCACATTTGTCGTATTCCCGGCATCGTAGTCACAAAAAATAATGTGGTACTCGTTACTACCGAAGCGCGCCAAGGTGTCGGCGGAGATTATGATAATATTGATATTTTCATACGCCGCAGCCTTGATTGCGGTAAAACATTTACACCTGCAACAAAACTGGTTGATCATCTTAATTATGGTGACGGACCTGTAAGCAATTTTGTAATGATTCCAGATATGACAACTGGTCGGGTTATAGCAGTATATTGTCATGATTATGCCCGCGCATTCACCATGTATAGCGATGACGACGGCGCAACTTTCAGCGAACCAGTTGAAATTACTGCAACTTTTGATTTGTTTAAAAATGAATACCCCTGGCAAGTGTGCGCCACCGGTCCGGGACATGGTTTGCAATTGCGAAATGGTCGTATGATTATCCCAATATGGATGTCAGATGGCAGCGGCACAGAAATGGGCAGTGGGCATCGTGGACATAGGCCATCCGCGGTGGCATCTATCTACAGCGATGATAATGGCATCACCTGGAATCGCAGTGAAATGGTATGTCGTCATGGTGATATTATCGGTACTGAAACTATAATTAATCCGAGCGAAACGATTGCTGTAGAACTTACTGATGGCAGTGTGATGTTTAACTTACGCACAGAATCAAAAATTCACCGTCGATTAATTGCTAATAGTAAAGATGGAGTAAGCAATTGGAAAGTAACCGGATTTGATGATGCATTATTAGAACCTGTATGCATGGCAAGTATGATTAGGTATAGTTGGCCTGAAGCAGGAAGTCCGGGGTGTATTATTTTTGCCAACCCGGATAATCTTGAACAAACGATGGCTACCTGGGCAATTGATAGAAAACGCATAACAATAAAATGCAGCAATGATGACTGTAATACCTGGTCTGTTTCAAAAGTTTTGGAACCAGGACCATCAGGATACAGCGATCTTGCAGTTTTAAAAGATGGTACCATGCTCTGTTTCTATGAATGTGACATAGTGGAACATTTATGCGACACCAAGTATTTGCGATTGGCACGGTTTGATATGGAATGGGTAAAGCAGTAAATTTTCTGTTTAACAGAAACGTAATGACAGATAATGCAGAGAAAGTGGAAAATGGCAAAAAAATGGAGCCTCCTATCAGATTCGAACTGATGACCTGCTGATTACAAGTCGCCCTTTTTTTATTAAATTCGAGAGGGAAATTGCTGTAAATTGCTATTTAACAGGCATTTTTGGGGACAATAGGGTCGTCTATTTGTTAAATTAAGCAATATTTTTATAACGACTTCTATTTTTTAAAAGTGCTAAAGTTATAGAAACTTTCTATCAAAATACCCAGATAGCCTTCTTTTAAACATTAGCAACATCATTAAAATTTGAATAAGAAATATGATTACTTTGTTGATTACCACAGTCAGTGTGCAAGATATCGTGCAAGAGACTATCCATTAATAGTATCAGGTGATGGCTTTATTGCCAATGCCCGATAGGTAATATTGAGTTCAGATTTATTTTTTGAAGTCGTCACAGGTATATTAATCAAAATATATTGAGTGAATGAGTACTGGAACGCATGATATGATTAGGCGTTGTCATGAAGTAGGTTTACGAAAATTAGAGTTTTAAATACAGATGGATTTTCATTAACAATTTATCGTAATTCTGCCGATGCAATAATTAGATAAAAAGGTAAGTTGGGTGATAGGTTGGGTAATGAGTTGGATGAAACCCGTGTAACTATTATAAAAACAATACTGAATGATTCTAAAATATCCATAACGAAGCTATCAAAGATATTAAATATTAGCACAAAAGAAGTAGGAAAGAATATTAACTACTTAAAGTCAAATGGATATCTTAAACGTAAATAATCAACAAAAAGTGGATGCTGGAAAGTTTTGTTGTAAGTGCTTCTGGGTAGTGAACATAAACAAAAACCGCTGAGGCAATTCAGGAGATTAAAAACTGGTAGGGTATATGTTACGGAATCAGCAACTTTTAAATATTGTTTTTTTGATTAAAGTTGGCAGGATTAAAATGGTTGATTGTTCGCACTCAAAATAGTGCTATATAAAATTTGATATGACGAACTATCTGCCATTTATAAATTGCGAAATTCATCCTGCAGTGCACGGTGACGCGGATAGCGTTGTCGAATTTTTGTTATATATGCTTGCCATCCTGCGTTATCCTTCAAAATAGTGCTGTAGATATTTTTGATACCTTCAGCATATTCTGCAGCAGTTGTATAAGCTGTTCGATTCTGCTGATCAATATAATTTTGCACAAGCTTTTGTAAAATCTTTAATGCTTCTTTCGGTCGATGTTCTTTTACGCCATACGCCACCAGGGACAATATATTATCTGAACTATACAAAGTTTTTTCGTTCGCCAACTGCAGGGCAGCATCCCATTCATTTTCAACCAGATAGATACGCGCCATCATCTCGCGGTTGTTGATTGTATAACTGATAACTAAAGGTTTTAGTTCTGCCCATGTTCCGAGTGATTGCGATAAATTCCTTATTTGTTTATACGATTCAATATTCAAACCGCGACAGCGTGATTTAATATGCAATATGCGGCATAAATTTGTGTTGTCACCCAATTTTTTGTAATCATTTTCCAGCCGGTCAAGTATTCCGCCAGAGTTTGAGTAATATCTTCCAGAATTCGATTGTTGATCCAATTGTTCACAAATGAATACCACATATTTTTCCATCACTTCACGGGCATTATCAGGTTTGTCATGCTGAAGCCAGTAATCCGCTAAATCGAGATACTGACTTTCTTTTGTCATATTTGCCTGGCGGATCGCTAAATATGAATTCTCATCACCAATTTGCAGGTAATAAGCAGCAATCCAATCTGCAAATCTCTTTTCATCTGTTTTAAGTAATAAATCGATCAATCTACGAGTATCATCTACTGTATCACACAACATATTTATTGATTTGTGTATGGCACTTTCAATACAGTCGGTATAGCCAATTTCCCAATTTAAAATATCCAGTAATATCTTCTGAATTGCGGCGCGTTCATTGGGTGCGTGTAATATCATTCGTACAGCTTGTGTGTATGCTATTATGGCATCTGCAGCTTCTGATGTGCATAATGGTTCTTCCGCATCGATACTATTTATGGATGTTATCAGATACCAGAAAACTTCCATCTGATCCAAAGGGTGGAGTGTTTTTGCAGTTTCAAATGTTAAAGTGCATTCCGGATAAGAAGATTCTTCTGGATCGTATTCGTCATAGTATCCATGATCATAGTCATCGTAACCATCGCCATAATCACCATATTCAGCACGCTTTTCAATTGCATTTACAAACTCATTAATTTGCTGTTTTAATGCTTTGACTTGTTCAGAAGATCGAGGTTGATTGATGATAAGTTGTGGTGAAATCTCTATACGCGCCATAAGTTCACGGCGGAATTCTTCTCGGTCATTTGCCATTTCAATAATTAGATTTACCAGTTCCTGCTGCGGCATAGCTGTCAGGGTTTTACGAATAGCATCAGGAAATGAAGAGTCAACAATTGCAGTTTTATCCATATCGACAAAATGCAGCAGCACTGCTATCAAATGCTTGCAGACATCTCCATCATATTGACAGGCACATGACATTTTTAATCTATTTTTTGCATCAACAATCTCTACAGTGTAGTCACCATACTGTCCATAAACTTTCGCTTTAATCCGATGACTGGTTGCAGAAAACTTGTGAATTGCTCCTGACTTTAGATATTGCACACCGCGTTGATAAACTGCCAGTGAATCAGCAAGTTCTTTTATACTATCGCGCGTTAGTGACTGAAACTGCGGACCGAGAGATGTTGTTTCATCAGTTGTTGCCTTTTTTGATACAACAAGTGTCACCTCACTCGCATCTAATATCATTATTTCATTGTTGAGACTATCCTGTTCACAGTATGAAATAAATGATGAATCCATATTCTGTAATGTGTCCTTATCCCAAGCAATTGTGAGTAACTGTTCACCGTCATCGTCTTCAATTTCAATAATTTTACCTTGCCAACCTTCAATGTCATTACCATAATCAGGATCATTCACCCCGGCATTCACAATAACAATATTATTTACTTGATAGCGATGAACTGGTTGGGAATTTCGCGACATATAAATTACCTCTTTGATATTGTGTAAAATTCTTATAACAACTGTCAATAAGATGAAATGATTACCATTGTTATACACCAAAAAGACAAAATCGCCGAAGTAGGCGTATATTTTCTTCCTTCAGGTTAAAGCCGTGCGATTATAGCTGAGACTTCCATCTTGTAACTTTCCCATCCACCCTGGTAGATTTCTTGGAAGTTGTCTATTACTTCCGTTAATTCTTTTGCGACAGGGTTGATCCATCCCAGAGTTTCCATAACTTCGTTATGTTGCTGATACAAATCATGCCAATGCCAAATCGGTTCATAGTGAAATACCCGATTCCGCAGATAGCGTATACGATTCAATCGCTTAGATATATTAGCGCGTGAGCGTAGTGTGCGAGGCATAGACGGAAACGCCGTTTTCAAGAATCTGGGCCATAATATTTGCTCATAACGACTATTAAATAATGCTGTCCAGAACCCGAAATTTAATTCTGCTATAATTCGACCTGGTTCGATGGATTTATTATGACGTATAAGAATCTGTTTAGCGTCGGTAATAGTAGTCAATTCTGACTTTGTAATGAGTTCATGGTCTTCAAACCAGAAGTTGTTATTCAACCCTTCGCTGATCGCATAATGAATACTATTACGAACCGCAACTTCCAGAGATTGTAACGATGGATAAAAAGATTTGCTTAATGCCATATTCCAGAGATATCGAGGAAGGTATGCAGTATCATTCTCCCCTTCAATACGATAAGAAGTAAGGCGTTCAATGGAGAAGCCTCGTTTTAAATATGTTTGCAAATTATCATTTTGCTGTTCTGTCATAAAAATTACTCCAGCACTATGTTGCATTTACCCATTTGTATGGTATAATATATGTGCAGTCCCCGGGCGATCCTCTCCTGGTCTTCGAACCAGTGATGATTCCGGGGGTTTATTTTTTGTAATTTCTAATCCTGCAATACGAATGTAAACATCGTTTTTAAACTCGTTGTTTAATTGCTTTTTTGGGATTACTCTAATAATCGTTCTATTCATACTGTCAGCAGATATTACCAGTATAATCATTATACAATTCCTTACCCCACTTTGCCAATCAATGATTTACTCCATCATACAATTAAAATAGGCTATTTCTGTGGACTTTATCCTCAATTTTAGAAAAAATCAGACACTAGTATCACCCGTTTATTCAGTTGGTATTTCTAACAAATTTTTAGTTGTTTTTGTATATTAAGTGTAAAAAGCTGTAGACGGCTGAGAATTTTTATTTCAATAATTTAGAGAAAAAGAGAGATAAAATGGCATAAAATAAAAAGTTGTGGGATTTCGCATGATGCAGCCATCCACAGCAGCATTTCAACTGTCAATCGTAAGGAGTTTTTGTAACTACTCAGTTTCGTCAGACTAATTTATAAAAAAAGACTTTTGTGCAATTAGTTGAAAAGTGGTTGACCAAGGAGCATTTGTTTTATTGCGGTTATTTGATCGATTCCCCGTAATTTCAACGTC
>Ga0194052_1000856_pt1 | contig 18574 bp, 21 predicted proteins | sample SepL226m_MetaG_FD_160117 | JGI IMG/M metagenome (GOLD analysis project Ga0194052, IMG submission 160117) | Anoxic zone freshwater microbial communities from boreal shield lake in IISD Experimental Lakes Area, Ontario, Canada - Sep2016-L227-6m | ecosystem: Environmental > Aquatic > Freshwater >...
TATCTTAATAGTGCTGATTTTATATATGGTAGTTTTTATGTGGTCCGAGTTATCCTATCGGAAGTTTCATGTATCTTTCTTGTTTTCAAGAAAGATCGCCCATATTGCAGGCTCGATGGTTTCCTTCTTTTTACCTTATTTCATGTCGAATATTAATGCTGTAGGTATAGGCATTTTTTTCGCTTTGGTTATTTTTATAAGTAAGAAGAAATATGTGTTTAAAGGTATTCACGATAAGAAAGGATTAGGTATTGGGGAAGTCGTGTTTCCTCTCGGAATGGCCCTAGCCGCTCTTTTTGTGTGGCCATTAAGTACAGTTGCATATCAGGGGTCTTGTCTTGTTCTGGGTTTGTCTGACGGTCTAGCTGGCTATATGGGAAATATATACGGTAAAAGAACTTATTGTGTTCTTGGGGGAAAGAAAACAATTGAAGGTTCTATTATTTTCTTTTTATTTACTCTAATTATTTTTATCTCTTACTATTTATTATACGGAGGAAGTTTCTCAAGTTTTGGAATAATAATGTTGTTTATTTATGCGAGCGTCATTACTTTTGTGGAGGCAACATTATCTTGTGGGTGGGACAATCTTATAATTCCAATTACAGCTGGATTGGCTTTGGTCATGATAGTTTCCTAAATTTTTTATAACCATGATTGTGCAGATAAATATCCACCGCAAAGTGCGTTAGGCTACCTATTATCAAAACTGATATACAGAGAATTGTGCTAGCTGGGTATATCAGTAGCATCATTATAATTGCTCCAATGACAGAATCAATTTGATCCAGTACGGAAAAATAAATACGGAATTTTTGAGCTTTTTCTCCAGGTTGTATGTTGAATTGTCTCTTTATAAAACTGTTAGGTAATTCTGCAACCGCGTAGCCTGTCCCTAAAAGGAATCCAACCCAAAAAGGTTGTAATGTTATGGGGGTAATTATTATTTGTGATATTATCAAGCTGCCTATGCCTGATAGTGTAGGTACTACCAAAATTCCACGCCAAGTTTTTGATTTTCCCAATAGGGGCTTACCTTTAAAATGTTGATTACAATCTATTGGTTTTGAAAGAAAGGAGAGTAGATTGTACCTTATCACCAGGAGATGGTGAACTAGTCCGGCGAAAAGTAGTGGAAATATAAAATAAATAATTTCATTAACAATTTTCATATATTATAAAGAAGTATGTCGTATATCATTTCCAGTGTCAAAGATAATAATTATTCTGAACAATCTGTAGGTGGAAAAGCAAAAACACTCATAGAATTGAAAGATCTAGGTTTTAATGTACCAGATTTTTTTACTATTTCTTCAGAAATTAAAGATATATACTCTATTCGGGAAGATATTCTAAGTGCATATGATAATTTGCAGGGTGTGATTGCTGTAAGAAGTTCGGCTGTTGGAGAAGACGGGGTAAAGAAATCATTTGCTGGACAATATAAATCTATGCTAAATGTTTCAAAAGAAGGATTAATGGATGCGATAAAAGAATGCCGTGAGTCTTTAAATAGTGCTCATGCCGTATTATATTCACAAGGTGACGTTTTAACTAAGATGGGTATTATTGTGCAAAAGATGATCTTTGCTGATATTTCAGGGGTGGCATTCAGTGCTGACCCAGTAAGAAATGATAAGTCTGTGATTGTTATCGAATCAGTTAATGGAACGTGTGAATCGTTAGTTTCTGGTGATGTAACGCCTGATCATTACGTTATAAATAAGGATAAAATCGAAGAATTGAACGTTTCTGAGGATATTAAACGTGTCGCCGAAGTTGTAAAAGAGATTGAAAGTAATTTAGGGTATTTTGTTGATGTTGAGTGGGCAATACAAGGAGGTGTGCTTTATGTGTTGCAAGCTAGACCAATAACAACGTTAGTTAAGTAATATTTTTACAAAACTAAGTAGGATGTGTTAGTATCTACAATAATAATCATGTCCAAAACAAGTATAGGCATCGTAGGATTACCAAACGTCGGAAAATCGACGCTTTTTAATGCGCTTACAAAAAAGAGTGTTCCTGCGGAAAACTATCCATTTTGTACGATCGACCCATCTGTGGGTGTTGTTCCTGTTCCAGATGAACGCTTGTATAAACTTTCTGAATTTTCAAAAACAAAGAAAACTGTTCCGGCAGTTATAGAATTTGTGGACATTGCTGGACTCGTGAAAGGTGCTTCAGAGGGCGAAGGACTTGGAAATAAGTTTCTTTCACATATTCGTGAGACGGATGCAATTTCTGAGGTGGTGAGAATTTTTGAAGATTCAAATGTTATTCATGTGGATGGAAAAATAAATCCAGTGAGTGATATTGAAGTGATCAACTTGGAGCTTATACTTTCTGACATGCAGACTGTAGAAAAAAGACTTGGGTCCGTGGAAAAAGATGTGAAACGAAATGATAAGGTTGCTATAAAGGAAAAAGAAGCTTTGGTAAAAGTGAAAACAACACTTGAGGCAAGTAAATTGGCAAACCAAGCAGAACTTACAGATGAAGAAAAACTTTTGATAAAGAGTTTGTGTCTCATCACGATGAAGCCGATCATGTATATCCTTAACAAGAAAGCTGGTGGTACAAACCTGGATGAACTGAAAGATGAACGCTGGGAAAAACTAATGAATTTTTTTGAGGAAAATAATGCTAAATGGACTTTGGTGGACGCAGGTATTGAACACGAACTTCAAGATATGGAAGGTGAAGAAAAAGAAATGTTTCGTCAGGAACTCGGCGCAAAGGATGACGGTATAAATAGTTTGATACGTAAAGGCTACGAACTTTTGGATTTGATCACCTACTTTACAACTGGTGTAGAAGAAACTCGTGCGTGGACTATAGGGAAAGGTTGGGATGCACCCATGGCAGGCACGGCAATTCACAATGACTTTAAGGATAAATTTATTCGCGCAGAGGTGGTATTTTGGAGTGATCTACTTGCTGCCGGTTCATTTGGAGCTGCTCGTGAAAAGGGTATTCTCCGTACAGAAGGAAAGGAATACATTGTGAAAGATGGAGATGTGATGGAGTTTAGAATTTAAATATGAAAAAAGGAATCGATTGTATTGGAAATTGTGTAGTGTATTTTTGCCATGATGGTCAAGGTAATTATGTGCTTAACAAAAGGGGTATAAACAGCCGAGATGAACAAGGTGTTTGGGATTGTGGAGGTGGAGGAATAGAGGTGGGCGACTCGGTGATTGATACAATAAAAAAGGAAATCAAAGAGGAGTACTGTGCGGATGTTCTTGATTATGAATTTCTGGGGTATAGAGATGTTCATCGTGAACATAATGGTGAGAAAACACATTGGATCGCTCTTGATTTCAAGGTTCGTTTAGATAAGGAGCAGGTAAAAAATGGAGAACCACACAAGTTTGATGAAATAGGTTGGTTCTCGCTAGATAATCTGCCTCAGCCCCTTCATTCCCAGTTCCCTTTTGCTTTGGAGAAATACAAAGATAAACTCTAATTTAATAAAGTAGATTGTTTGTGATTTGACGCATTATACCCCCTGGGGGTATAATGCGTCTTATGAATACTTCAAAAGATAAACTAATTCGCCGACTTAAAATAATTGAGGGTCAGGTTCGTGGTCTTCAAGAAATGATTTCTAAAGATGAATATTGTATTGATGTCATAACTCAAACTTCAGCTGTAAAGCAGGCGCTTTCAGGTGTTGAGGATGTTTTGATGCAGAGTCATTTAGGTACTTGTGTGGTGCACCAAATACAAAAAGGAAAAGAAAAGAAAGCTATTGAGGAGATTTTAAAAGTGTATCAGTTGAAGAGGAAATAATTGATATGAAGATAAACCTTGCCATTAAGGGCATGCATTGCGCTTCGTGTGCTTCGATTATAGAAAAGACACTAAAAAAAGATATGGGAGTTAAGAGTGTATCTGTGAATTTTGGTACCGAAAAAGCAAAGATTGATTTTGATGATACACAGACAAGCGTTTCAAAATTATCTGAATCTATAAAACCACTAGGTTATGAATTTATAGAAGAAGACCATATGAAGAATATTGATCACGACATGTCTAAAATGGACAATGAGAATAAATCGGAAGTTGAGTCTCTTAAGAAAAATGTGATTATTGGACTCTCGCTAGCTTTCGTAAGTGTGGCGATAATGGTGTGGGATGTTCTCTCAGGGTCTTCGGTGCGACTTGTGCCGGAAATGTCATCTATTACAAAAACTTTTTTGCATCATCTTTTACCGATAATGGCGACGTATATGCTTTTTGTAATCGGTATGCCGTATCTTAAGGGTGTGTGGCGATTTGTTCGTTTTGGTAAAGCTAACATGGATACTTTGATTGGTATTGGAACGGGGGTTGCGTTTTTGTACAGTTTTATAATCACAGCTTTTGAAAATTTATTAAGACCATATGTAAATGTTGATTTTACATATTACGACGTGACGATTGTTGTTATTTCACTCATAACTTTTGGAAAATATCTCGAGGCGAGCTCAAAAGCAAAAACAGGAGAAGCTATTAAAAAACTGATGCACTTACAGGCGAAGATAGCTATTGTGGTGCGTGATGGTAAGGAGATTGAAATACCTGTTGACCAAGTGGTGATTGGGGATATTCTTCGTGTAAAACCTGGAATGAAAATTGCGGTTGATGGAGAAATTACAGATGGTGCGTCATCTATTGATGAATCTATGATTACAGGTGAGTCTATTCCTGTTGATAAAAAAACAGGGGATCTTGTAATTGGAGGGACGATCAATAAGCAGGGAAGTTTTTTAATGAAAGCAACACAAGTGGGTCGTGAGACAATGCTCGCAAAAATAATTTCTATGGTAGAGGACGCTCAAGGTTCAAAGGCTCCAATTCAAGCGCTAGCTGATAAAATCTCCTCAGTGTTTGTTCCAATTGTGCTTGTCATTTCAGTTATTGTACTTCTCACTTGGCTTTTCTTCGGTATTCCCGCACTCGGCTTTTCGAGCGCACTTTCATATGGACTGACTGCATTTGTGGGAGTTCTTGTAATTGCATGTCCATGTGCACTCGGACTAGCAACTCCTACAGCTATTATTGTGGGAGTAGGCAAAGGTGCAGAACGAGGTGTTCTCATTAAAGATGCAGAGAGTCTTCAAAAATTAAGCGAAGTTGATACTGTGGTGTTTGATAAAACAGGAACGATTACGAAGGGCCAACCTTCAGTTACGGATGTGATTTCTTTTGACGAAAAAATAAATAATATTGAATTGTTGCGGTACGCGGCAAGTATTGAGGTTTTGTCCGAGCATCCACTTGCTCAGGCGATCGTGAACAAAGCAGAAAGTGATAAAATTCAATTAGAAAAAGTTATAGATTTTAAAGCGCTGGAGGGCGTAGGAGTTTCAGGTAAGATTTCAAATCAGTCTATATCAGTTACAAAACCTGATGCAAATGAAAAAAATAACCAACATGTAAATACTTTAGAGCAAGAAGGTAAAACTGTTGTGATTGTGAAGAAAAATGAAGTCATACTTGGTATTGTTGCACTTTCTGACACTATTAAAGACGGTGTGACAGAAACTATAAAAAGACTTCATGCTCAGAAAATTAAAACGGTCATGCTTACAGGTGATAACACTCGCGCCGCTGTCTTTATTGCACATGAAGCTGGTATTGACGAAGTAATTGCTGAGGTGTTGCCACAAGACAAGGCGGCAAAAATAAAATCGTTACAAGCACAAGGTGCGAAAGTTGCAATGGTTGGCGATGGAGTAAATGATGCTCCGGCCTTGGTGCAAGCAGATGTGGGTATTGCGATGGCGACAGGTACCGACGTTGCGATTGAATCTGCCGGCATTACGCTTCTCCAAGGAGACATCCGAAAGCTTGCGGATGCACTCTCACTTGCGAAAGCTACAATGCGCACAGTAAAACAAAATCTCTTCTGGGCATTTGTTTATAATGTGGTGGGAATACCTTTAGCTGCTGGTGCTTTGTATCCAGTCTGGGGAATTTTGCTAAGTCCTGTGTTTGCTGGAGTTGCCATGGCAGGAAGCAGTGTATCGGTGGTCTCAAATTCACTTCGTCTAAAAGTTAAAAAACTCAAATAATTTATGGAAAATATTAAAAAATATACACTTCATGTTCACGGAATGCATTGCAAAGCTTGCTCACTTCTTATTGAAAGTGAACTTTCCGAAATTTCATTTATAAAAAAAGTTCATGCAGACTCGAATACTCATGTAGTAAACATTGAAGCCGAAACAGATATGTCTCCAGATGCATTGGCTATAGAACTCACACCTTTCCTTTCAAAAAACGGCTACACTCTTTCGGTAGAAAAACATAAACATGAGGCAAAATGGGGAGATTTTGTTTATGCTTTCCCAATAGCGATTGTGTTCATTGTTGCTTTTATAATGTTACAAAAACTTGGCTTGGTGAATTTAATTACTGCAGAGAAGGTGAGTTATCCTGTTGCTTTTGGAATCGGACTTATCGCTTCTGTTTCATCTTGTCTTGCTGTGGTAGGAGGACTCCTGCTTTCAATTTCTGCAAATTTTGCAAAACAGGGAGAAAAAATTAAACCTCAAGCACTTTTTCACGTAGGGCGCTTAGTTTCGTTTTTTGTTTTTGGAGGAATAATCGGCGCAATAGGTTCCGCATTTACTTTGAGCGTTATGGCAACTTTTGTTCTTAGTATTCTTGTGGGTTTTGTGATGCTTGTACTTGGTTTGAATCTTCTTGAGGTGTTTCCTTGGGCAAAGAGATTGCAATTTCATATGCCTAAAAAAATGGCGTTAGGAGCACATACAATGAAAAATATGGAATTTGGTCTAGCGCCATTTCTTGTTGGTGTAAGCACATTCTTTCTGCCGTGTGGTTTTACTCAGTCAATGCAAATATATAGTCTTTCTACGGGTAGTTTTGTTACAGGTGCGCTTACAATGACATTTTTTGCTCTTGGTACATTGCCGGTGTTGTCACTCATAAGCTTTACATCTGTGCGTCTTGGTAAAGGAAAGTTTTCGAGTATATTTTTCAAATCCGCAGGAATACTAGTTATTACATTTGGAATTTTGTCTATATTGAGTGGACTTGTCGCAAAAGGTTTCATCCAACCTTTTATTAATTTTTAATTTAAATTTATGAAGCAAAAAATAATTATCATCGTATGTTTAATATTTGCTGGAGGTCTCATTTATTTTGCGAGTAATTCTGGACAAGTACCTGCTTCTTCAAAAAACTCTGGTGATACAAAAGTGGTGGCAGTGCAAATTGTAGATGGGAAGCAGATAATAGAGGTTACAGCTCGCGGAGGATATAACCCACGCGATATTGTTGCGAAGGCAAATATACCAACAATACTTCGTATGAAAACATCCGGCACTTTTGATTGTTCGGCTGCTTTTGTTATTCCTTCGCTTAATATTCAAAAAATGTTGCCTCAAACAGGTGTGACAGATATTGAAATTCCTTCACAAACTTCTGGCTCAAACATTGCAGGAACTTGCGGAATGGGCATGTATAGACTTAATATAAATTTTCAATAAAAAACTATTTTTGACTGTGGTATAATTGTTCCATTATGGAAAATAAACCTAACTTTCCCAATACGTCTGAAAAATTGGATCATCTCAAAATTGTAAGAGATGTAATCTTAGGTGCTGAGCAAAGAATCATGGCTGAATATGAGCGTGTCGAAAATTTTCGGGGTGCACGTTTAAACACGATATTACATATTGTTCATGGACATATTGAGCTTGCGTACTACGAAAAGACCGATCCTTTATCAAAAGAGGATGAGAATAAATATGCAGAAATTAACTCCAGACTTTCAGCCATTAAGAATTCTGTCAATGAAATACATGGAGAGATTCCCGAGGCGGAGATTGCGAAGGTGTTGAAAGATCTCTATGAAATTTTAAATTACTTACCATAAAATGACCCAAGACGAGGCTTTTGAAATATTGAAAACGGGGAATAATGTATTTATTACTGGTTCTGCCGGCTCTGGTAAAACACATCTCATAAATCGCTACATTGCTTTTCTTCGCGAACACAAAGTTGATGTTGCTGTGACAGCCTCGACAGGTATTGCTGCAACTCACATGGGAGGAACAACTATTCATTCATGGAGCGGTCTTGGTGTGCGTGACTCCTTGTCGGATTATGATTTAGATTCTCTCGAATCTCGCCAGTATTTATGGAAGCGTTTTGAAAATGTGAAAGTTTTGATCATTGATGAAGTCTCCATGCTTCACCATTTTCGCTTGGATATGGTAGATAAAATTATTCGCCACTTCAGGAGAAATACAAAACCATTTGGAGGGATTCAAGTTGTTCTCGTGGGGGACTTTTTCCAGCTTCCACCAATTTCTCGTATAGGTGAACCAGAGGCACATTTTGTTTTTAAGTCTGACGCGTGGCGCGATGCCGGCTTTACTGTGTGTTACCTTACAACTCAATTTCGCCAGACAGATGACGCGTACCTTTCTGTCTTAAATGCGATTCGTGCAAATGATGCAGACGAGGAAGTTCGTGAACATTTGCGTAAGCGTTATAAGAAAAAACCACAAATTAATATTGAACCAACCCGTCTTTATACTCACAATGCTGATGTTGATGGTGTAAATAATAGAGAACTTGAGCTTGTCTCTGGAGAGGTTACTCAATACGCAATGACCAATCGCGGTTCAGCAAAGCATGTGGAGCTTTTGAAAAAAAGTTGTCTTGCGCCGGAAGCGCTTCGACTTAAAGTCGGTGCGCGAGTTATGTGTGTGAAAAATAATTTTGAAGTAGGCTATGTAAACGGTACGCTTGGAGTGGTGGAGTCATGTGAACCTTGGGAAGATCCAGTAATACGAACAGCCTCTGGGTTGTTAATAAAAATTCCTCGTGTGAGCTGGCAGATTACAGATGAAGATGTTGGAAAGGTAAAAGCTGAAATTACTCAGTATCCATTGCGCTTGGCTTGGGCTATCACAATTCACAAAAGTCAGGGAATGAGTTTGGATGCGGTAGAGGTTGACTTATCTCGTTCTTTTGAAAGGGGGATGGGTTATGTGGCACTTTCTCGTGTACGCACACTAGAAGGTCTTTCTCTTTTAGGTATGAATGAAATTGCTTTTCAGGTAAATGAAGAAGTTTTGGGGTTTGATGGTGAGCTAAAAGAACTTTCATCGATAGCCAGACAAGCACTTCGTGAGACTAGTCCTGCGGTACTCAAGAAAACTCAAGAAGCATTTATCTCACGAATTTCTGATGTGAAATTAAAAGAGAAAAGTAAAAAAAGAAGCACATATGATGTAACAAAAGATTTCGTGCTCACTCGCGTACCGCTAAACCAAATCGCAAAAGACAGAGATATGAGTGTAGATACTATCGTGAGTCATATTGAAAAAATAATTGAGGAAGATACAACTCTAGATGTGTCATATTTACTTTCACATCTCTCTCCAAAAAAGATTCAAAAAATTCGCGAGGCAATAGAGAAAGTAAAAGAATCTTCAGATAAAATTTTGCTTACTCCTGTAAGGGAGATTGTTGGTGACAATGTTTCTTTTTTGGATATTCGTCTTGTTCGGCTTGTTATGCAGAAAGAGGGACTAATTTAAATTAATATTTTCCTATTAACATTTGAAGCTGTTGTTGTAGGAGTAAGAGAAGTTGTGTTTGTAGATTTATGAGTAATGCTTGTCTTTCAGAATTGGATGTTGTGATACCGTTCCCGCCGTTTGTTGTAAAGGACCGAGTAGAGGATGCTATTGTGTTGCCGGCAGTGTCGGTGATTATTCCTGAAAAATTATACATCGTGTTTGGAAGCAGATTTGTGACGGTGGTTGTTATAATTCCTCCTGTGTTGGTAATATCATTAGGTGTTATTGATAGTGTAGGCCGCAGTACTGTGATAGAGCTTGAAGATGTGGAATTTGTACTTGTTACAACGCTGGTTGTTGCTCCAGTAAAGAACGTTTGGTCCGCCGAAGCTCCTTGTATGTTTGAAGATGTGCTCATTGCTATGATCTTAAAGTGGTAGGTAGTATTTGGTATAAGTCCAAAAAGAGTGGATGAGTGATTTGTGGAAGGGTCTTGATCCAATGTTGTGGATGCTCCATAGAATGTATTTACACCGTATACTATATTGGATATGGCAGATTGATTTGTTGTCCAGGTTATTGTTGCGCTCGTGCCATTCTCTGAGCTTGATGCGACTATCTTAGAAATTATTGGAATACCTCCTGGTAATGTGTTTTGTGTCGAGGTTCCTGTTGTACCTACGTAAGTTGAGTTTATGGTCGTCGTCGTTGTTTGTCCAAAAGTTATGGGCGAGTGCAAGAATACTATTGTTGCAACAACAAATACTGTTGCATAAAATATTTTTAGTGTATGTATTTTTCTCATAAAAGTATAAATTAAGAGTTAGACTGGGCTTATTAATATGTACAGTATAGAAAATAGATCGTGAATTTTTTTTGAAGATAACTTTTTAAAAAGTGAATTAAATGTGAAAAATATAATCAGGTATACATGTAACTAACATAAAACAGGTAGTAGCATTATTGAGTGTAATGAGACTTTAGAAATTTTAATAAGGTAATTTGTCTGACTTCATAATATAATACTTCTATGAAAAAAATCTTACATTGGATTGTATCCGCGATCGCCATAGGTATTGCAGCTTATCTTATCCCTGGAGTGATGGTTACTCCAGTTGGTGCTTTGGTTCTTGCTGTTGTGCTAGGGCTTATAAATGTATTTATCAAACCTCTAATTTTTATCCTTACTTTACCTATAAATATTCTTACTCTCGGACTATTTTCTCTTGTTATAAATGCACTTCTTGTTATTTTGGCTTCTAGTATTGTTCCTGGTTTTTCTGTTGCTGGATTTTGGCCTGCATTTTGGTTTTCAATAATTTTTTCACTCATAAATATGGTGTTTGGATCATCAGATGAAGTTTAAAAAAATAACCAGATTTTTTACTTAAATCAAATAAATATTATGACTAGATATGAGAAAGGATCTCCAAAAAAAAGAGAAATAAAAAATTAGTTTTTACAAAGAGTGTCTAGGAAAGTTTTCAATTCTTCTCCTTCTATTGCACGGTAGCTACCCACTCCCAGTTTGTTTAATTTAATATTTAATATTCGTACGCGTTGTAGATCAATAACGTCATTAAAAAGCGCGACACACATTCGTCTTATTTGGTGTTTTCTACCTTCAGTCAGGGTAACCTTGAAAGTGTTTTCGTTAAGAATAGAAACTTTACAAGGTTTGGTTACGCAGTCTTCAAGTTTTACACCAGCTTCCATATTTTTCTTGAAGCTTGAGCGTAAGTTTTTATTGGTCTTTACTATATATTCCTTTTCGTGAACGTAGTCTGGATTAAGAAGTCTGTCTGTAATATGTCCATCGTTTGTAAGTATTACAAGGCCATGGGAGTTTTTGTCTAGTCGCCCAACAGGGAATACACCTTTTAGTGCTGTAGCTTGAATAATATCTACTTCACCACGCTGAGGGGAGTGAGTGATAATGCCTACTGGTTTGTTATATGCATAATAGAAAAACTTCTTTGCTATACCTCCACCGCGCACCTCAACAGAGTCGTTTTCCTCGACTTTATCTCCTAATACAGCTGTTCTACCATTGATAAAAACCTTTCTTTTTGTAATGAGTTCATCGGCTGCTTTGCGGGTTGAGTGTTTTTTTAGTGCGAGGTATTTGTTTATTCGCATTGGGTACATAGGTTTTTCCATCGGCTGAGTATACCACAAACTTGACATATGTACACTTTTTGTTTCAAAAAACATTTGCTTCGTTTGTGGGTGTGGATAAGTCTATGTGTGTACTGATGTATTATTAGCAGAATGTTTTACCGCTCAAAAGTTATAAGTCTGATAGTTTTTCTTTTTATCCTCATATACTCCACATCCAATACTTATGCTTTTTCGTTGGCTCCAAGTTCTGCAACTTCGTTACCTGGGTATGTTCGTATTTTTTATTATCAAGAAGGAAAGAATGCTCGAAAATCTTTTACAGAAAACCTAGGTTCTGTAGATGTGTTGGCACCACAAACATACTCCTTAAATGCAGCAGGAGAACTTAAGGGGAGTGTTAATTCTGATATATTTAAACTGGCTCAGAAAAATAATATTAAGGTGATGCCTCTTGTAACTAATAACGGTTTTGGGCAGGCGTCTATCAAAGCTATCTTAAATGATTCAGTAAAGCAGGAAAGGGCAATAGCCACGCTTGTTTTAGAGGCAAAGAAGCAGGGGTATTGGGGTTGGCAGGTTGATTTTGAACAGATGGATTTATCTTACAGAGATGCATTTTCTTCTTTTATAAAAAAACTAGCTGCGTCAATGAAAGGTGAAGGTCTCGTATTAAGTGTTGCTGTTATTGCTCAGGTGTCTGAAAATCCAAATGACTATCCAAAAAATCTTTGGCAGAGAATAATCGGTGTGTACGATTATGCAACGCTCTCTTCTAGTGCCGACTTTATAAGTGTTATGTCTTATGATGATCCTGAATCAACAGGCCCAGTGGCTCGATATTCTTGGATTGAAAAAGTAATTACTCATAGCTTAAAATATATACCAAAAGAAAAATTATCTCTCGGTATACCTCTTTATTATTGGAAGTGGGATACGGCACGTGGAAAAATTGTGGGGATTGGTGGAAATACAACGCTTCAAGAAACTCTAAAAAAATATAAGGTTACAAAAGGTTATAGCGAAAAAGAACAGGTGCCATTTCTGACATATCAAATCGCAAAAAAAAGCTATACAATCTGGTACGAGAATGCAAAAAGTATAGAAAAGAAGCTTGAACTGATTACAAAGAATGATTTACACGGTTTCTCTGCCTGGGCTTTAGGACTCGAGACTCCTGGAATACATTCTGTTGTTCAGGGAGGGGTTTTACAAACAGCTTCTGCTGCGTCGTCTCTCAGTCTCAGATAATACAAAATCCTCTACAGAACCTATCTAGTAGAGGATTTTGTATTTGCTATGCCTGAACTTTTGATTCAAGCCAACTTAACATCTTATCATCGGACATGTGCATTTCTTTGATTTTATCCGGGTGGCTACTTTTTAGGTGATTCATCATTTTTTGAGCAACGTCTTTTTCTGTTCCACCGTTAGCTACGAAATCGCAATCTATTTTTGGATCAATATCTTTACAAGCTAGTTTCATGTTTTTTTGTATTAAAGTGATTACTAAGAGGGGTTAGTAAGATCGACCACAATCATAGGCTGATTTACATTTATATTACTACTCTTATCGTGAAGAAGGTGTGAAGTAATGTTTAATATTTTGGAATAACTCTGTTTACTATATTTTTCACATTGTTTATTGGTATGGAAAAATTGATATTGTTTGAGTCTATTGCTGTTGCAACGTTTATTCCTATCACGTCACCGTTTAGATCTGTAAGGGGCCCCCCAGAATTTCCTGGATTTACTGACACGTCTGTTTGTATAACTCCCTTTAATTTTTCGGTTGTTGTTGTGTTTTCGTCACTTGCCTCAATGTCTCTACCGAGGCCCGATACAATACCTAAAGAAACTGTGTTGTTATATTCTCCCAAAGCATTCCCGACTGCAATTACTGTTTGCCCAATCTTTAGATTTGATGAGTCACCCAGTGATGCTGTGTTTTGGTATGAACCGTCTATTTTTAATATGGCAATATCGCGAACTTTGTCTTGATAGAATATTTTTGCAACTTTAACATCTCCGTTTAAAAGAGTTGCTGTATATTCTGCGCCAGTGTCCGAAACCACATGATTGTTTGTAAGTATATATCCGCGCCTGTCTATAATAATTCCTGTTCCTGCTCCTATCTTTTCTTTTTTATCTCCTTTATTTTTAGCTACTGGAATTTGAAAACCAAAATCTTTTAGACTCGGATCGTTCTCAAATGGATTTGCGTAATAAACATCTATATTTGGAAGTTTCTTTAATATGGTTATTGAAACTACTGATGGTGTTATTTTTGATACAGCTGATGTTGTGAGTTGTTCTTGGGTTTGAGATCCACTGTCTTTACTATTTGCTAAATAACTTCTTGAATTTTTTGTGATGACGTTGATTTGGTTTTGCAGTACTCCAATCTGGTTTTTGTAAAAAGCTGACTGATACACACTAAAAGCCGTGAGTCCGGCAAGAAATGTAAGTCCAATAATAAAATATGTCACTTTTTTCATAGTCCTTACTATATGCCTATATCTGTGAACATATAATGAAGATATAGATGGGTGTATGTGAATAATCTAAAAACAGTAGAACTAAAAATGAATTCATAATTTGTATTATCTTGATTTTTTAAGACAACAGATAGAGAATGGAATTAGATTCAATGTCTTTCACTAATACTAACTTTAAATAAATGATGACAATATTTAATTTAGAGGGATACATTTCAGAGTTAAAAAAAATAATGGCAATGCCAGCTCAGACGCTCAAAGTTGTTATAATCGATGATACATCTGTCGATGTTAAGTGTCTTGAATTTGTTTTAAAAAATTGGCCAAAAATAAAACTCATAACATATATTCAGAGCTCAAGTGCAGTGCCAAAGGTAGCTTTCGATACAGATATATTACTTTTAGATTATTATCTTGATGGAATAACGGGGGATTACATTGCTCGAGATTTAAGAGCAAGAGATTTTGAGGGAGTTATTTCAAGTATAAGCACATCCATAAGTCCTGCGTGGTCATATTTACACTTCCCCTATAAAAAAGAAATGACACATAGTGAACTATACTCATGTGGTTTTGTTCACTACATGAATGAACTTATTAAACGCTCCCAAGAAATGAGAAAGTGGAGATAATATAATTTAATCTTTTATGCATATCTCAAATGGTTTACCACAATTTGAAAATATAAATGCTCTCATTGTTGTAATGGGTGCAAAATCTGTACTCTTCTATACAGGATCCAACTCTACTTTAGAAGAACTTGAGTCTTTTTATTTGAAGGAACCAGAGTATTCAAAGAATAGGACGATGAGAGGTGTGAATGCTGAAAAAGGAAAATCCAGTTTACGTTCAGCTTACACATCAAGGAAAACTTCTTTACTTACAGACTTTTTGCATGGCTTCTATAAACATTTGGTTCATATTTTAAAACAAAATCCTATAACAAAAATGTATATATTTTGTCCAACATATATGGAAGCGAGGGTTAGAAATATTTTACCTAAAGACATTCATAACAAACTAGCTGCTGTCCATCGAGGAAACTTTGTAAAACACCACCCTTTTGAGATACTTGAAATGCTTGAAATGGATCATGGTATAGAAGGGGTGGTTATCGAAAATAATGAAGAAGAAATTGACTAAAATAATGCTACTGTTGACAAAATGTATATAATAGTATACTATTGAGTAGTAAGTTAATCTCATTAGTTTTGTTTTTGAACAGGGTATTCGCATCGAAACTTTAGAGATTAGAGTCAGTAAACTATTGACTCATATTTAGTCGCCTTACTTTAATCTCTAAAGACTAATATATTTCTCGTCGTCTAATAATAAGTGCGAGAAGTAGAACTCTTTCTTATAAGAAAGAGCTTTGTAATTTTATGTATAATAAACCGTTTTCAAAAAGAACAAGCAGTGCTGGTAGTAATGGTGGTGGCTATGGTGACCGTGGTCGCTCAAGTGGCGGAAGTCGCTTTGGTGGTGGTGCTAGTCGCGGAGGTGGCAGTCGTTTTGGAGGTAACCGCTTTGGCGGCAATCGCCGTGGTGGTGGTCCAAAAGGTCAACGTATTGATGTTTCTAAATTTATAAACAAAGCAGTTATTACTGAAGAAGTGGATGTTTTTGTTCCTGAACATTCTTTTATGGATTTTACATTTGAGGAATCTCTGAAAAAGAATATCGCAATAAAAGGTTATATAAATCCTTCGCCGATTCAGGACCGAGCTATCCCTCACGTACTTCGGGGTGAAGATGTTGTAGGTATTGCAAACACAGGTACTGGTAAAACAGCTGCGTTTCTTCTTCCTCTTATCAATAAAGCAATTCTAAATCCTGACGAACAAGTGCTAATCATGGCTCCAACACGCGAGCTCGCACTTCAGATTGAACAAGAATTAAAGTCATTTACACAGGGACTAAAACAGTATTCAGTTTGTTGTGTTGGTGGTGCGTATATTGGTAAGCAGATTTCTGAACTACGATATTTCAACAACTTCGTCATCGGTACACCGGGACGATTGAAAGATTTGATCGAACGAAGAAATATTAAACTCGCAACTTTCAAAACAGTTGTGCTTGATGAGGCTGACCGTATGCTTGATATGGGATTCATTAATGATATGCGATATATCATGAGTCTCATGCAAAAAGATCGACAAACTCTTTTCTTCTCCGCAACACTTTCTCCGGAAATTGAAAAATTAATTCATGAGTTTTTGAAGAATCCAGTTCGTATTTCTGTAAAGACTCGAGATACTGCAAAGAACATTGACCAAGATATTGTCCGAGTAAAAGGCGCTACAAAGCTAGATGTGCTTCATGACCTTTTGGTTCAGCCTGAATTCAACAAAGTACTTATCTTTGGACGAACAAAACATGGTGTTGAGAAGTTAACAGGTATGTTAGTGGAACGTGGTTTCAAAGCAGCTTCTATTCATGGTGATAAAGTGCATTCACAACGACAGCGAGCTCTCAAGCTTTTCAAAGATGAAGATGTGCAGGTGCTAATTGCAACCGATGTTGCTGCTCGAGGTTTGGATATTCCGAACGTATCTCACGTTATTAACTACGAAGTTCCTCAGACTTACGAAGACTATGTACACCGAATTGGCCGAACAGGTCGTGGTGACAAGATGGGTAAGGCATTGACGTTTGTGGAATAAATTTTTGCAACAAATAAAAAACACCAGGCTGAAAAGTTTGGTGTTTTTTGATTTTTATAAATAAAAACCACTGCGATCGCAGTGGTTTGAGTACTAGTTATGGTTACCGCTTGCCTGAAATCAGAAAGTTTTTAGCAAAAATGGTGCAATTGTGTGCTTCATCGAGATCTTCGTTTCTGCCTACACCAAAGAAGTCTTCTAGCTCGCGATAATGACAGATGAACAATGTGAAGTGTTCCGGGCTATCTGTGCAAACAGTTGCTATGTTATTGTTCCAGACTCCGTGGTCGCCATCTCTTAGCCAATCAAGAGGCTTCACCTCACAGACTGTCCCGAGTTCTTTGAATTCGGCTGTGACTATTTCTGCAGTTTTAACCGCTCTGCGAATAGGGGAGTGAAAAATTGTGATCTGTTTACCTTGGACCAGCTCCGCCAATTCTCTGGTCACCTGCTTGCAAATCTCAATGGATTCTGGTTTTATCTCCCCAGTGACTGCACTTCCTTCTGCTGCGTGACGCATTAATGCGTAATGCTCATGCATAAACTTATCAGAATATTTAGGGTTTTGGTTCATATTTAGTTTTCAATTTGTACTACTGACGAAAATGTCAGTTTTGAAAAATATTATATCAATATTGAATCTTGTCAATTTTTGATTATTTTGGTGACTACCTATTCCGTAAACGACTTACATATTGGTTTTATGTGGATATTTAAAAAATGTAGGGAATAAATATAATTAACCCAACAACAATAGCTGTAATTGAAGATATTAGAACTGCTCCGGCAGCGACATCTTTAGTGTCTCTGGCGTATGGGTGGTATTCAGGAGATGTTAAATCAATATCAATTTCAATAGCAGTGTTAAAAGCTTCTGAAACTAGTACGAAGCCAGATGTAAGTATGAGTATCATCCATTCTACTTGAGTGATGTGGAAGTAAGTTCCCAATACAATAGTGCAAAAAAGTATAAAAAGATGGACCCAGGCATTGTGGGTGCTTTTTATAAAAATCCAGACCCCTCGTCCTGCATGGGTAAAACTTTCTGCACGCTTTACGATGGAAAATATTTTTGTTTGATTAAGTTGTTTGTTCTCGTTTGTCATAATATGAATGGTATTTTATCTTAAATTGTAGGAAGGGTAGAGATTACTCTGCAAAGACTTCTTCTTTTGCTGCGTCTTTTCCTGCTTTGATCCAGAACGCAGCGATAGCTCCGATTAGAACAAGTGCTGAGGAAACAACAAACACAGTACCATAGGCTGAAATCTGGGCTTTGAGGGATATTAGGGCGGTGGCTTGTTTGAATTGCTCCGCAGTGTGAAGGTGAAGAACGCTATTTTTTGAAATAGTAAGAATGTTACTTTCAATAGATTTTGTAAGAATTGTTCCGAAAATAGCGATACCGAATGCTCCAGCAATATTTCGCACAAGTGCTAGAACTCCAGATGCAATTCCAATTTCATCGTGAGGTACTGCAGAGGCAATGATATTTGTTCTTTGTGCCATACCGAATCCAAGCCCAAATGCCATTATTGATAGTGGGATCATGATGTCTAAAGCTCCTGAGCGTGCATCAATGAATGAGAATAGATACAGACCAATGGCCGCAACAAAAGTACTTGCAGCAATCACATAGCGAGGTTGAACTTTTCCAATCAGTTTTCCTCCAATAGGTGCACCGAGCATCATTGCAAAAGCCATCGGCATAAAGAGGTATCCACTTTGTGTTGCGTCGTAT
>Ga0194052_1000857_pt1 | contig 18573 bp, 9 predicted proteins | sample SepL226m_MetaG_FD_160117 | JGI IMG/M metagenome (GOLD analysis project Ga0194052, IMG submission 160117) | Anoxic zone freshwater microbial communities from boreal shield lake in IISD Experimental Lakes Area, Ontario, Canada - Sep2016-L227-6m | ecosystem: Environmental > Aquatic > Freshwater >...
CATTAACGCGAAAACGTTCCGAACCCGGCAGTGAAATCGCAAAATCCAACTCGTTATTATTATCAAATTCGACCTGTTGCGGGTCAGTAAGATTATCATAAATAATCTTCTGCAAATCCATATCTGTCAAAAATTGCAATTCTGTCCGAACTAATTTGCCGTCAATTCGTAAAATAGGCGGCTCATTAACAGTCAGATGCAGGTCTGACGCCTGATGCTGTACGCATAAATATAACAGGTCAAATAAATCTAACATTAAAAGTCCTTTTTTAACGATATTTTAAATATCGTCGCTTTGGAAAAATTCTAAAATCTCGCCATCTAAACCTTTACAAAATGATATACGCACAGTGGCTGTTTTCGGTGTCGAAGGAATATCTATGGTGGTGGGAGCCATTGTTTGAACAGCACCTGCTTTTAATGCGCGTGCCAATGCTTCGTCAGAATTATCAACTTTTATTGCCAGATGCATCCACAAACCTTCCGGTTGCTCTGCCGGTCCGCCAGCGAACAGTTCAATCATGCAGCCATTGCCGATATGCAGCATAACCGCACGGCCATCGCCTTCACCCCAGAATATCTTCGGTTCGCAACCGAGGCCTTCGGTGTAAAATTTTAAACTGGCATCAAAATCTTTGACTTTGATGGCAACATGGTGAAAACCTTTATACATACTTTTCTCCCGATTTATTAGTTTGTTGTAATTTATTGTTTATAATTTTATATTTTTGCGGGTGTTATTGCAATACCTGCAACGAATAGTAATTATTTACCTTTGCGGATATATATATTTTTACATCGATTAACAGGATTTAAAGGATAGAATAAGTTTACTATTATTGTTGAGTTTTAAAACCAGTATGTTTTACTGAGTCTTTTGATATCAAAATATTAATTCTTTTAAATCATGTTATTCGATGTGAAATAAAACCTGCACCTAATTTTCTGATATTCGCATTAAATTCACAAAATATTCATTATCGGGGAAAGAGAAATCTTTTTTGGTGATTTTGCTTATATTATGCAACATTTCCAGATTTTCCACTTCTTTTTCCAGGTATCCCAGTTCTTCTTCCAACCTGTATGCGGCGGTAGCACTTTCCAGGCAGCGCTGTTTAACTTCCTGTGGCATCATCAGAATAGATGCCAATAGATACGAGGTTAGATTAGGGTCATGCGGAGATACTAAATCCATATTGTCTAACTGGTAGCGGTCGCGGATTAATCCCAGGTATTGTCGAAACAGTTCCATCGCGCGGTTTGCCTTGCTCACCGCGTCATTACCGCTATGGTCGGGCAGATATTCAATAATTGCGGTTGACAACGGTTCGCCTTCGATAACATTCAACACTCGAATACGCTGATGGCCTTCTAAAACGGCATAATAACTATCCGACCCGTCTTTATTAACAATCAATTCCACCGTTGCGACACACCCAATCAGCGCTGGCACCGCTTTGTGTCCCAGCGAATAATCATGCGATGAGTATACCGCCCCGAATTTTTGCCGGCTGTCAAAAAAATCATATAGCATTTCGCGAAAGCTATCTGTCTCAACTGACAATGGCATAAAAGTGCCTGGAAATAGAACAATCGGCACCGGCAACAATGGCAATTCGTTATTATTAACGTCCATATAGATATTTTATATGCATACATCCCGTTTTAGCAATAAGAAAACAACTTATTCTTAATTTACTTTGAAAATATTTATTCAGAAAAAATATTACAATTACTTTAATACATGATGTTATGGCATAATTCTTCTTATCGGAAAAAAGTAACTATTCAGACTCATCAGTTTTAAAATATTAAATAAAGAACTCTCTTAATTTCACATATCTGGTGTAAAAAGGAAGAAATGGTGGAATAAGGGAACTGACTTGCATCATAAAATTTAGCCTATTTACAAAGATAAGCAGAACCATGATGCGCTGCCAGTACCCGGTAGTTGAGCTTTTTTGTTTATTTTACGCATGGGTACAGGCACGAATACTGTGTTTTTACTTGATTGTAAGTTTATCTTTAATCACAGTATTCAAGTTCAGTACTGAGTTTATCGAAGTGCAGTCCCCTTTGCTGATAATTATATCGTTAACATTTTATTAAATAATAAATTAGTCTGACGAAACTGAGTAATTACAAGAATTGAAAAAACTTGACATATTGAATATAAAATGTTGACATATAGCATGTATAATTTATCGACTGATATTAATCAACTTTGGGAATATATCGTGCGTGAATTACCTGATGATTTAGATGATTCCGCATTAAAAACGGTGAGCTTATACGAAAAAAAGCGTGGAAAGTGACACCTATCTACTCTGTATTATCTTAACGTATGGTGTTACTGATTTATCATTTAAAAATGTCGCTGCATGGGCATCAGCATCGGCGATTAGTGATGTATCCTCAGTATCAATTTTTAATCGCATACGTGATGCGAAAACTTATTGCAGCTACATTGCAAAGTCATAACAAGGCGGAGATTATTTGACGCTTACTTATTAATTGTCCATTGTCTATTTATTACTCCCTGTCGCCAATTGCATACGGCCAATCACCCCATGCTACGGTGAAATCTTGCCAGGGGAAGAATGACGGTACTGATTTGAATGGTTCATAGAGGAATGGCAGGTCGTCATTGCTTACACCATCATACGCTGCTGCCGGCCAGTTTATCGCTTGGCCATTTATTGCGGCGATGCGGGTTAATTGGCTGCCGGGGTAAATCGAGGTTTCAATCTCCAGTGCTGGGCGTAAACTGCTTGCCTGTCGGCGATATCTGGTGCGACGAGTGGTCCAGAAGTAATCGGTGAATTTACCGGTGGCAAGTTCATCGGCGAAGGCTTGCAGCGATGGGTATTCGTCTATACTGGCGTGTTCTGCGATGAATCCGCCGAATATCATCCGCAATTCCGCGCGGGTAAAAGTGCATTGTTCACCATTGTAAAATGTGGTGCGAATGATGTCATATTTCGGCAGTGATTCCAGGGTGATTTGTATATTATCCACCACGCTTGAATATGCCAGCGGTCGAATAGCTATCAGCAATCTGCCGCGTCGGCATGCTATCCATTCGCCTTTGCCGACAGTGCCGTCCCATGATGCTCGTGGAACACCGCCAACAATTATTTCGTCGGCACCGCCGAAATGTTTTGGGAAAATCACCATTTCGCTCAATTTGGATAGTGGCTTGCCGCCGGTTCCGGTATCGGCATCGCCGCCCATGCTCAAATGCGGATGGGTCAGCACCATCGCCGTCGATTCCGACTGCAAGGTGATAGTATTCGCGTGGGAAGTCAGGCAGTCGTCCTCGCCAGAATTCTCGAACTTTACGGTGTCATTCTTCTTGCCATCCGCTTTCCACTCTGCGCCGGCGTCGGGGGCTTCTACTGCCTGTTTTATTGTTCCCGGCACTTCGTCGTTTATCGTCATCTTGGCGAATACCGTTCCCACATCCGCGTATGACTTCACTTCTTTGTTCTTTTTATATGTGACGAAATAGCTCATGGTTTGTTCGCCGCCGCATAATGATGTCGACGAAGTTCCCAGGGTATAGTCTGGGGTAAGCAGAGATTCAATGCGGCAGGTGCGCGCTGGGAAATCTGCCGTGGCACTGCCTTGTTCACTGGTCGCCACCGCATGGTAAGGGTAGCTTTTATTTGCAAACAATTCCTGCGCGATTGGTGGTACATGGTATGCCCCGGACGCGAACCAGCACATCTGTACCATGTTAAATGGGTAGTCGCCTTTGTGGTGAATTACAAGATTTTGGTCATTTTTAAATAAAGTCATAGGAGAGGGATTAACGCCTTCACCCAATACAAACCCCAGCATTGCCGCTGCGCAACTGACGTGGGCGATGGTGTCGATGGTGTAGGCGCGGGCATAAGGACCGGCGATGACTCCCATCTCAGGGTGATAGCGCGATGCCATGTCAATCCACAGTCTTTCCTCAATACCGCGGGCAATCTCCCGCGCTTCCGGGTTCTTCGCGTGTTCGGCAATTTCACCCATGGCGTGGATAGTCAGTGGTGAATAAGTCGGCGAGTTGAATTCGCTGTTTATCCCGCATCGCACCAGCATGGCGCGGAATTGGCGCAGGTTCCACAGGCCATATTCCACCGCGTCCGGGCAATTCAGGTATTCTCCGCCCAGAATCAAGCCCATTGTTGCCTTGGCTGGCATATTGTCATTATAGCCGTGAAACTGGTAGTCTGGCTGCCGGTTGCCCGGCTTGAAAGAAAACCCGTCCCGTACCAAATCTTCCAGTTTCATCCGCACATCATCCGCCATCTTCCCGGCATGGTTGACGATTAACGCCGCCGCTATATTATTATCAAATATGTTGAATTTTACATCGCCATATTGCTCAGTATCCGCCTTGCGCAAAATAGCATCGGCAAATGCCGACTCGCCGACTTTATACAGCGCACAGCAAAGCCACATCTTCTCCCGCGTCTCCGCCGGCTTGGTATGCAGCAGCCAATTCCCATCTTTATCGTACCATTCCTTAGCCGCGTTTGCCGCCGCTTGGCAATATTGTTGAACGCGGGAGTTGAAACCCGCAATGTTAATAGCCATCACTACACCCCTGATTTTATTTTGTATGGTGGAAGTATGCATTAAGGGAATTTTGTTGTCAACCTTTTTAACCACAGATTAGAATGATTTAGAATGATTAATATGATTTACGCTTGGTTGAAATTTAATAACATATAAACTTTAATTAAGAGCTTTTTCAGTTAATATACTGAAAATGTAATCATTCCTAATCATTTCCAATCATTCTAATCTGTGGTTTAGACAAAATTTGCTTAACCCGTTCACAAACCAAATACCTGAAAATGTGTCTTAACCACAAATAGGTTATTGGGAGTCATTATGAAATTCTTTTTGTTGGTTTTTTCTCTGGTATTTATATCTTCTATTGCAGCATTTGCTGATACCGGTACGGATTTGCGGGCGGTTACTGGCGCGCATACCCGGGTGGTGTGGATTGAGGATAACGCGTTGGACAAACCGTGTGTTTATTCGGAACGCGCAACTTTGCGGCTGATGGGGTTGGACAGTGATGACGGGAAGGGTGAACGGCAGATTACCGATAAAATATCCAGCTATTGGAAACCGATTATTACCGACGATGGCAAACAGGTTGTTTTTGGCGAGTTACTGGAAAAGACGATTTCTATTATAAATTGGGACGGCACCGGATTGCGGCAGGTGGTGAAAGGTGCACAGTTTGAAGATGTATGGACTGACCCGCGCACAAAAATTACCTGGGTGTATGCCAGTCTGCCGGAAAAACGCGGTGACACCGAGATAAGTGTAATTCGCCGATACCAAATGGACAAACCGGAAGTCAGCGAGTTAGTTTGGGATAAAATGAGCATCCACATGTTCATGCTTTCCGGCGATGGCCGTGCTGCCTCTGGCGGTGGTGATGGCGGCAATTCTCCGCAGGGGATGTTTACACTGCCAAACGGCAATTTCTCGCAGATGGCGGGCGGGTGCTGGCCGTCAATGTCGCCGGACAGCAGTCACCGCATGTGGGTATTCACCGGCAACCATCGCAGTGTGCACATGTGCGTACCGAACCGCGACGGCAAGGCATATAATTACTACTGCACCTTTGATAGTTTCCCCGAATTGAAAAGCAATCATGAATTATATCATCCCCGCTGGAGCAATAATATTAAGTTCATGACCCTGACCGGTCCGTATGTTTATTCAGATTGGAAATGGTCGTCTGATGTTAAAATATCCCCGGAAGGTGCAGCTAAAGTTGAAGTATACCTTGGGCAATTCTCGCCAGACTTTGCGAAAATTGATAAGTGGGTGAGGATATCCAATAACGACTGCGGCGATTACTGGCCCAGCGCATGGATTGAGCCTGACCCTAAAGCTGCGGCAATTATTGAGCCGGATGAACCGGATGTTCCTGTTGCTGCCCCGGCACAGCCGGATACTACCGGATTGGTTTATCAATATGGTTATGGCAGCACCGCCAGCCAGGTAATCGACCCGAAGACCGGCGCAATTCGCCAGTGCAGCGGGATACTGCGCGACATGGCGCGGTTTACCCGCTACCAGGTGATGGATTTGACCGCTGGCGCGCTTGTACCGGCGGATGCCGATATACCGTTGGCGACAGGATGCAAGGCAAGCAACCAGCTTGGCATAGAGATGACTATTAATCCAACCAGTGTGGATTTGCCATACGATGCAGTTATTCTCGCCAGTGCTGATGACGCGGTAAATGGTAATTTCTTTCTGCTGCAGCGTGGCGAATGGCTGGTGCTGCGGTTGAAAACTACCGAACCGGCATTAGACATGCCGTTATGCAAATTAACCCCCAACCAGCCGAACCATATTGTGATGAGTTACGCACCGGATAAATTAACCTGCTATTTAAACGGAAAACGGGTGTTATTGCGCAGTTTAGTGCATGGCGATTTAAGCAAATGGACCAGCCAGCACCTTATCGCCGGCGACGCCTGGACCCGGGACCATAACTGGGCTGGTTTGATGGAAGGTTTCGCGATATACAACCGGGTGATACCAAAGCCGGAAGCGCAGGCGCGTTATAACTATCGCCAGGAAAAGGCGGCATCCCGCACCGCGGCAAAACCGATAACAGTTGATGCTAAACTTACCTATCGTACTTTCGCAGCAGACCCGAAAGGCATTGCCCCGTATCGTCGCTGTTTATCAATCAATAGATATACGGTCGTGAAGGTAATTAACGGCGAATTAAAAGATAATCTTATCGCCGTTGCCCAGTGGTCGGTACTGGATGCAAAAGTGGTTCCGTCATACGAGAAGTTGGCAAAAGACCAGGTATACAGGTTAACAATAGAGAAGTGGGAAGACCACCCGGAACAGGAATCAGAACGGACGATGACCGGTGAAATTGAAGGCGAGGAACCGGATCTTTACCTTGATGTCACACCACTTGAAATACCGCGGACAGTGCCGCGAAAAGCATCAAATATTACCTGGACAGCCGGTGACGGCAACTGGGAAACTGCTGCTAATTGGACTAATAATACAATACCCGGCAAAGGCGGCAGCGTGCTGCTGGACAACGTTGCTGCAGGCAAGCGAACCGTTACAACCAGCCAGCCAGTTAATATCAGGGAACTGGATATTAACCAGACCCAAACTGGTGTTGTTAACAAACTGCAACTCGGTGATGCGCTGGCTATATCTGGCAACCAGAAACCTTTTGCAATTAACGCGGTGGAGCCAACCAATGTGGTGCTGGATTTAAACGGGCAGCCTTTACTGGTTGAAAATGATACTTTAAGCGACGTGAAATTATCTGGCAATATTCGAATGGCTGGCAATGGTACTGTATCCGCGATAACGGTGGCTGATGGTGGTTATGATTATGTTAAGGCGCCAACTGTTACATTGACAGGCGGCGGCGGAAAAGGTGCCGCGGCAGAAGCATTAATGTGCGTGAGCGATATCTCTATTACAAAAGTTGGCACCGGGTATACCAGCAACCCGACAGTGATAATATCCGTGCCGGAGATATCCGGTGGCCGCTCAGCGGTGGCGACGGCTTATATTAACAAAAATAACGGCACTATTGATAAAGTTTACATTAATAATCCCGGTAGCGGATATATCCGTGCGCCAAAGGTAACATTCTCTGGTGGCGGTGGTGATGGGGCAGAGGTAGAAGCATCGTTAAGCATAGCCGCTTTCTTCGTCAGCGATGGCGGCAGCGGATACAAATCAATGCCGGATGTAGCATTAATCGGCGGCGGTGGTCAAGGCGCAATAGTTCAGGCGGCATCACAGGTTTCCACATTTCGCTATACCAGTCGCGACGGAATGCTGGTATTCAACAATTCCGGCAATATCGAACAGGATGCGGCGACGATATATTTTGATTGGGCTGCTGACAGCCGTAATTGGTTGCGGCGGAACTTCACAAATACTGGCACCTGGACCATGAAAAATGGCGCATGTCTGCAATGGATATCATCCACCGGTCAGGAATCATGGTTTGGCCGTGATAATTCTAATACCGGCACTATGCGCGTTTTGTCTGGCTCGCGACTGGGCATGCAAACTTTAAATAATACCGGCACATTGGAACTTGGCGCGAATGTATTGCTGGGTCAGCTTGTATTTTGTAACAGTGATAACTCGATTTCAAATACCAGCAATGGAATTATTAAAGTTCTTGATGGGCAGGCGACTCTGGGTTGTGTTGGACCAAGCAATGGTAAGCGCTTTGTAACGAATGGTGACGCAACCGGTACATCAAAAGCACAATTATTGATAGGCAGCGGTAAAGACGCCGCTAATTTTACCGTCGTTGGCGGCAATTGTTACCTGGATAATGCAGTCACCGGCACTGTAGAAATCCGTTCCGGTGCTACCCTGGCATTAACAACTAATGATAATGGCTCAGTACATCGCTTCAACAATCGCGATGCCAGATTTACCAATGCCGGTAATGCGGTTATTGCAGGCAAATTGTCTTTACAGGGGAATCATGGCGGCGCAGTGTCGATAGAAAATGCTGGAACACTTACCATCAGTGGCAGTGATGCCATATTTGAAAGATTAATGAGCAGTTGCGGACCGGGTGGTTTTTACAGTGAAGGAACCGTGGCGCGGTTGAATGTATCGGCAACCGGCACCTTGCAGGGCAATGGCAAACTGACATATATTAATAAAACTGACAGCAAAGACGCACGATATTTGAGTGTTGATGTGAAGGGAAAATTATCACCTGGTGAAAAAGCAGATGAAACTGGGAAATTAGAGTTTAATTCAGTACAAATGGGATTGTCCGGCATTTTGGCTATTGACATTGTAGATGCTAATAAGTACGATTCACTGCAATTATCCGGTGAAGGTGATACCGGTAAATTAACCATAGCCCCTGGCAGCACGCTGAATGTCTCACCTGTAAAAGAAACTCCCCACGGAACATATCGCATAATTACAGCAAAGGTTGTTGCTGGTAAATTTGAAAAATTGTCTTATAAAGGAACAGATAACGTTCCTTATACTGTCAATTATCTGGCAGACGGGGTAGAAGTGGTGTTTCCGTAGGTGCATAAACCCATATCAGACATCATAATTTAGACATGATTAACATGATTAACAAGATAAAATATATCATGCCCATCCTGCCTATCCATGTTAATTTTTTATAAAATATTATCCCGGAGTTAATAAATGGTTTTTTCATCGCATATTTTTATTTATTATTTTTTACCTATCGCGTTAATTTTATATTACGCGTTGTGGAAAGCACCTCAGCGTTGGCGCAATTTGTCGCTTATTTTGCTGGGGTATATCTTCTATGGCTGGGCAAATCCCAAATTCATCTTTCTTATGTTTGGAACCACCTTCATCGATTGGCTTATCAGTTTAGTTGTCGCGTATAATTCCTGGCATTTCTGGCGTGATTGGAAAGGCGATGTAAAACCGCTGCCAAAAGGTGAACGAACGAAGCTGCAGCGTCACGCGATTGTTATCTCGATTGTATCAAACCTGTTGATGCTGGGTTTCTTTAAATATTTCAACTTTACCATGGATTCGTATAACGCGCTGGTCACCGCACTTGGGTTGCAGGAATGGCAATGGGATACTTTCTTTCGCGTGATATTGCCGTTGGGCATCAGCTTTTATACCTTCCAATCACTCAGTTATACCATTGACGTATATCGCGGCGATGCCAAGGCGATGCGCAATTTTATAGATTTTTCCTGTTTTGTTTCCATGTTCCCGCACCTTGTTGCCGGACCGATTCTTAAGTTTTCCTACCTTGCCGACCAGTTGGAGAATCGCGTTCTCACTCTGGATAAGTTTGCCCGTGGCGTAGCGTTTTTCGCATTGGGGATGGCTAAAAAGGTATTAATAGCCAACCCCTGCGGAAAAATTGCCGATATGTGTTTTAATGCTGGTTCGGTGCATACCGGCGATGCCTGGTATGGAATATTAGGCTATTCCGGGCAGATATATTTTGACTTCAGCGGTTATTCCGATATGGCAATCGGCCTGGGTTTAATGCTCGGGTTTGTATTTGCGCGCAACTTTGACCATCCATATCGTTCGCAATCCATTACCGAGTTCTGGCGGCGTTGGCATATTTCATTGTCCACCTGGCTGCGAGAATATTTGTATATTCCACTTGGCGGCAATCGCCTGGGCAAGTTTCGCACCTATATAAATCTTGCGCTTACGATGCTCCTCGGCGGTCTATGGCATGGCGCATCCTGGAACTTCGTCATTTGGGGTGGTATACACGGCGGTGCACTGGCTATTGAACGCGGCATCGGCAAGAAAAGCCCGTATGATTTCCTGCCAAAATTTGCCCGCGTTATATTAACCTTCATCATTGTGCTATTTGCCTGGGTATTTTTCCGCGCGCCGAATCTGCACGCAACCATGAATTATTTGAGCAGCATGGTTGGGTTGGTAGGACATGTCCAGTCCGGCGCGGATTTGCTATCCGGCATTCTTTATCAGCCATATTATGTTTTCAGCATGCTGGTTGCAGGAGTCTTAATCTGGGCAGTTCCCGACACCTGGGAATATACTCAAAAACTTACCTGGCCAAAAATGCTTGCCATGGCAGTATTTCTTATCTCCCTGATTGCGCTGCGCACCCAGGAATATAACCCATTCATATATTTCATATTTTAATTGTACTGAAAACTGAAAACCGAAAAATGAAAACAGGTAACATAAATGACAGACAATAAAGAAAAAACCGAACAAATACCAGAAAAAAAAGAAGAGCAAGTTCACGTTCACATTCCGCTGTATGAAAAAAACAGCCGTGAAGAAGAGGCTGAACTGGCGCTGAAACGAACCAAATTAACTCCGGCAATCTCCTGGACGCTGGTGATCATGCTGATGCTGATTATATTCAGTGAACCGCTGATACAGATTTCTCGCGAGTTGAGTCGGGGAGAAAAGCCGAAAGTATTTGAAGTGGTCAAATTGCTGCCATCATTTGAACGCACGGATAAACATGGCTATAAAGGTTTTTGGAGATACTGGGGCACACTGGCAACTGTTGGCGAGATTCAGGATTTTGAGAAAGGCCTGGAGAAATCTTCCGACATCGGGCAGAGTCTGCTGCCAGGTGCTCAGCAGTTGCTCACCGGGACATTTAAAGCTGGCAACGAACAGGCTTATATCGGTGTACCGGGCTGGCTGTTTTATCGTCCCGAGGTTGATTACTGCACCGGCAAAGGTTTTTTGGATAAAGACAGCCTGAAATCCCGCAGCCGCAGCGGTGATTCCTCCACCGCCGCTATTCAGCCAGACCCGCGGATAGCGATACTTGATTTGCGGGATAAACTGAAAGCGCGCGGAATAGAACTCATCGTCATGCCGGCGCCGATTAAGCCGGTTATCCAGCCTGATAAACTTTCTGGTCGTTATTCGTATGATGCCGATGCAGTGCAAAACCCGTCATACAAACAGTTTGTAGATGAAATGACTGACAAAGATATACGTGTTTTCGAAGTGACCGACGATTTGATAGCACAAAAAAGCGCAACCAGAGAACCGCAATATTTAGAGACTGATACTCACTGGACACCGGATGCTATGGAATGCGCAGCGAAGTCGCTGTCGAAATATATTAAGAAAGAAAATCTGTTACCTGCAATTCAATCGACAGAATATGAGCGAAAAGTCGAAAATATCACCAATTTCGGTGACATTGCAGAAATGCTAAAACTTCCTGTTTATCAGAAAATTTATGATAAACAGACTGTTACTATTCATCCTGTGACAATTGGTAACAATCCATGGCAACCTGACAAATCATCAGATGTTTTAGTGCTTGGCGACAGCTTTTTTAACATCTATTCACTCGAAGGAATGGGTTGGGGTAAAGAAGCTGGTTTTGTTGAACAGTTGAGTTTTCAATTACAGCATCCGCTGGATAAGATTGTCATCAACGCCGGTGGTTCATTTGCCACTCGCAAGGAACTGGACAACCGCATGAAACGCGGGCAAGACCCGCTGGCAGGGAAAAAACTGGTAATTTACGAGTTCGCCATGCGCGACCTGATGATGGGAGACTGGGAGATTTACCCGATGGTGGATAAGAAGAAGAGTGTTAAGACTGTTGCTCCGGTTGTGCCTGTGCCAGTACCGATTCCTGTACCGGTACCAAATAATGGAAATCAAACAGTTATTTCAGATAAGAATATCTTTGAGATAACGAAAATAACACCAGATGCTTTTGAAGCGATAAATGGCAATTTTGCGTCAATAATCTGCAAAGTACCGGTAGATTGCAAATTAAACCTGACTATTCGTGATGCTGCCAATAAAGATATCCGCAGGTTGTCAAAGAAAAATGAAGCGAAAAAAGCAGGGACATTTACCGTTAAATGGGATGGTATGTATAAAAAATCCAAGCCGGTTAAACCTGGAAAATATTCAGTTTATCTTGAGCCTGTTAATGATACCGCATTGGGAATGCCACCAGTAATTGGATATGTTACTATTAAAGAAACTACAACAGTAAAACCACCAGTGACTCCTATTGTCGTTAATCCACCAACAGTATCAAAAGATTTAGTAATATCTGGAACTATCAAAGCTATATCAGTTTCACCGAAGCCGGGTACTGTCGCTTATAAAGATTGCGTAATTGCTATTGATTTAGGCAATGTTAAAGTTCAATCCGGGACACTTAGTGATTCTGAGATATTGGTCTTTGTATGGGGAATGAAAGATAATAAATTAACCCCTGCATCGTCATATAGCGTCGGGCAGACCGTTACATTTAAATTAACCGCCTGGGATAAGGTAGAAGGCAAGTTTGGTGGGTATAATAGAGTTGAGTTAAATGGTGATGACATTGACGCCTTAAACCTGTATTGGGGAGAGGGGAGATAAAATGAAGATGAATATTATGCTGATATTGGCACTGGCGATGCCGATGGTTATGATAAATGGTAATGCTGCGGATACCAAAGTTGCACCAGAAATATCAAAAGCATTTTTTGCCGACCTGGCTCAGAAAGCCGCTGATGCTGAGAAGGCGAATGTTTCTGTGGTGCGCGGTAAAGATAACTGGCTGTTTATATCATCCGAGTTGAAAAGCCTGGGAGTAGGCGCAGAATTTTGGGGAGAGAATGCCGCCAAGGTAAGCCACGTCGCTACCCCGGATGCCCAGGATTCATTGGCAGCTATTGTTGATTTTAAAAAGCAGTGCGACAAAGCTGGAGTTGAATTGATACTGGTTCCTGTACCGGAAAAGTCAATAATTTACCCGGAAATGATATCTGATACCGTAAAAAGCACTGATGGCACTGTACCGCGATTGGATATTTATCATGAGAAGTTTTACTCGGTTCTAAAAGAAAACGGCGTGAAGGTATTGGACCTAACCCCAACTTTCCTGCAGCATCGCAATGACGCCGCTGGTGGAATGTTCTGCCATACCGATACTCACTGGTCTCCGCAGGCATGTGTATTAGTCGCGAAAATGCTGGGTGATGACATAAAATCCCGTCCCTGGTACAAAGATATTGCCAAGAAGAAATACGAAACTGTTGTCCGCGATGCCGAAGTAACCGGTGACCTTGCCGGCATGCTGGCAGACCAGGCTATTGGTAAAGAAAAGCTGAAAATGACCGTTGTGCAGGAACGCACCGCCGCTGGATTAACCCCCGTCGACACCTGGCGCGAAAGCCCGATAGTACTTCTCGGCGACAGCCATAACCTGATATTCCACGGCGGCGATGATATGCTCTATGTAGGGGCAGGCCTGGTGGATAACCTGGCGATGAACCTCGGCTTCCCGGTAGACCTGGTAGCAGTACGCGGATCCGGCGCCACTCCAGCGCGGAAAAACCTTGCCCGCCGCAAAGACAACCTGGCAGGAAAAAAACTGGTAATCTGGTGCTTCACCACCCGCGAATTCACCGAAGGGCAAGGGTGGGCAAAGGTGAATGTAGTTAAGTAAGAAGGGGACACAGAGCAACAGAGTAGACACAGAGATACACGGAGATAATTTATTGTTTTATGGTTGTTTTTCTTTCTGGTAAAAGATATAATTTTGCTGCTTACAAAGGAGATAACATGGATAAATATATTATTACTGACAAGATAATTGGCTGTGCAATTGAAGTCCACAGAAATTTAGGACCGGGATTATTAGAAAGTGCCTATGAAGAATGTCTATCATATGAATTACACAAAAAAGAACTATTCGTAGAAAGGCAATTGCCTCTACCGGTAATTTACAAAGAAATTAATATGGAATGCGGGTATAAAATCGACTTGTTAGTTGAGAAAACTGTAATTATTGAGCTAAAATCAGTAGACGAAATTATTCCAGTTCATAGAGCACAAATATTAACTTACATGAAATTTGCTAAAAAACCGATAGGACTTTTGATTAATTTTAATGTAAAAATATTGAAAAATGGCATCCAAAGATTCGCATTGTAGTTTTTATTACAAATACCTATACAAAAACCTCCGTGCATCTCCGTGTCTCCTCCGTGTATCTCTGTGTAACTTAAAAAAATCTTGCAACGATTGTACTATAAAGCGTTGGCAGTCTCCCCTGATATGGTATAATATCTTCATCAATTTATCAGGAGTTCATGTAATGGTTATGAATCTTTGCGGTCGAATCGGTTTGCTTCTTTCGTTATCTGTATTAACATCGTTGGCATTTGCCCAGGTGGCACCGGCTTTGCCTGTTCCTACTCCTGCACTGCCGGCTATTGGTGAATGGGACGGAGTTACCGCTTCGGCTAAGCTGGCTGGCCCCTATGAAGATACCGGACAGGCTAATGTACCATTCGGCATTATCAGCTATTTTAATACCCCATGGCGCAGTTATATGGATACCTGGTCGGCAAGCCGCATGACTAACTTCTGTGGTACCCAATATAACGTTGATGTAAAATATACCGAAGCTTTGTGCCAGTTGTTGGAAGAAAGCGGGATTCGGAATATGCGGGTCGAGATAGGGTGGGGTGGTACCGGTTGGGATGATGATTTGATGCCGCATATGAAGACGAGATTAGCCCAGATATTTGCCATTTTGAAGAAACATAACATACGACCGCTTATATTGTTGAATGCCCATCACGGCGTTCCCTGTCCGGTGCGTGACGTTTGGGTGGAAGTTCTTGCAGATGTCAAAAGAGGCGACAAAATTATCAAGTTCAAAGATACCAGCAAGATTCGTCCTGGATATACTGGTTTCCAGCATCCCAACTATATTGCCGCTTACCCGATGATTACCAAACTTGACGCAGATGGCACCGCGTATCTGTCATCCGATTTGCCTTATGATGTTAAAGCGGGCAGATATTGTTTGAAAGAGTTGAAATATCAACCGTTCCAAGGGGCTAAACTGAAGGATGGCACCCCGGTACCGGCAGCAAAGGAGACTTTTGATGGCTGGATGCGTTATGCCGCTAATGTAGGAAAATTTGTACGCGAGAGCCTGGGTTCTGATGAAAAGCAGGATGTAGGATTTGATGTTGAAGTTTGGAATGAACAGACTTTTGGCTCGAATTTTCTAAATATAAACAATTATTACGATGAAAAGTTCCAGTTTTCTGAACCATTTGTTTATAAACATGAACGTGATATTAAGCCGGAATATGCTCCTACCGCACGGCTGAAATTTGAAGAGAAAAATTATTTATATACCATTCTTCCTGGGACGATTGATTATTACAATGACCCGAAAAACGGTTTTCAGGGTGTGCATGTCATCAGTGGATTTGCCAACCAGTGGCCGTGGGATAATGGAACCGGACTGTGGGATAACCAGGCAGGTTTCAGCCGGCATTATTATACCGGTGGCTGGCGTGACAGTTCACCTGCTACCCCGTTGAATAATAAAAACAGCGGTGTTATAGATGCTACAGGAAAGTTTGAAGGTAAAAAAGATAATAAAGATTGGCATACTGTTGAACCGGGTTCTTTCTTTATTCCTACTTTCCGTCTGGGATGTCCAGAATTCATGTTTACCGGATTTAAGACCGAACATATCACCCGTGATTTAATGCCGGATTCAAGGCTGGTTTTGTTCCGCGGCCATGGCCGCTACACTCATAATGGTGATTTCCGAATTGCTGAGGTGTGGCAGACTGAGGTTAATTACGACCGTTCGCAATTCTTCACTGAATTAAAGAAACAAACCGGAGCAACTGACGACGACCCGCAAATGCAAGCGCTTGATATTCATTTGGCAGGAAAGAATATGCTGCGGCAATATATTTTCCAGGCATCAAAGGGGTTATACCGAATATTCATGTTCAGTCCGCAAGCCGACCGCTACAGCATTGGTATGCTTCCCAGGGCATTTTACCAGGCGTTGGATAAGAATAAATATGAATTGAATGATGAAGTGCGAAAGACTATTCCACCGGAATTTGCCGGACTGGGATGGCTTGTTAAATTGATGGATACCGGTAAAACCATCAAAACCTCACGCCAGTTGCAGGTAAATGAACTGGTCGAATATAAACCGCGACTTGCCTATCCCGGCGATGATACCCCGGCTCATCCAAATCGCTGGAATCGTGATGATTTCGCATTTATGCCATACCAATTGTCAGCAAATCAGTTCGTCATTCCATATTACGTGGCGACTCTCGATGTCAGCCATGTCTGGGACAAGACTAAACCGGCAATGGATCCGGCGCGCTATGATATGCCGGAACAGGATTTTGATGTAACGATAGGCAATATTCGTGGAATCGGTGCTACAGTTTCCGGCTATGACTTGCTGACCAGCATTGATGTACCGGTACAGATAGTATCTTCGACTGAAAACAGTCTGACGGTTCGGTTAAAAACAGTTGATTACCCGCGGGTGCTGCGTGTTACCGAGAAACAAGCCGGTCCGCAAATCCTTGATGCCCGTGCGGAATTGCAGAAAGATGGCACCATCTGCGTCAGTTGGCGAACGAATATCCCGGTATCATCGGCATCCGTCAGTTATGGACGAACCTGGGAACGCCGCGATGATAATATTATTAATCTTGAAAAAGATAAAACTGTCTATCAGGTTTCAATTCCTGCACTCGGTTTAAAAGGTGTCCCGGCAGTGCGTATTCGTGTAGGCGTAAATGGCTTGACAAATGTTTGGCCGCGTTGGGATGAAGATATCGTCGGCCAGGTACCAATTCCTGTGCTGGTAGATAAATTAACCGGCACTCCAGTTGAAGCACCGTTAGGCCCACCGACAGCCTTGCCAAAAGCAGAAGCAGCCTTGCCTGCTCCTGATGCAGCATTGTTGCTGGTTGCAGAAACTAATGCAACTCGCGGCTACACCGTCATGCTGCCGAAAGATACGGTATGCAGCGGACAGCCTGACAACCGTGAAGCTGTCATCGGTGGCAACGCATTGCGCATACGCTTTATCCCCAAGGTTTATATCGCGATGGAAGAATACCTGCCGCAATTTTCGGTCTCTGACACGCAGGATCGCCAGCCGGTAGTATTGGCAGATGGAAAAACAAAAGGTCTGATAGCAGTATACCAATTCGCCGCCACCGCCCATCCGGGCATGACCAACCTGGATCAGCAATACCTGGCAATTAAAGTAGGCAAAGAAGATTTGCTGCTGATATCAGTACAGGGAACACCGGATGCAATGGCAGCGCAGGAGAAGATTATCAAGGCGATATTTGCAGGTGTGGTGGTTAAGTGAAGAGAGATTAGAGAAGAATTGACAATTGACGATTGACAATAAAATTTCGACTTCAAACGAGTAAAATACCAGTCCCGGTTAAGATTGATAAGAAAAAAAATCCCCTTCATGTGCTAAGAAGGGGATAGGATGTGGTTTAAACTCCCCTCCTTGCCAAGGAGGGGGCAGGGGGTGGTTTGCTCTATTTATCCGTTCTAAATATCAGCGCGGGCAAGCCATCCTTATTAAACAAATTGCAGAATGATACTCCGAAATATCTTACGGCGGTTGGCTTTGCAACTTTATCTGATGACACAACAACGGTTTGTCCGTCGATCACCGCGTCTCCCCAAACGAATTTCTTGTCTTCGCCGGCGATGGCAAAACCTTGCAGTTTGTCAGATTGACCGGGGGTTAATCCTTGTCCAGCATGGGTGAATTCAAGACGGATTTTGTTATCTTCTATTTTTAACAATTTGAAGATAGGGCCGTTAGTTTCTACTTTCTTGCTATATGTTGAACCCAATGCTACCTGTACGGCGCGTGCCCCATAGCCTGATTTGTTTACCGGGTGGGTGTCTTTACCCAGATCGGATGACTGTACAATCCAGACGTTGGGATAATCAAGCAAACGTGCGTATAATTCGCGGTTTCCATCAAATCCTGGAACATCTTTCGGTAACGGCGCCAACTTTTCACCCTTGATAGTAACCGGGTTGGTCAAGTCAAATGCGCAACCGCCGCCGCTGGGTTTTTGTACATACAGGAATGGGAAATCGCCGGCTTTATCATCGCCTGCCGCTGTTTTCCAGTCGTTGCGCCAGCTTTTGAATAATACGCCCATCACCGGGTAATTATCCGCACCGACGAAACCGCTGCCGGCTTCACCCTGGTCC
>Ga0194052_1000858_pt1 | contig 18565 bp, 18 predicted proteins | sample SepL226m_MetaG_FD_160117 | JGI IMG/M metagenome (GOLD analysis project Ga0194052, IMG submission 160117) | Anoxic zone freshwater microbial communities from boreal shield lake in IISD Experimental Lakes Area, Ontario, Canada - Sep2016-L227-6m | ecosystem: Environmental > Aquatic > Freshwater >...
CCTCAAGGGGGCGGCGGCTGGAAAGGCTCTTGGGGCCGCAGCCAGCCGCCGCCCCCTTGAGGATGCCCGCGGTGGGTCTAGGTGCATTCGTGTGCTTCCTGCGCCCGCAGGGCGTCTTCGTGTCCTTCGTGGAGCGCCCTTTTTTTAGGTTCGCTTCGTCCCTCGGCCAGGCTTTGCCGCCTTCTCCAATGCGTCGTGCAGGGCCTCGAACTCTTTGGACAGCTTGTGCGCGGGCTCCAGGAGCACCAGGGGGCAGGCGGCGTGGTGGGACTCCCGGACCTTCACGGACGAGGAGATGAAGGGCTGGAGCACCGGTAGCCCCTCGGCCATCAGCTCGTCCACCAGCTGCCTGGGCAGGTTGGCCCGAGCCAGGAACTGGTTCACCACGATGCCCGCCACCTCCAGGCCGGGGTTGTGGTCATCCTTCACCTCCGCCAGGTTCTCCAGCAGGGCATAGAGCGCCTGCCGGGAGAACGCGTCGCAGTCGAAGGGGATCAGGCAGCGGTCGGCGGCGATGAGGGCGGAGAGGGTATAGAAGCCGAAGGCCGGTGGCGTGTCGAGGTAGACGGCATCGTATTCCTGGAGCTCGCCCAGGCCTTCCCGCAGCTTCATGATCTTGTGCCGGGACTCCAGCTTGCTCTGGAGAGCTTCGAGCTCGGGACTGGAGGGCACCACATCCAGGTTGGGGATGGCGGTGCGGTGGACCACCTCCCGGAGGCTGCGCCGGAGCAGGCCGAGGCCCAGGGTGCCCTCGAAGAAGGTGCCCAGGTGGGGCTTCGCTGTGGCGGCGGCCGCGCGACCCAGGAGGTACTGCGTGGAGTTCCCCTGCGGGTCCAGGTCCACCACCAGGGTGCGCTGGCCCTGGCGGCTCGCGATGGCAGCCAGGTTGCACACAATGGTGGACTTCCCGACGCCACCCTTCTGGTTGAAGACGACCCATCTCATCGCCAGCCCTCCGCTGCCCTGTCCTCCCCTCAAAATCCCCGCTTTCCCAGGAGAAGTCCAGGAACTACCTCGAGTAGGGATTCGCTATGTTGTGAGGAAATTCCTCAGTCCTCTTCCTCTGATTGCCGTCAGGATATCCGCATGTCCCGCGTCCGCATCCAGCGTCCCCACACCCTCGGCAGCCAGGAGGTGCGGCGGCGCTTTGGCGAGGTGGAGGCCACCCTGCAGCAGCACTATGGGATGAGCATTGAGTGGGAAGGCCAGGGCGGCTCCTTCCATGGCCATGGGATCACCGGCCAGGTCCAGGTGGCTGAGGACCACCTCGCCATCGACATGCACCTGGGCATCATGCTCTGGCCCTTCACCCACCGGATCCAGGAGACACTCGAGCAGCAGGTGGACCGGCTCCTGGAGAGCTAGACCACGTTCTTGTTTTTATTGGAGGCACGATGGCGACCGACAGCACCCTACAGGCCCAGTTCGAGGCGGCCCAGGCCCAGGCCAAGACCGCCACCCAGCGGCCAGACAACGACACCCTGCTGAGCCTCTACGCCTACTTCAAGCAGGCCACCCTGGGTGACGCCGGGGACGAGCGCCCCGGCACCTTCGACTTCGTGGGTCGCGCCAAGTACGACGCGTGGCTCAAGCTCAAGGGCACCGCCCCCGAAGAGGCCATGCGCGGCTACATCTTCGTGGTGGCGGGCCTGGACTACGACTGACACCAGCATCCCTTGGGAGGACTCTCGATGGCGAAGCAAGCCTGGGCTGAATTTCCCTATGCCGACAAGACCTATGTGTACACGGCCGCTACGGCGAAGAAGGCCTGGCCCCGGCTCCACAAGGGCAACCGCGAGCCCTTCCCCGAGGACAAGAAGGTCCTCCAGGCCTGGCTCCACTACCATGCCGGCGAGTTCGCCCAGGCGGTCGAGGCAGGCCTGGCGGCCGGCGCAGCGGGGTCCAACGTGGCCAACCACGCCCAGAACATCTACGCCAACTACCTGGAGGAGGACGAGGCGGTTCAGCTGAGGCTCTTCCAGGAGGTGGCCACGCGCTGTGAGGCGCGGCTGGTCAAGGCGCCCGAAGACGCCTTCAACCTCTACCTCCACGCCTACGCTCTCGGCCGCTACAGCCAGGGCATCTCCGTGGTGAAGGCGCTGGCCCAGGGCCTGGGCGGCAAGATCAAGGACAGCCTCACCCGCGCCCTGGAGCTGGACCCGGAGCACGCCGACGCCCACGCCGCCCTGGGCACCTACCACGCCGAGGTCATCGACAAGGTGGGCAGCCTGATGGGCAGCCTCACCTACGGCGCCAAGGAGAAGATCGGCCTGGAGCACTACCGGACCTGCCTCGAGCTGTTCCCGGAGTCAGCCATCTACCGCATCGAGTACGCCAACGGCCTGGTCCTGCTGAAGGGCCGCTCCGGCCGCAAGGAGGCTGAGGCGCTCTACCGCGAAGCAGCCGCAGCCCAGCCCATGGACGCCATGGAGCGCCTGGACGTGGAGCTGGCCAAGGTGCAGCTGGAGGACTGAAGCCCCCGACTCAGCGCCCCTTGCCCCGCCTGCGGGTGAGGCCGGTCTCCAGGACCCGCAGGGCCCCATCCAGCTGATCAGCCACGCTCAGCACGCGCGCCTTCGGATGTTCGACGCAGTCCCAGACGGTGCGGTAGGGATCGGCGAGCACGTCCAGCTGCAGGGTCAGCCCATGCTTGGCAAACAGGGGTCCGAGCTGCTCCCGGCGGCGCCAGAGGTCCTGCCGGGTCTGCTGGTAGGCGATCTCGCAGATCTTGCGGCGGGAGCGGAAGCGGAAGAGGTTCGTGAAGAGCCGGTGCTCCGTGGACTCAGGCTGGAACAGCACCAGATCGCTGTCCGGATGGCTCTGTGCGGCACGCTCCATGCCCAGGACGGCCCGGGAGTGGATGAGGATCCGGAAGCTCTGGGACAGCAGGGCCGGCAGCCCGCCCCGCTGGACCGCCCGCTTGCCGAGCGCCTCGCGGGCATCCTCCGAGCCTGTCTCCATGGGCACCAGGGGATTGACGCAGAGCAGCAGGTCCGCCCCATGCTCCAGGGCGACGGAGGCGTGCATGGTCTTCAGCAGCACGCCGTCCACGCAGACTCGACCCTCCACCTCCACCGGCTGGTAGAGGCCAGGCACGGCCGTGCTGGCCTGCACCGCCAGAGAGATCGGGATGTGCTCCATGTCCTTGTCGCCGAACACCACCCGGCGGCCCGTTTCCACATCCGTCGCCACCACGAAGAGCTTCTGCGACAGCCGCCGGAAGTCGTCGCTCCGGCCGGCTTGGGAGAAGGACTTGACCAGGTAGTCCCGGATGCCTTCATTGCTGAACAGGGCCACGGGCAGGGAGCGGCCGAGACCCTCGAGGGTCCCCATGAAGGAGGGATCCTCCGGTCCCTTGGCCAGCTGCGTCAGAGCGTCGCTGATGACCGAGGGCAGTTGCAGCCCACGTCGCGCCATCTCTTTGTAGGCCGGCAGGAAGAAAATGGACTGGTCAAACATGGCCTCGCCGCCACTCTCGGCAGCCAGACCCCGGAGCATCTCGGTCACCGTGACACCGTTGACCAGATGAGCCCCGATGAAGGAGCCGGCGCTCACCCCGACGATGACCCGCAGGCGGTTCAGGTCGAGGCCCTCGATGGCCTCTTCAAGAGCCCGGAGGGCGCCTACCTCGTAGACGCCCCCCAGCACTCCTCCAGCGGCCAGGGCAAGCCCCACCCGCTGTCCCTTGTTGCGGCGAGCCGAGGGCATAAGCCCCTCAGGCCTTGGCAGCCTTGGCCTTGCGCTTGGGAGCCTCGGCAGCCTTGGCGGCGGGCTTGGCCGCAGGCTTCGGGGTGGCCTTGGTCTTGGCGACGAGCTTGGTCAGCTCCTCCACCCGCTGGGTGAGGTTGACGATCTCTTCCCGGGTGGGGACGCCCAGACGGTGCATGGCCGTGGCCAGGCCGCCTTCGAAGGGGGTCGAGAGCTTCTCCCAGGCACCCTTGGCATCGCCCTGCAGGCCCTTGGCGCGCTCCGCCAGCTCGAGGATCCGCTCCTTGTTCGCCTCATCCAGCTCCGCACCCTTGTCGACGAGCTGCTTGAAGAGGCGGTTGCCCTCTTCGCCGGCGACGCTGTAGGCGCCGAGACCCGCCAGCCAGATGTGGTAGGCGGACTCCTTCAGGCTCGGCATGAGGTCGGACTTCTTCTTGATGGCCATGGTCTGGCTCCTTTCATCCGGCACCCTGGCCGGGAGGGTTGGGTTAGCGTGCGGTCTTGCGGGAGCGGCCGGGGCCCTTGGGGGCATCGGTCCGGGCTTCGAGTTCAGCAAGGGCGGCTTCGAGCTCAGCGAGGCGGCTGCGCAGGAGGGCCATGTCCTCCGGGGCGGCCGAGGCCTGGGTCAGGCGGTCCACCGAGGTTCGAACCACGCTGTCCACCGTGGCCTGGACGCGGTCGGCGCCCACGGCGAGGGCCTCGCCGCCCCGGCGGATGACTTCATGGAGGAAGTCGCCGGAGAGCAGGCCGGAGCCGCGCCGGTGATCCTCGTAGATGCTCTGGGCCAGGGTCTGGGAGGTGACGTCCTCACCGGTGCTGCTGTCCACCACCTGGAGCTCCTGCCCGGAGCGGATCCAAGCCGAGAGCTCCTCGAGGGAGACGTAGCGGCTCTCTTCGGTGTCGTAGAGCTTCCGGCTGGCGCCACCGTACCGTTTAATGAGGCGGATCATCCTGGACCCCTTTCCAGAGTCCAATTTACCGCATTGCGGCAATCGCGCCAGTCTTTTCTTCCGCACTGCGGTATTTATTTTTGAGCCCCGCCTGGCCGGGCCGCCGCCAGCCGCTGGGCAAATCGCCCAAGTCCTTCCAAATCAGTGGGTGGGTCCAGCTCCAGCGCCATGGGCAGGATCTCCTGGCCCTCCGGGAAGAGGCTCTGGAGCAGCTCCAGGCCCCGCCGATCCCGGTCCGCCAGGAAGCGGAGGAGCCCCAGGCCCGGTGCCTTGCCCCGGACCGCCCCCGGGTCGGGATGCAGCTGATTGACCACGATGGGACCCAGATGGTGGCCGGTCTCCTTCAGCTTGCGGAGGAAGAACATGGCATCCGGGACCCGCTCGGGACCGGGTCCAGCCACCAGGACAAAGCGCGTCGCCGGCGCCCGGAGCAGGGCCTCCACCGCTGCGGCCCGGGCCCTGAACCCATCGAACAGGGGGGCAAAGGCCCGGATGAACTCCACGACGTCCAGCAGGAAGCGGCGCCCGATGAGGCGATCCGAGAGGTCCATGGCCCCCTTGGCCAGGAGGCGGAAGGTGAGGCCCCGGCGGCCTTCGCCGTCCCACCAGGGATCCAGGGCGAAGCGGATGGCCTTGTTGTCCACCAGGTGCAGCATGCGCTCCGGGGCCTGGAGGAAGTCCATGGCCTGGCGGGTGGGCGGGGTGTCCAGGATGATGCGGTCATAGCCCCCCTCGGCCTGCATCTCGAAGAGCCGCTCCATGGCCATGTACTCGAGGATGCCCGCCAGGTTGCCGGCCAGGTCCCGGTAGAAGCGGTTGGAGAAGATCCGCTGGGCGGCCGCGGCGTCCGGTGCATAGGTGCGGATGAGGCGATCGAAGGTGCGCTTGGCGTCCAGCAGGGCCGCATCCAGCTCGCCAGGGCCCACTCCGACCACCCGCACCGCGGCGTCCTTGGCGTCGTCGCCCACCCCCAGGGCGTCCTTGAGGCGCAGGGAGGGATCAAAGGTCATCACCAGGGTCCGCTGCCCTTCCTGGGCCGACCGCAGGGCCAGGGCCGCCGCCAGGGTGGTCTTGCCGACGCCGCCGGCACCGACGACCACGAGCAGGTGCCCCTGGAGCAGCGAGTTCGTCATCGGTCCGCCCCCCGCAGGGCCTCGGCCAGGGCCGCCACCAGGGCAGGCCCCCGCTCCTGGGGCAGGAGGGGCAGGTCCACCAGGGGGCCGCCCCAGGCCTGGGCCAGGCGGGCCCGCTCCGCCTGGTTCAGGCAGTGGCGGGCCCGGAGGAGCCCGGCCCAGGCACCCCGCGGGCCCCCCTCGGGGACGGCCGGGTAGAGCCCATTCACCACCACCAGGTCAGGCTGCAGGTCCAGGCGGGTGGCGAGCGACTGGAGCAGCTCCAGGGTCTCCTGGATGGGCATCTCCTCCGCCAGCGTGGTCACCACCACGCCGCAGCGGGAAGCGTCCGCCAGATAGGCCGCCAGGTCCGAGGCCATGGCCCCCAGCTGTCCGCCCTCGGCCGCCTGAGCCATCAGGCCAGGGGCCGCCAGCAGGGTGGCGCCGTGGCCGGTGGCCGGAGCGTCCACGATGACCACATCCACCTCGGGCCGGTGCATGCCATGGAGGACCCGGTAGGCGTGCCCCAGCAGGGCCGTCTCCTTCAGGCCCGGGGCCCCCTCCACAAAGTGGTGGAAGGCCGGGCTCTCGATGATGCGGCGGGCCAGGTAGGCGATGGGGAGCTTCTCCTGCACCAGTTCCTCGATGACGGCCTGGGGGCGCAGGTTCTGAAACCAGAGGCGGGGACCGGCCTGCACCACCGCACCACCCGAGGGCTCGGCCCCCAGAGCCTGGTGCAGGCTCTCCCGGGACTCCACCTCCAGCAGCAGCACCCGCCGGCCCTGCGCCGCGAGCAGGTGACCCAGCACCGCCGCCAGGGTGGTCTTGCCCGTGCCACCCTTCCCAGTCACCAGCACCAGCTGCCGTTCAGCGAGTCGATCCAGCGCAGGCATGGGAGGCACTCCGGGGAGGGGTAGCGGGACCCAGGTTAGCAGGCGGAGCTTGGCCTTCCGTGCGTCCGTCGAGGTTCCGTGGCTGGTCGGACCGGTCCCGGTGCGATAAAGTTCCCTGATCCCTCCGAGGAGGTCCTTGACATGACCGAGCAGCCCGAAACCCTCTTCAATGAACAGCCCGAGGCTCCGAAGCCCAAGGCCCCCGGTCTCCTGGAGCAGATTGCCGGGGTGTTCACGGATCCCATCGCGCTGTTCCGCCGCCTCAACCAGACCCCGACCTGGGGCTGGGCCCTGGGTGCCATTCTCGTGAGCGCCATGGTCCTCACCATGGTGTGGGCCATGAAGGTCGATGCCGACGAGATGCTGCGGCCCATCCTGGAGCGCAACCCCCAGATCACGTCGGCCCAGATCGACACCATCATCGACATGCAGAAGAAGTTCATCCTGCCCTTCAGTGCCCTGGGCGTGATCTTCGGCACCCCCGCTGGCCTGGCTCTGGTGGGCCTCTTCTACTGGCTCATCGGCAAGGCCCTGCCCGAAGAGACAGCCCCCACCTACACCCAGGCCTTCACGGCCGCGGTGGTACCTGGTCTGGTGAAGCTGCCCGGCATGCTGCTCATCGCCATCATCTGCCTGGTGCGCCCCATCGGTGGCCTCACCCCGGACAAGGTGGCGCCCACCTCCCTGGGCTACTTCATCCATGTGGACGGCCTCAAGCTCCAGGCCCTGCTCTACGCCATGGACCTCTTCTACCTGGCCGAGGTCGGCCTGGCCTACCTGGCCCTGCGTCACCTGCTCCGCATGAAGACGGCCGGTGCGGTGATCTGCGTGCTGCTGCCCCTGGTGGCGGGCCTCGGCCTGCGCCTGATGGGGGCCAAGTAGATGGCCTCGTCGAAGACCCGTCTCCTCATCGCAGGGGGGGTGGCCCTGGTCCTGCTCCTGGTGCTGGGCGTCACCTTCGGCGGTGCCCGGGACGAGGACAGCGCCTTCGCCTGGGATGCGGTGGGCAAGGGCGACATCCGCGAGACCATCGTGGCCAGCGGCGAGATCCAGGCCATGATCCGCATCAACGTCGGCACCTCGGTCATGGGCGAGATCAAGGCCCTGCACGTGAAGGACGGCCAGGACGTGAAGGCCGGCGACCTGCTGGTGACCATCGACCAGGAGCGCCTCAAGCAGGGCCTGGTCCAGGCCGAGGCCGCCCTGGCGGGCCAGACCAATGATGCCGCCCGCCTGGAGGCCAGCCAGACCAAGCTCCGGGACACCTTCAAGCGCATGGAGTCCCTCTTCAGCCAGGGCCTCATCTCCGAGGAAGACTTCCGCCAGGCCCGCCTCAACCGGGACAGCGCGGACCTCAGCTTCCAGACCGCGCAAACCGCCATCCTGCAGGGCAAGGCCAATGTGGCCTCCATGCGGGACGCCCTCAGCAAGTCCGTCCTGGTGGCCCCCATCTCAGGGCGGGTCACGGGCCTCAAGGCCGAGCGGGGCGAGACCGCCATCCCCGGCATGAGCAACCTGCCCGGGGCCGTGCTCATGGTCATCTCCGACATGAGCGACCTCATCGCCGAGATCAAGGTCAATGAGAGCGAGGTGGTGCGCCTCAAGCTCCAGCAGCCCGCCCAGGTCACCGTGGAGTCCTTCCCCGGCAAGGTCTTCCAGGGCAAGGTCCGGGAGATCGCCACCGCCGCCGAGAAGATCGGCCAGGACTCCAACATGTACCGCGTCAAGGTGGCCCTCGACATGGCCACCGAGGACATCGATCGCCTGCGCCCTGGCATGAGCGCCCGAGCCGTGGTGCTCACGGCGGAGGCCCCCAAAGTGGTGCGGGTACCCCTGCAGTCCGTGCTGGAGCGGGAAGGCACCCTGGAGGACGCCCAGAAGAAGGGCCTCCTCAGCCCGGAGACCCGCAGTGTGGTCATGGTCCACAAGGAGGGTCGGGTCACTGAGCGCGCCCTGCGGACGGGCATCGCCAACTCCCAGTTCTATGAGGTCAAGGAAGGCCTCGCCGAGGGCGAGACCGTGCTCACTGGGCCCATCCGCAAGCTCAAGGAGCTGAAGGACCGCGCCTCGGTGAAGCTGAAGCTGAAGTCCGACACGCAGGTCGAGCAGGAAGCCCGGAAGAAGAAGGGCGCCAAGCCGTGATGGGTGCCGCGGAACCCTTCCAGGCTGCCCTGAAGGCCCTGCGGGCCAACAAGCTGCGGTCCATCCTCACGGCCCTGGGCATCATCATCGGCGTGGCCGCCGTGATCATCGTGGTGAGCCTGGTGCAGGGACTGGAGCGCAGCGTCCTCAAGCAGATCGAGCGGGCCGGCAGCCAGACCCTCTTCGTGCGGCCCCTCATGCCCCAGGACATCCCCTTCGACCAGTACGTGAAGGTGAAGAACCGGGACCTCACCCAGGACGACCTGAGGGCCCTGCAGCGGGCCGTTCCCCAGGTGACCCAGGTGACGCCCCTGTCCATCTCCAGCAGCGAGCTGAAGGCCAACGGCCGGACCACCACCACCAGCATGGTCATGACCGATGACAGCTACCTGGAGCTGAACGACGTGGCGCTCCAAATGGGCCGCAACTTCGTGGCCAGCGACCTGCGCCTGGGCAACAAGGTGGCCATCATCGGCCCCAAGGTCCTTGAGAAGCTCGATATCCGGGGCAACCCCATCGGCAAGCTCATGCAGACGCCCACCCTCAGCCTCGAGATCATCGGCGTCCTGGAAGAGCGGGGCACCACCCTGGGCAGCGATCCGGACAGCAACGTGATCATTCCGCTCTCCACGGGCCTGGCCCTCCTGACGGACCAGCAGCGCCGCCAGCTGTTCTTCCAGGTGCGCATCGATCCCAAGATCAGCGCCGACGATGGCGCCGACCTGGTGGGCGACGCCCTGCGCCGCATCAAGGGCCTCAAGCCCAAGGAGCAGGAGGGCTTCAAGGTCTTCAGCCCGAAACAGTTCGCCTCCATCATCGGCAGCATCACCGGCATCATCACCTCTGTGGCCGGCGGGATGGTGTCCATCGCCCTGCTGGTGGGCGGCATCGGCATCATGAACATCATGCTGGTGAGCGTCACCGAGCGCACCCGCGAGATCGGCATCCGCAAGGCCGTGGGTGCCAAGCGCCGGGACGTGATGCTGCAGTTCCTCATCGAGGCGGCCCTGCTGTCCGTGTTCGGTGGCACCGTGGGCATCGTGCTGGGCTACGGTCTGGGCGCCATCCTCGGCAAGGCCCTGCTGGGCACCGTGGGCCGCATCCCCCTGTGGGCCGTGGTCAGCGCCTTCGCCGTCCCCGCCGCCATCGGCGTCATCTTCGGCCTCTACCCCGCCGCCAAAGCCAGCAAGCTCGACCCCATCGAGGCCCTGCGGTTTGAGTAGCTCCGGTTTGGGGCGGCAGAACCTGGGCCCACAGAAAAAAAAGAAGGACAAAAAACAAGAGAACAGGGATGAAGGGGAATTAACGGCAAAGGCAAGGCGGCCCCTCTCATCTTTGTGCCCTTTGTGTTCTTTGTGGTTAACCCTGCACTGGTCCTTTTCATCCGTGGTTGAGGCTTTTGCGGTTATCCCCTTCATCCCCTTCATCCCTGTTTCAAGTGCTTTTCACCAAGACAGGGCCATACTCGGCGCATGACTCCCAAATTTGTGTGGCTGGCCCTGGCGGCGGGGGTCCTTGTGGCCCTGCTCCTGCTGCGCCGCTTCGGGCGCCGCTGGTTCCGCCGCTGGTCCTGGCGCCATGCCCTGCGCACCCGGCGGGAGATGGGCTTCCGGCTCAACCCCGTCACGGTCACCCGCAAGCAGCGCCTGAAGGACGAGCTGCTGGCGGACCCCGACCTCCGCACCCGGGTGACCGACCTGGCCCGGGAGAGCGGCCGGGAGGAGGCCAGCTTCCTGGCGGACGTGAGCCTCTACCTGGACGAGATCATCCCCAGCTTCAACCTCATCACCACCTACCGCTACGGCAAGGGGCTGGCGGGCTGGCTGCTGCGCAGCTGCTACCGGGTGCGCATCGGCCGCAGTGCGGAGGCGGCGCTGAACCGCATCCCCCGGGACGCTTCCGTCGTGTACGTCATGAACCACCGCAGCAACGCGGACTACCTGCTGGTGGCCTTCCTGCTGTCCAACCGGGTCTCCATCTCCTACGCCGTGGGCGAGTGGGCCCGGGTCTGGCCCCTGGAGAAGCTGTTCCGCAGCTTCGGCTCCTTCTTCGTGCGCCGCCGCTTCCGCGATCCCCTCTACCACGCCGTGCTGGAGCGCTACGTGCAGCGGGCCGTGGCCCAGGGCACCACCCAGGGCATCTTCCTGGAGGGTGGCCTGAGCCGAGATGGCCGCCTCCAAGCGCCCAAGCTGGGCCTGCTGGACTACATGTTGCGAGCCGGGGCCAAGGACCTGGTCTTCATTCCCGTGGGCATCAACTACGACCGGGTGGTGGAGGACAGCAACCTGGTGCGGGAGGGCCTGGGCAAGCCCAAGCGCGGCCCCCTGGACCTGCTGCGGCGCACCTCCCTCTGGCTGCTGGGGCTGGTCTGGCGGGGTGCCACCGGGCGCTTCCACCGCTTCGGCTATGCGGTGGCCAACTTCGGCCAGCCCCTCCACGCCGCCTCGGCTCTGCACGGTGCCGACCTGCGGGCCATGGACTGGGACACCCGGAGGCCCCTCCTGGAGGCCTTCGCCGCTGATCTCCTCAAGGCTGTTGGTGACGAGGTGCCCATCACCCCCGTCGCCGCCGTGGCCTGGGTCTACCGCCACCACGGCGAGACGGCCCCCGGCAAGGCCCTGCTGCGGGACCAGGTGCTGGAGACCCTGGCCCGGGCCCAGGACCAGGGCCTGCCCCTCCACCTGCCCCGGGGCTCTTTCCAGCGGACCTTCGAGGTGGGCCTGCGGGTGCTCCTCCTGCGGCGCATCCTCCTGCAGGTGGACGGCCACCTGGTGCTGCCACCCCACAAGGCTCCCCTCCTGGACTACTACGCCCTGGGGGTCGCCCACCTGCTGGACCGGACCCATCCAGCCCCCTCCTGACACGCTGGGGCAGGCTGCTATGAACATGTCTCCATTGGGGATAGCAGCGCCTCAACCCGCCGCCGCCGGAATGGGTCTAAATCCTGCGCTCTTGCGAGGGAAGGCCCCATCGCCCACCCTTGACGAGCACTTGCACAAGGAGTTTCCATGCGTGCCATTTCCCCCCTGCTCCTCGGTTCCCTCGGCCTGCTCGCCCTGCTGGGCTGCTCGGGCTCCCACGAGTCCCCGCACTCCGTCAGCAGCTACCTGGTGAACGGCATTGCCGTGGCTGACATCGACGCCAACGGCAGCCCGGACATCCTGGGCCTGGTGTCCATGGACGTGGATGGCGCACCCACCCAAGGCTACGTCTCCACCCGCCTCCAGGGACCCGCCGGTGCCTTTGCCATGCCCGTCCGCTTCGGCGTGGGGGCCGGTCCCGCCAACCTGGTGCTGGCCGACGTGAATGGCGATGGCCGCCCAGACCTGGTGGTGGCCAACGCCTGGGAGCGCACCGTCTCGGTCCGCTTGGCGGATGCTGCCCGGCCTGGCTATTTCTTGACCGCCACCGTGCTCGCCACCCCGGGCCGCACACCCCTGGATGTGGCGGTGGGTGACCTCAACGGCGATGGCCGGATGGACGTGGTCGTGGCCGCCAGTGGCGCCCCCAGCGTGCTGGTCTTCACCCAGACCAGCACCGGCACCTTCAACACCCCTGTGAGCTATGCCGTGGGCGGCGATCCCCAGGCGGTCACCGTGGCCGACCTGGATGGCAACGGCCGGGCTGACCTCGCCGTGGCCACCACGGCCAATGCTGTCTCCGTGCTGCTGCAGACCGGGGCCGGTGTGTTCGCCTCAGCGGTGGACTACGCCACGGGCGTCCAGCCCATTGCCATCAAGGCGGCGGACCTCAACGGCGATGGCAAGCTCGACCTGCTCACGGCCAACTACGGCGCCGCCATCAGCCCTGGCACCCAGGGCCTGAGTGTCCTGCTGCAGGGTACGGCCGGCACCTTTGCCGCCCCCATGCACTACGCCACCGACTACCGTGCCACAGCCCTGGCGGTGGGTGACCTTAACGCCGATGGGCGGCCCGATGTGGTGGTGACCTGCGAGGGCCTGCCCGGCTACTCCGGGGCCGTCTCGGTCTTCCTGCAGGGAGGCATCGTCCCCGGCGGCCTGCTGCCGGCGGTGAACTACATCGGCTCCTACGGCCCCATGGGCGTGGCCCTGGCGGACATGAACGGCGACGGCCGCCCCGACCTGGTGCTGGCGGACGGCGACATCGTGGTGCGCATCAACAGTGCCACCACGCCGGGGACCTTCGGGCTTCCCAACTACTTCTACAACTAGCGCCCAAGGCCTTAGAGTAGGTCCCCAGGGAGGTCATATGCGCCGGGGCATCCTGCTCGGGGGACTAATTGCCGTGGGAGTCCTGGCGGGCTGGTGCGGCCATGCCATCGCTCCAGGGGGCTTGGCCCGGCCCCGGGCAGTGGAGCCCAGGGGCGCCCTCTACGACTGGGAGAAGGCCAGCGTCCAGCGGTTCCGGGATGCCGCCCCCAGCGTGGTCTACATCACCACCACGGAGGAGCGCAGCCGGGACTTCTTCGGGTTCAACGTGGTGGAGGTGCCAGCGGGCTCTGGCACGGGCTTCATCTGGGACGCCGAGGGGCACGTGGTCACCAACTTCCACGTCATCCAGGGCGCCACCCGCGCCACCATCACCCTGGCCGACGGCACCCACCACGAGGCCACCTTCGTCGGCGGCGCCCCGGACAAGGACCTGGCGGTGCTGGCGCTGGCCAAGACGCCGCCGAAGCTACGGCCCATCCCCATCGGCACCAGCGCTGACCTGCAGGTGGGCCAGTCGGTGCTGGCCATCGGCAACCCCTTCGGCCTGGACCAGACCCTCACCACCGGGGTGGTCTCAGCCCTGGGCCGGGAGATTCAGAGCGTCACCCGGCGCCGCATCACGGGGGTCATCCAGACGGATGCGGCCATCAACCCGGGCAACAGCGGCGGGCCCCTGCTGGACAGCGCCGGCCGCCTCATCGGCGTGAACACGGCCATCCAGAGCCCCAGCGGCGCCAGTGCCGGCATCGGCTTTGCGGTGCCCGTGGACACCGTGAACCGGGTGGTGCCGCAGCTCATCGCCCGGGGCCGCCTGGAGCGCCCGGACCTGGGCTTCGAGGCCGTGGCGCCTCGGCTGGTGGAGCGGGCCTTCGGCGCCCAGAAGGGCATCATGGTGGGCAAGGTGGCTCGGGGCGGCGCCGCCGCCCGGGCGGGCCTCCAGGGCGTCACCGTGGAGGGCCGCCGCGTGCTGCCGGGTGACCTCGTCCAGGCCGTCAACGGCAAGACCGTGGAGGACTGGGACAGCCTCCTGGACGCCATCGAAGCCCTCCCCCTGGGCAGCACCGCCCAGCTGGACATTCAGCGCGAAGGCCGCAAACAGCGGATCAACATCCGCCTCGAGGCCGCGCGGGAATAAGCAACCAGAACTGAAACTGACCACCGCCAAGACGCCAAGACGCCAAGAACTGGGGAGAGAGACAGCTTTCATTTCTTGGCGTCTTGGCGCCTTGGCGGTGATCTTTTAGTTAACCCTGGGCCAGAGGTCAGCCCTGGATCCACACGGGCTCTTGGCCCAGGAGCTTGGTCACGGCGGCGCGGCCACGGGGGCCGGGGTCCACGGTGAAGTCGTTGACCCAGGCATTCACGTAGCGGCCGATCATCTCCCGGTCCATGCCGCGGCCGAAGGACTGGCTGTAGTCCACGCTCTCCCAGTGCCGCTCCCGCGCCAGCTCCACGCTGCGGCGCATGAGCACGGCGAAGCGCTGCTTCACGGCCGCTGGCAGGTCCTTGCGGATGGCATTGCCCCCCATGGGCAGGGGCAGGTCGTAGGCCTGCTTCCACCAGGCCCCCAGGTCGGCCACCAGGTGCGCACCGGCCTCCCGGTACATCAGCTGGCTCTCGTGGATGAGCAGACCCGCCTCGTAGCGGCCCGCCACCACCGCCGGCAGCACCTGATCAAAGGGCAGCAGCTCGACGGTGGGCTCGAAGCCCTGCTCCGCGCACCACTTCCGCATGGAGAGGTAGGCGCTGGTGCGGCGCCCCGGGATGACGATGGTGAGGTCCTCCAGGGCGGCGGGGGACAGGGGCACCCGGCTCACCACCAGGGGGCCCGTGCCCTCCTGGATGCTGCTGCCGGCGGTGAGCAGGTCGTAGCGGTCCTTCAGCTCCGGGTAGGCGCCGAAGCTGATGGCCGTGACGTCGTAGCGGCCCTCGGTGGCCTCGGCATTGAGCTGCTCGATGTCCTTGCGGATGAAGGTGATCTCGAAGCCGTCGGGGTCCAGCCAGCCCAGGGCCAGGGGCGCCATCATGTAGGCGTCGTCAGAGTCCGGACTGTGGGCGATGGTGAGCTGCATGGAGGACCTCCCCTCCAGTTCACCACAATTTCCCCTGACTAGAGGATGGCCTCGGGGTCCCGAGCGGCCAGCTTGTGCTTGACGCGCTCCACGGACTTGGCGGCGGGGTCGTAGCGGGGGTTCTCCTCCAGGGCGCTGCGGAAGTGCTGGAGGGCCTTGTCGAACTCACCCCGGGCCTCGTAGACCCGGCCCAGGTTGAAGTGCGGGAAGCAGTAGTTGTCGTAGCGCTTGGCCTTGAGGGCCATGCGCAGCCAGGGAATCGCCTCGTCCGGCTCGCCCTGCTCCACGTAGTAGGCCCCGATGTCGTTGTAGGGGTTGCCGAACTCGGGATCCAGGTCGATGGCCCGGTGGCAGTCGGCGATGGCCGCCTGGAAGTCCTTGCCGAAGGAGTGCGCCCAGCCTCGGAAGGTGTAGGCCTCGGCGGTGGGGTGGAGCTCAATGGACTTGGTGTAGAGGGCGATCGCCTTGACCAGCTCACCCTTCATGTGGAGCTGATAGGCCTTGCCCACCCACTCCATGGCTTCCTGGCGCTTGCTCTTGTCGTCCTGGCCTTCGCTCATCGCCGTGACTCCGCGCCCCCAGGATAAGCCTACATGGGCCGGGGGCCACCAAATGGGATGCACAAAACCCGCCACCCGTTCCAGGCAAGTCCGGATCGGCCTGTGAACCTTGTTTGGTGTTGGCCCCTGGGGGCCTATCCTGTTGGGATGGTGACCGACCTCCCAGGCTCCTACTGCCAGAACTGCCTCTCCTGGAACCCCGGGGACCGGGAGGTCTGCCTCAAGTGTGGCACCCGCCTGCTGATCCTGCCGGGCGACCAGACCTGGGAGGACGAGGCCGACGACGGCGACAGCGGCGAGGACCTGGAGGAGCACCTCCTGGAGCGCATCACCGGCCTGGAAGAGACCATGCGCCGGGTGGAGACCTACCTGGAGACCGTCTCCGATCAGCTGGGCAAGCTGGAGCGCAGCGAGGTCATGCTCCGCAACGGCCTGATGGCCCTGGTCCAGGAGATGGAGCAGAACCGGCAGCTGGATGCCCAGGCCTTCTCCGAGCGCTGGGAGCATCTGGTGGAGGAGAACCTGCACCTCATCGGCGCCCGGGAGCTGTTCACCCGGTACCGGGCCCGCATCCTGCCCATCGCCCGGCCCAAGTCCATGTCCCAGCTCAAGCGGGCCCTGCTGGAGACCACGGCCCTGCTGGAGACCGCCGACCTCCCGGGGGCGGCCCACCGCCTGGGCCAGGCCCTGGCCCTGGACCCCAAGAACTACGAGCTCTGCTTCACCATCGCCTCCCTCCACGAGGCCGCCCAGAACTTCGAGGAGGCCGAGGTCCTGGCCCGCAAGACCGTGGCCCTGAGCCCCCGGCACTTCGAGGCCTGGATGCTCCTGGCCAAGCTGCTCCAGGAGCTTCCCGACAAGGCGGATGGGGCCATCGAGGCCCTCCACAAGGCCGCCGAGCTGCGCCCGGAGGACCCGGAGCCCCGCATGATGCTGGCGGAGCTGCTGCTGGAGCAGGACGACCTCCAGGGGGCCCTGGAAGCGGCCCTGGAGTCCGTGGCCCGACGCCGGGACGGCGAGACCCTGCTCCTCCTGGGCCAGGTCCACGTGGCCCGCGGCGAGAGCGCCCTGGCGGTGCCCCTCCTCAAGGAAGCCAGCAGCCACCTGCCGGGGGACCTCCATGTCCGGGAAGCCCTGGCTGAGGCCTACCTGCACCAGGGCGAGCGGGGCAAGGCCTTCTCGATCCTGCAGGAGCTCCTCCTCCAGAACCCCGGCGACCCGCACCTGCTGCTCATGGTGGATGCGGAGGACCACGCCCAGCTGCGGGAGGCCCGGGATGGCATCCCTGGCACCCAGCTGCTCCTGGATGAGGCTGAGACCCTGCTGGACGAGGCCCAGACCGAAGGGGCCAGCACCCTCCTCAAGCGGGCCCGCCGACGCGGCCGCAGCCAGCGCTCGGACTGGCTGGACCTGCGCCTGGCCTTCACCCGGGACCACGAGAAGAACCTCAAGGCAGCCCTGGACTTCGCCTGCTCGGACCGGCACCCCCGGCTCTGCTTCCTGGCCCTGCGGCTGGCCCTGGAGCACCTCATGGAGCAGAAGCGGGAGCCTGAGATCGCCCGCGCCCTGGATGCCTACCTCACCCGCCACCCCAAGAGCACCGGGGCCTGGGAGGCTGCCCTCATGCGCCAGGCCTACCGCCTGATGAATGGGCAGGTGACGGACCAGGACCTGATCGAAGTTCGTCGCCTCTATGCCCACCCCCTGCCAGGCCTGGAGCCCCGGGCCCGGACCCTCCTGGGCCAGTACCTGCTGGCCCTGCAGCGCCACCGGGACGTGCTGGAGCTGCTGGACCCCCTCCTGGAGAAGGAGCCCACCATCATCAACCACTTCCAGCTGGGCGCAGCCCTGTCGGGCCTGGGTGAGCGGGAGGAGGCCCGGGCCCTGCTCAAGGCCGGCCTCGACGCCGACCATGGGGACCTGGACGACGCCCAGGCCAAGGGCGTGAAGGCCCAGATTCGCACCCTGCTGAAGGAGCTGGACGAGGTCCCGGCCCCCCCGGAGCAACCCTGACCGTAGCCCGCAGTCAATTAAGTTGACAAATTTGGTCGAGATTCCACACTAGAGGGAATCGGGAGCCTCGCATGAGTTCCACCTTCAATGTGGTCACCAGCCAGGAATACAAGTACGGCTTCGTGACGGACATCGAAGCGGACAGCGCTCCGCCTGGACTGAACGAGGACACCATCCGCTTCATCTCGGCCAAGAAGGGCGAACCCGAGTGGCTGCTCGAGTTCCGCCTGAAGGCCTACCGCCACTGGCTGACCCTGCCCGAGCCCGACTGGGCCAACGTGACCTACCCCCGGCCCGACTTCCAGCGCATCGTCTACTACAGCGCCCCCAAGCAGAAGGTCCCCAAGTACGCCTCTATGGACGAGGTGGATCCCGAATTGAAGCGCACCTTTGAAAAGCTGGGCGTGCCCATCCATGAGCAGGCGGCCCTGGCGGGCGTGGCCGTGGACGTGGTCTTCGACTCCGTGAGCGTCACCACCACCTACAAGGAGAAGCTCGCCACCCAGGGGATCATCTTCTGCAGCTTCAGCGAGGCCGTGCGGGAACACCCGGAGCTGATCAAGCAGTACCTCGGCAGCGTGGTGCCCTTCGCCGACAACTTCTACGCGGCCCTCAACAGCGCGGTGTTCACGGACGGCAGCTTCGTGTTCATCCCCAAGGGCGTCACCTGTCCCATGGACCTGAGCACCTACTTCCGCATCAACAACAAGGACTCGGGCCAGTTCGAGCGCACCCTCATCGTGGCCGAGGCCGGCGCCAGCGTGAGCTACCTGGAGGGCTGCACCGCCCCCCAGTTCGACACCAACCAGCTGCACGCGGCGGTGGTGGAATTGGTGGCCCTGGACCGGGCCTCCATCAAGTACAGCACCGTGCAGAACTGGTACGCCGGCGACAAGAACGGCCTGGGTGGCATCTTCAACTT